>NODE-674-length-11903-cov-6.12086_pt1 | contig 11903 bp, 12 predicted proteins | sample MGYA00139097_ERZ477577 | MGnify/ENA metagenome assembly ERZ477577 | reverse complement strand
AGAACTACGGTTCTATGACCCGAAAAATGTTTAACGCAGCCAACAGTAGGCGCTTTAGGCGAGGCGTAGAAAAAAGTCTTAACCCTGGCGCAAGGTTTGATTCTGACAGTTTCTCTCTGCGACTTCGCGTCTTTGCGTTAACAAATTGTTTAAGGTTGGTTTGCCTTTGGTTTTAGTTATGGACTCGTAGCTTTATGGATATCGATCAACATTATAAGCATGTTTATCATACCTGTCATGACTTAAGAAGTGACCTTTGCGGTTAATCTCCCGATTTATGTGCTAAACCTGCTATTGTGCCTGCAGTTGAGATCGATAAAGTCGTATCATCCACCGACATTTAAGATATGGACAGCTTATGAAAAATTATGACGTCATCGTCGTTGGCGGTGGTCCGGCCGGACTCTTTGCCGCTGGTTTCGCTGCGCGTAAAGGTGCCAAGGTGCTGTTGCTGGAGAAGAATCCACACTGTGGTGCAAAGATCCTGATTACCGGCAAGGGGCGTTGTAATGTCACGCACAGTGAAGATGACCCGCGCAAGTTCGTTGAACACTTCGGGCGTAATGGTAAAGCCTTGCTGACTGCGCTCTATGCTTTCGGTGTCAAAGACGTTGTCTCCTTTTTTGAAGAACAGGGTGTGCCGCTCAAAATTGAGCGAGGTGGTCGCATTTTCCCGGACAAAGGGGAAGCGAAGGATGTGCAGAAGGCCGTGATCGCCTTTGCTCGTGACGCCGGAGTCGAGATGCATACGTCCTGTACGGTGAAAAAACTACTGATTGAAGATGATGTCATCAAGGCCCTCGAGACCACAGCCGGTGCTTTTTCGGCAGACAACATCATTGTCGCGACCGGCGGCCTGTCTTATCCTGAAACCGGTTGTACGGGTGATGGTTATGCCTGGGCCAAAGCTTGCGGACATCGCGTGGTGAAGCCTGAAGCCGCCCTGGTGCCGGTGAAGCTGAATGACGCCTGGACTGCCGAGGTCAGCAACTTCAACCTGAAGAATGTCCGGATTTCGCTCTGTGTTGATGGCAAGAAGGTCGATGAACGTTTCGGTGAAGCTTTCTTTACCCGCGCCGGAATTGGCGGGCCGATTATCCTCGACATGAGCAGTCGGATCCGTGATGAGCTCAAAAAGGGAGAGGTGAAGCTCCTCCTCGATTTAAAGCCGGCGGTTGCTACGGAGCTGTTCGACAAGCGTTTGCAACGAGAGCTGGCTGAGCAGAGTAACCAGGAGTTTGGCAAGTCACTTGGTGGCCTGCTGCCGCGAGACATGATTCCGGTTTTCTTGCGACTGGTTGGCATCGACCCGAAAAAAAAATGCCATTCGGTGACGAAGGTGGAGAGGCAGCGCTTGCTTAAGCTTTTCAAGGCGCTTGAGCTGAGTGTCTCCAGTTGCGCAGGCTTCCGTAAGGCGATTATCACCTCCGGGGGCGTTTCCCTGAAAGATATCGATATGCGCAGCATGCGCTCGAAGCTGGTGAAGAATCTCTTTTTCGCCGGTGAAATGATCGATCTCGATGGTCCTACCGGTGGTTTCAACCTGCAGGAGTGTTGGTCGACCGGGTACCTCGCGGGAATCAGCGCAGCGGAGGCGTAATTCCGGTCGCTGTAGACTTTGTGTCCGTCTATAAATCTGTTAGACTGATTATCTTACCTGGAATGTTGAGCTTTCCCATTCTGGGAACGTTTGGACAAACTCTTACTAGCAATACAGGAGGTTACAATGCAGGATTGGGGCAACGGTCCCTCGAGTGAAGACTTTGAAAAGAAAGTCATCGAGATAAAGAACCATTTCAAGAATAAATTTGGCCAGCAAAAAGGCTTCTTGCCGATAGTGATCATAGCTTTTTTGATCCTCGTTGGCGGATACAGCAGTATGTACGAGGTCGACACGGAAGAGACTGGCGTCGTACTACGGTTCGGCAAATTCTACAGTTTTGCGGAACCGGGCCTGCATTTCAAAATACCTCTCGGTGTTGATCGGGTTTACCTGGTGCAGACCGGTCGTGTTCTGAAAGAGGAATTTGGCTTTCGTACCGTCAAGCCTGATGTCCGTTCCACCTACACCAAGAAGGGGCTCGAAGAAGAGTCTTTGACCTTGACCGGTGATCTGAACGTCAGTGACGTCGAGTGGATTGTCCAGTTCCAGGTTGCCGATCCGTTCAAGTTCATTTTCCGCATCAAAGATCCGGTCGGGACCATCCGTGATATCGCCGAAGCCATGGTGCGCAAGGCGATCGGCAACGCCAACGTTACCGAGGTCTTGACCACCGAGCGCGCCTTGCTGGCCAATGAAATCATGGTAGATCTTCAATCAACCCTCAATAATTATGACATCGGTGTGCGCATCGTCACAGTCAAGTTCCAGGATGTGACTCCGCCTGATCCGGTCAAAGCTGCTTACAACGAGGTCAATGAGTCTGAGCAGCAGCGTGAAAGCCTGATCTTCCAGGCCCGCGAGCAGTTTAACAGAGAGGTCCCCCGCGCCCGTGGTGAGGCCAAGAAAGTACTTCAGGAGGCGGAAGGTTATGCCGTTGAGCGTGTCAACAAGGCTCGCGGTGAGACCAACCGTTTTCTTGCTCTGCTGACCGAGTATCGCAAGGCGCCTTCGGTGACCCGGAGTAGAATTTACCTGGAAACACTTGAAGAAGTCCTCCCCCGTTTGGATGAAATCTATGTTATGGACGCCAAAAACTCTGGGGCACTGCCGTTGCTGCCCTTGCGCAAAGCGTTGGAAGGAGGGGCCAAATAATGAAAGCTCCCATTATCTTTGTCATTATCATTGCCGCGCTTTTTGTCGGCGTGGATGGTCTCTACGTGGTTAACGAAGCAGAGCAGGCGATTGTCACCCAGTTCGGTAAGCCGGTGGGGGATGTCTCTGAATCTGGTCTACACTTCAAGGTCCCTTTTGTGCAGAAGGTCAGCCGCTTTGAAAAGCGCATCCTGAAATGGGATGGTGATCCGAACCAGATCCCGACCAAGGACAAGAGATTTATCTGGATTGATACTACAGCTCGCTGGCGCATCAAGGATCCACTTCTGTTCTATACCACGGTTGCCACCGAGCGCGGCGCTATGAGCCGCCTCGACGATATCATTGATTCCGTGGTGCGCGATGCCGTCTCCGGTCGACTGTTGGTTGAACTGGTACGCGGTAGCGATTACGAGGTCCAGGAAGGCGGCGGCGAAGAGCGCTTCGAGGTGGAAGGCGTCGAGGTCGCCAAAGAGAACCTGGTCGGTCGCGAGGAAATTATGGCGGGGATCCTTGATAAGGCCAGGGCGAACACTCCTGATTACGGCATTGAGCTGCTCGATGTGCAGATCAAGCGCATTAACTATGTTGAGCAGGTGCGAACCCGGGTCTATGAGCGTATGATCAACGAGCGTAAAAAGGTTGCCGCACAGTATCGCTCCGAAGGCGAGGGCGAGAAGGCTGATATCCTCGGCCAGATGGAACGCGAGCTCAAGGAGATCAGCTCCGAGGCTTATCGTAAGGTTCTCGAGGTGCGTGGCGGTGCTGATGCTGAGGCTGCAGCGATTTACGCTGAGGCTTATAACCAGGACAAGGAGTTCTATACGTTTCTGAGGACTCTGGAATCTTATAAAAAGTCGATCCAGAAGAACGGCCGGTTGGTGATATCCACTGACTCGGATTATTATCGTTATCTGAAAGAAGCGAAGTAAGCATTTAACCCTGCTTGCTTGAAAGATGATGAAGGGGACTGGCTCCGCAGGTGCCTGTCCCCTTTCTTTTAATGGAAAATTCATGGCCAAACCCTGGAAGACAATAGAGAGTATTGATACAGACGAAGGTGTCCTTGAACTGCGTCAGCGCGATGAGCGGGATTTTTTGATCACCGTTGGGGGCCTGGTGTTGATGAACAGCATGGCGAACCGTTCCGAAGTGGTTCTCGGCCAACTCGGTTGCCAGCATCTCAAAAATCATTCTGCACCCCGGGTGCTGGTTGGTGGGCTCGGTATGGGCTGCACTCTCCGGGCGGTACTCGATTCACTCCCGGTAACTGCAGAAGTCGTTGTTGCCGAGCTTAACCCGGTTGTCCTCGATTGGTGTCGGGGACCCCTGTCCAGGTTGACTGACGGCGCTGCGAGCGATCCGCGGGTTCGCGTCGAGATTGGCGACGTGGCTGACCTGGTTCGAAATACGGGACGGAAAGGCGGCTTGGAAAAATTTGATGCCATCGTCTTTGACCTTTACAAGGGACCGCATTATCATACCCACAAGATCAAAGACCCCCTCTACGGCAGTCGTGCGATTGACAATGTGAAAGCTGCGCTGAATCCCGGCGGCATGTTTTCCATCTGGGGCGAGAATTATGATGAGAGCTTCGACAAGCGTCTTTGTGCCGCTGGCTTCACTGTCAGCCACGAGCGGCCCGGGCGGGGAGGCTTTCGTCACGTGGTGTTTCTGGCCAAGCTACCACTCTCCAGAACCAAACAGTCGCTGACTCACAGGAAGAATTAACTCGAATCTTTTGACAGAGACCGCTGCTAAAAGACTTTTACAGGAAAAGCAATGACCTCTCGATCAATCCCTGATCATCGTTCACAGCAACTTGCCCAGCTCGTAGCCGCTGGTGTTGGCCGCACTCTGTTTGATGCACCGATTGCCGATCATAACAGTTGGCAGATTGGCGGCCCTGCCGATCTGTTGGTTGAGCCTGAAACGATTGCGCAGGTTGCGCGCGTGGTCTCTTTTGCCCGTCTCCACGATATCCCCCTGATGGTGATAGGCCAAGGCACGAACCTGCTCTTTGATGACTCCGGGTTGCGCGGTATTGTCCTCAAACTCGGTGAAAGCCTGTCCCGTGTTGAGATCTCTGACAACAGGATTGTCGCCGAAGCCGGCGCCTGGGTTCCTGGTTTGGCCCGCAAAGCGATGCTCGCCGGCCTGGCGGGGTTGGAACACACGATTGGTATTCCCGGAACGCTCGGGGGATTGGTCCTGATGAATGGCGGCAGTCAACGTAAAGGCATCGGTGAAAACGTGCGCCGGGTCTGGATTGTCGACCAGGAAGGCAAGCAGCTGGAGCTCAACCGCGACGAGTGTGCTTTTGCTTATCGTCGGAGTGCTCTGCAGGGTAGCGGCGCCGTGGTGGTTAAGGCGGAGCTGGAATGTGAACGGCAGGAACCGCGGAATATTCGTCAAATGATGCTGGACGATTTGCGTGAGCGTCGCCGCAAATTCCCCCGCAAGCAACCCAACTGTGGCTCTGTATTTCTCAGCACCAGTGAGATGCACGCCAGCGTCGGTCCTCCAGGCAAGGTCATTGAAGATGCCGGGCTGAAAGGGACACGCATCGGCAAGGCTGAAGTCTCTCATCAACACGCCAATTTTATTGTCAATCTCGGCGGCGCTACATCAGAAGACGTTTTGACCCTGATTGCACATATCCGCAAGGTTGTGCATGAACAAATCGGCTTTGACCTGTGTTGCGAAGTACGCTACGTGTGTCCGACCGGAGACATCATCCCTGCCCACCAAGCCGTGATCTGAAGCATGGCCCTTTGTCTGAGGTTAAGACGCCCTTTTGGTTTTGTTCAAGGAGTGATTAATGAACCCTCGCGATGAGGTCATTCTTGAGACTGGAAGCGTTCGGGTCCGCATCATGGTTCTCGACGCCCGCGAGGCGACAGCCTGGCACTTTCACTCTGAGGTGACTGATCGGATGCTTTGCCTGCAAGGCTCGATTGCCGTGGAGTATCAAGACCCTCGGGAGTCTGTTGAACTTGTGTGCGGGGAGCGTTGTGAGGTTGCGGTGACGCGGGTACACAGAGTTGTTAATATGACAGCTGAGACGGCAAAATACCTGCTGGTACAGGGCGTGGGTCGTTATGATTTTAACGTTGTTGAGCTTTAGAGACAGGTTTTTTCACATTTTCTTCAGCGCAGTGGATCAAAAAGAGCGTCAAGGCCGTTCAGTTTAAACTCATAGACCGCCTGCAACCTCCTGCCCACCAGGCCTTGCGGAAAACCTTTACTGGCAAACCAGACCAGATAATCCTCCGGCAGATCGATGATCAGCCGCCCTTCGTATTTGCCGAACGGCATACGCGCCTTTACCAGTTCGAGCAACTCAGTGTGATCAAAATCGGGGAATTCGTTCATATTCTTTCAAAGTGCCTCGATCAGGGCTGACAGGTCGGCGAGGTTGTGAACCCGTTTCATCTTCGTGATCCGTTTCGAGAAGGCCGGGGTGTCAATGAAGGACAGGACATTTTTCACCTTGTCGAGGATCTGTCGTTCACCGCAGAAAAGATCACTGTAAAGTCTGAGCAGCTCCTTCAGGTAGCGATGTAGCATGAGAGCGGTTTCGGCTTCCGTTGGCTCTTCGGTGTGTTGCTTGCGAAGGCGTTCAAAGAGCAGCGGATCAGCAATCGCGCCCCGCCCGAGCATCAGCCCGGCGGCACCGGTCTCTTCAAGGATGCGCAACCCCTGCTCAGCCGTGCGGATATCACCATTGGCGATCACCGGTATGGATAGCTCACCTACGACCCGTCCCGTGATCCTGTGGTCTGCTGATCCCGCGTACTTTTGCGTGACTGTGCGTGGGTGTATGACCAGAAAGTCGACATCGGCGTCAGTAATCAACGGCAGTAGAGCAAAAATCTCCCCGGGGTCCTTGTATCCAGCCCTTAGTTTGATCGAGAAAGTCCCGGAGATGGCCTGGCGTAAAGCCGGCAGCATTTCGGCAAGAATCTCCGGATACTGCAGCATGGCGCCACCACTTGCGCCGCTGGCCGTACGCCCGTAAGGACATCCCATATTCAGGTTGATATGCAGGGCGCCGGCGGCTTCTGCGTGTTCGGCCGCCTTCACCAGCGCCTGGCTGTTATTGCCGACCAACTGTGCGACCAATGGCACTCCTCCGGTCGTACTGACGGCTTCTTTAAGGTCGTTTTTGGACAGATGTTTACGGCCGACGCTGCTGACACGCATGAACTCGGTGAAAACCACGTCGGGCCGAACCCAGTCAATAAACAGAGAGCGCGTCGCGCGGTTGGTCAGACCCTGCAATGGGGCCAGCATGAGTGGCTTTTGTTCAGAATCCCAGGGCAACGCACGCAGGCCATGCTTTGTCTTTGGTAGAGGTTGTTCAACGGGCATCTTCAGGTCTCTTAATTCAGTGATTGCGCTTCGCATGAGGGGGGTGTCGCTATGGCACTTTGATTCCTGCCGGCCTGCTTGGCTGCGTAGAGCGCTTTGTCTGCCATGGCAACCACCTGGGAAGGTGAGATGCTTTGATTGGGGATCACACTGGCGATGCCAGCGCATACAGTCACGTTTGATGATACCGGTGAATTTTCGTGTTCAAGTTCCAGTTCCCGAATCCGCTGATGCAGATTCTCTGCCAGCTCCACAGCCCCTTGCAGATCGGTATGTGGCAGGATAGCGACAAACTCCTCCCCTCCGTAGCGAGCAAGCAGATCACCGGGTCGACAAAGGGCGCTCTGCAGTGCCCATGCGACCTTCTGCAGGCAGACATCGCCCTCCAGGTGGCCGTAATGATCATTATATTTTTTGAAGTGATCGATGTCGATCATAATTACGGAAAAAGGTTCCTGCTCGCGTTGCTCTCTTAACCATTCGCGGGAGAGAAATTCATTGAATGAGCGCCGATTGGCCAGGCCGGTCAAGCTGTCGGTTGTGGAAAGTCTTTCCAGCTCCCGGTTCATCTCGGCCAGGCGATCGTTGAGAACCAGCAGATCTTCTTCACGAGCCTTACGCTGATTCGTCTCTGTTTTTAAACGCAGGGCTGAGCGGATCCTGGCGAGGAGCTCGGTATGGCTTGGAGGCTTGGTGATGTAGTCTGAAGCGCCGGCTTTAAAGGCTGCTTCCAACCCGTCAAGATGGTCGGCGCCACTGATAACAATAATCGGGATGTCGCAGAAAAGCTCATGCTCAGAAATTTCCTGGCAGGCGTCGATGCCGCTTTTGCCGGGCAGATTGATGTCGAGCAGGATCAGGTCGAGGTCGGTGCTGGTTGTCTCCGGGTCGTCAAAGCCGATGGTTTTGTACGCATCCTCGATAGACTCGCAGAGAATCAGCTCCGTGTAGCCGACTTCGTTGAGAAGATTGCTAATGAAGGTACGGGAAACCAGAGAATCGTCAACAATCAGAATGCTCATTTGTCACCATAAAGAGGGTCAACCTGTTTGCCTGTTGTAAAGAATAACGTAAAGATCAAAAAGTGAAAGGTTTCGGCATGGATAACTCTGTGACCGGCTGCCTTTTGTGACTTCAATTATTCAAGGCATCGAGTTTTTCCCAGCGGGCATAGGTTTCGCTAAGCTCTGATTCGAGCACTTCCAGTTGTGCCGTGGTTTCAGCGACCAGTTCCCCGGCGTTGCGATAAAAATCGGGGTCAGCCATTTTTTCATGGAGTTCAGAGATCTCAGCCTCCAACTCGTCTATCTTTACCGGTAACTCTTCAAGTTCTTGCTTCTCTTTGAACGTCAGTTTACGGACGCGTTCTTTTTTTGGCTTCTCCTTGGTCGCCTCAACCACTGGCAGCGGTTCTTCGTTCTCTTCTTTCTGTCGCAACCAGTCATCGTAGCCGCCGACGTACTCGTTTATCTGGTCGTTGTCTTCGAAGACGATTGTGCTGGTGACAACCCGATTTAAGAACGCCCGGTCATGACTGACCAGAAACAGGGTGCCCTTGAAGTCGGCGAGTAACTCTTCCAGCAGGTCGAGGGTTTCCAGATCCAGGTCATTGGTGGGCTCGTCAAGCACCAGGACGTTAGCTTCCCGGGTGAAAAGCCGGGCAAGTAAAAGCCGGTTGCGTTCCCCGCCGGAAAGAATGCGTACCGGGCTACGGATGCGGTCGGGTGTGAACAGAAAATCCTGCAGATAACCGATGACATGCCGGGCTTTGCCGCCAACCACCACCGTATCCTGTTCGCCGGCGAGGTTCTGCTGTACCGTCAGTTCCGGATTGAGTTGCTCCCGCAGTTGATCAAAATAAATTGTCTGCAGGTTTGTGCCGAGTTTGACTTCGCCCTGTTGCGGCTGCAGCTCACCGAGAATCAACTTGAGCAGGGTGGTTTTGCCCACCCCGTTGGGGCCGATGATGCCGATCCGGTCACCGCGAATAACGGTCGTTGAAAAGTCCTTCACCACGGGAGACTCAGCATAGGCGAAAGTAAGCCCCTTTACTTTAGCGACCAGCTTTCCGCTGCGATCGGCTTCCTGTAGGTTGAAGTTGGCGTTGCCTATCCGTGCGCGTCGTTGGCTGCGCTCTTCTCGCATCTTCTTCAATTCGCGGACCCGCCCCTCATTACGGGTGCGTCGTGCCTTGATCCCTTTACGGATCCAGACTTCCTCTTCCGCCAGCTTCTTGTCAAAGCGGGCGTTCTCCTGGCTCTCGGCGTGAAGGTGCTCTTCTTTGCGTAGCAGAAAGGTGTCGTAATCGCAGGCGAAGTCGTACAGACAGCCACGGTCTATCTCGACAATACGGGTTGCCAGGTTACGTAAAAAGGCCCGGTCGTGTGTGACAAAGACCAGAGTCAGATTCTCGCGTTTGAGGAATCCTTCAAGCCAGGTAATCGATTCGATGTCCAGATGGTTGGTCGGCTCATCAAGTAACAGGATGTCGGGATTAACAGCAAGGGCCCGTCCGAGAAGAACCCGTCGCATCATCCCTCCCGAGAGTCCCTGCACTGGCAGGTCGGCGTCCAGTTTGAGGCGGGAGAGAACCTGCTCAATCTGCTGCTGCAGAGCCCAGCCATCACAACTCTCCAGCTCATGTTGAATCTTGGAGAGCTCCTTGTGCAGATCAGACTCTCCTTGCTCCATGCGCAGGCTGAGTTCGTGGTAGCGGTTCAGCAGCGAGCCAGCCTGGCCAAGTCCTCCGGCGAGGGCTTCATAAATGGTCCCTCGCAGGTTGCGCGGTACGTCCTGCTCGAGGCGTGCGACCCGTAGCCCCTGTTGACGATCTATGACGCCACCATCAGGTGGAAGCTCGCCGGAAATTACTTTGAGCAGGGTCGATTTGCCTGTGCCGTTGCGACCGAGCAAACAGATGCGTTCGCCTTTGCAGATACGCAGGGAGAGGTCTTCGAAAAGACTCGGGCCCCCGAAGGCCAGACTGATGTTGCGGAGATTAATAAATGCCATGAATACTCTCTTCCCGGATAATCGTGAGGGATTATGGCAGAGTGACGTTGCCATGCAAAGGAAAATGGACAGCTTATTACGTTTGGCCGTGAAACACCGGCGCTGTTAGCGTGCGGTAGTGTGTGCGAAGATCCATGAAGATTTTTTTGAAGCTGGCCCGACAAACCAAACCAAGGAAACTAAGCATTTAACGCAAAGGCGCAAAGGACTAAAGAAAGAACGCAGAGAAAAAACATGTTTATTGCACCAGATTTATCCATTGCGGCTTTCCTGGTTTTCCTTGGCGTCTTTGCGTTATCTTTTTTACTTTAGGTCTTGTTTAAGGACCATGACCTAATCGTTCAGCTATTAAGTTCGTGTAAAATCAGGTTTAAAGATGATTTTATCCTGCGCCCGAGGCGCTTGGTGTTAAACTTAAGCGGCAGAAAAACTTATCAGAATGGAGAATCCCAATGTTCGACCTTGGCCATATGAATCGACTTGAAGTGTCACGAATAGATGAAGAAGGTGCCTGGTTACGTTCCGGTCGGCAAGAAGCGCTCTTGCCAAAACGGGAGCTTGACGAAGAAATCAAGAAGGGCGATACACTTCTGGTTTTTGTTTATGCGGATGCTTCCGGGGAGCCTGTCGCTACGCTGCGCCAGCCCTTTGCCGAGGTTGGTGAGTATGCCTTGCTGCGCGCAAGCCAGGTCAATGTTCATGGAGCTTTCATGGACTGGGGATTGTTCAAAGATCTGCTGGTGCCGGTCAAAGAGCAGCTGGTAGAGATGAAGCCCGGTGGGCGTTACCTGGTTAAGGTGCGTCTCGATCGTGAGGGGCGGCCGATCGGTACGGCGCGTGTCGAAAAAGGGCTCTCTGCTGTTGATGAAACTTTAGGCGAAGGTCAGGAGGTTGACCTGATCGTCTGGGGATTTACCGAGATTGGAGCCAAGGTGATTATCAATCATCGCTTTGCCGGTTTGCTCTATAACGACGAGGTTGGTAGTCGCCTGAAATACGGAGACCAGGTGAAAGGCTATATCCGGCAGATTCGTGCCGATGGCAAAGTTGACTGTACCCTGAGTATGGGAACCCGAAGCGACAGGGACGATGCCCGCGGAAAAGTCATGAAAGCCCTGATCGACCATGATGGCTTTCTGCCCCTGCACGACAAGAGTCCGGCTGAAGATATTCAGGAGATGCTCGGTTTAAGCAAGAAGCTTTTCAAGAAAGGTGTTGGCAACCTTTACAAAGAGGGATTGATCGAACTTCCCGGCGATGGTATTCGTTTGAAAAATGACTCCTGAAATTGCCTCAGTTGTTTGACAGACCCCTGTCGCTATTGTAGACATTTAGGGTAGCATTTTTGAGTAAGCCGGTGAGGCTAACGAGTTCATTCATAACAACCTTAAGGAGAAATGAAATGGCAACTTATACCTGTGCGAAGTGTGGAATGGGCGTCAATGCAACCTGCGCCAAATGCGACGCTCCTCTTGAAAATGACTCTCTGGTTCTGGGTGACGGCAACAGCGTACAGATTTCCAAGTGCCCCAACGGCCACGGTAAGATTAAGTCGCCCATGTGCTGCGGCGAAGATATGAGCTGCGCACTTTAACCCAGGCATATAAAATTGATCAAGGGCAGCCAGTCGGCTGCCCTTCTTCGTTGTTGGATTCAGCAAAGAGTCCGATGGCATGCCTTTGGTGCCCTGGACAGGCCATCTTTGATTTCTTGTTTCTATCCCCCCTCCAAACAGGTCAAGACAGAGAAAATCGTGACGGTC
>NODE-673-length-11904-cov-3.60815_pt1 | contig 11904 bp, 11 predicted proteins | sample MGYA00139097_ERZ477577 | MGnify/ENA metagenome assembly ERZ477577 | reverse complement strand
ATGAAATAAAGTCAGGATCACGCATGGATAGAAATCCGAAACAGATTCGCTTATAATAACTGGAAGAAAGCTTTTACCATTATCAGCAGAGTCCAAATATTCCATGACAACATCTAGTTTCTGAACGATATCCCTTTCTTTAAACTTATCTCCAATATTGTTTAAGTCCAGCTGAATTTTATTGTAAACCTCATATTCATAGGAGTCTAATTTCTCCTTATTGTTCACCTTTTTGTGGGCAATTACTTTTTTATGCAAACGGGTCGATGGTAGCTCATCTGGAGGGCGTACATAAACCTCGTCAATATCTGTTTGCAATATTTCAAGGATGATATTTATTTCTTGTGATTCATCAAGACTCACTGCAACGGTCTGTCTAACATATCCTGAAAATGAAAATGTCAGGGAGTCTGTTGCGTAATATGTGTTGAAATTATAATAGCCAGCGGTATCTGTGATTGCACCAATTTTTGAATCTTGAAACCTCACAGTAACAAATGGCATGGGCTCACCAGTTACACCATCAGTCACGATACCCTCAACCATTGTTTTTTGTGAAAACAAATGGATAGGTAATAGAATTAATGAAATTAAGATTAGTCTTTTCATTGCGAATCAATCGACCTAAAAATAAGTAAGTTTATTGACTTTAAACCCCCGAGTTTATTGATTTTTTAATTTCTTTTCAACGCGTCTAGAAACAAATATTCCCACTTCATATAACAGTAGTATAGGGACGCCAACAATGACCTGAGAAATCAAATCTGGAGGTGTAATGATTGCGGATAAAATCAATATTCCAATAATTGCGTGCTTTCTATATTTTTTAAGAAAATCAGAAGATAATAAACCAATTTTAGTAAACAGATAGGAAATTACAGGGAGTAAAAATAGCAGTCCGGAATAAAATACTGTGGAAAGGATGGTGCTCATGTAGGAGCTGACAGTAAACCTATTTTCGATGAGTTCACTCATTTGATAATTACCGAAAAACTGAACGCAAAGCGGAGCTACAACAAAGTATCCGAACCCAATGCCCAAGAAGAAAAGAATACTTACGTAAAAGACAATTCCTCTAGCTACACCTTTCTCATTTGTTTTAAGTCCAGGCTTTACGAATGACCAAATTTGAAAAAATAAAAATGGAAAGGCCAATACAACACCTCCCATAATACTCATCATCAATGCGTAAGAAAATTGACCAGTTATTTCAACACTTTGAAAGTCAATTGCTATTTCTTCCACACAAACACCTAGGTAGCGACAAATAAGTTTAAATGAAATAAAGTCAGGATCACGCATGGATAGAAAAAGTGTTTCAATAATCCATTCTTGAAAAACCCATAACACAATCGCTAATACAATTACAGCAATTGCAGATTTCACGAGTCTCCATCTTAACTCTTCAAGATGGTCCAAAAAGGACATTTTTTTCTCTTCTGACATATTCAACACAAAATTAATGATTCGGATGAATAAACCACCTAGAAAATTGACAGTTGAATTTTTACTTCTAATCGGAACCCTAAATACTTTACGAGGCCATTTTAATTACGTGTCCACTCTAATCATTTTTTTTGTATTTTAGATACTGTAAACGTTACTAAGTAAATGGTAGGAATTGATCTAAAGGACTCTCTGAAGACCTTTTTTGGATTTAGCAAGTTCAAGGGAGCTCAGGAAGCAATAATCCACAGTGTTTTGGATGGTAATAACACTTTTGTAATAATGCCTACCGGTGGAGGTAAATCTCTTTGCTACCAGTTACCAGCATTAATGTCAGAAGGAACGGCCGTGGTCGTTTCACCACTTATCGCCTTGATGAAGAACCAAGTGGATGCAATTAGAAATGTCAGTGATGATGAGTCTGTAGCACACTTCATGAATTCTTCGTTAACAAAAAAGGAAATCACGAAGGTTAAGGAAGATATCTTGGCGAAAAAAACAAAGTTACTTTATGTTGCACCTGAATCGCTTACAAAGAAGGAAAATATTGAGTTTTTAACGAATGTAAATATTTCGTTTTTCGCCATAGATGAAGCCCACTGTATTTCGGAGTGGGGACATGATTTTAGACCGGAGTATCGCAGGTTGAGAGAGATTTTTGAAAAAATTACGAGTGTACCGATAATTGCCTTAACTGCAACGGCGACACCAAAAGTTCAAATTGATATTCAGAAAAATCTGAATATGGTAGACGCGAAAGTCTTTAAGTCATCTTTTAATCGAGAAAATCTCTTTTATTCAATTTTCCCAAAAAAGGATGTTGAGAAGCAAATCATTCGGTACATAAAATCAAAGCAAGGTAAGAGTGGTATTATCTATTGTTTGAGTCGAAAGAAGGTTGAAGAGCTGGCTGAGCTTTTACAAGTGAACGGTATTAACGCTTTGCCATATCATGCTGGATTGGATGCAGGAACAAGGGCGAATCACCAGGACATGTTCTTGATGGAAGATGTCGATGTTATAGTTGCGACAATTGCATTTGGGATGGGAATTGATAAGCCGGATGTTCGTTTTGTTATTCATCATGATATTCCTAAGTCATTAGAAAGTTATTATCAAGAAACAGGAAGAGCAGGAAGAGATGGAGGAGAAGGAGAATGTCTTGCATTTTATCGGTACAAGGATATTGAGAAACTTGAAAAGTTTTTGCAAGGGAAACCAATTGCTGAGCAAGAGATAGGGCGTCAACTATTAAATGAAATAACTTCTTACGCCGAGACATCTGTTTGTCGACGAAAAATGATTTTGCATTATTTCGGAGAAACTTATGATGAATCTAATTGTAATGAACTTTGCGACAACTGTAAAGATCCGAAAGAGAAAATAGAAGGGAAGGAATACGTATTGAACTTACTCAAAGTTGTAGATGCCTTAAAAGAAACACAAAGAGCAAAACATTATTGCTTGTTCATGGCTGGTGTCGAAAATTCTGAAATCAATAGTTATAAGCACGATGAGCACGAACTATTTGGTGTTGGGAAAGAAAAGGACGAGCATTTCTGGAATGCGGTTGTTCGGCAAAGTGTCGTTACTGGTTTGCTCAGAAAAGATATTGAAACTTATGGAGTGCTGAAGATCACAGATGAAGGTCGTGAATTCATGAAAAACCCGAAGAGTTTCTTACTTATTAAGGAGCGAGATTATTTAGTGGTCGACGATGAATCTGATATTGTTACGAATGCAAAAGGTGGGGCTTTCGATGAGGCCTTGTATGCTCAATTAATTGACTTGAGAAAGACAATTTCGAAGCAAAAGAACATACCTCCATTTGTCATCTTTCAAGAACCGTCACTACAAGATATGTGTTTGCAATACCCTATTAATGTTGAAGAAATGACGAACATTCAGGGTGTTGGAAATGGAAAAGCAGCGAGGTATGGTGCGCCATTCGCGTCATTGATTAAAAACTATGTGGATGAAAATGAAATTTCAAGACCGCAAGATCTTGTTGTGAAATCGCTTGTGAATAAATCTGGTTTAAAGGTTCAACTCATTCAAAACATAGATCGCAAGCTACCATTAGATGATATTGGACAAGCGCAGGGCAAATCAGTGGACCAAGTTATTGAAGACATTAGTGCAATTGTGTCTTCTGGAACACGTGTCAATATCAATTACTACATTGATGATATTCTTGATGAAGACAATCAAGATGAGATTTATGATTATTTCTCAGAAGCAGAAACAGATGATTTAAAACTTGCCTATGATGAATTTGATGGAGATTATTCTGAAGAAGAATTGAAACTTGTTTGGATCAAGTTCATGAGTGAAATGGCCAACTAATTATTTTTGCATTATAAAAACATGCCTTCCATTTCCATCTCCAAACTCAGCCTTTAAATCGTCTTTGGTTATAAGGATAATCCGGGCTTTGTGGATAGTATCTACTCCTCCCATACCATTATTTCGGTACAACTCAAAGTACTCCCCATTGTTCTCAACGAACTCGTAATATCCCGATTGGTTAAAATCAACCGTGTTCCCCTGATTTTCATATTGCATGAAAAACGAGTAGTCGCATTGTTCCTCTGGACAATCTCCGAATTTGAATTTACTCGTGAAGGGTTCATAAAAATAAGACAGTCCATTGATGTTCGTGAATTTATAGCTCAAGACAGTCCATTCACCCGTTAGTTTGCGTTTAGTCTTTGTTACTTTAGAACACGCTGTTACAAGAACAATTATCGATGCTATGTAAAGGAATTTACTCAAAACTTATGATTAGTTTTTTATCCGTTTGAATCAATTTATCGAAAAGTCGTTCAGCATTTTCTAATGATTTTTTTTCTAGCCCCATCGCCTCAGCATTCTTTTTTAGCTTGCTAATACCAATACCTTCTAGTTTTTTTCTTGTGCCATCTGCCCAGTCTCCTTTTTCCTCAAAAACTTCCGTCATATTCGGTGAGATGATGATATCTAAAATCTCTGGCGCTGGAACCTTCATCCAAAGTGTATCCTCGTTTTGCCTAACTGAATAATTGCCATCGCTTAAGTCCATTCCATAATTCACTTCACCTCTAAAAATGAGTGTTAGCCTCCTTTTTACTTTTCGATCATACACAATATTTTTCCAGTCCATTGGATTGTACATGTCAAAATTTCCATCATAATACTCAATTGTATCAACAACAACTTCATCTTTATAGCTGATGGTGCTAATCTCCGCTATAGTCTTAATAGATTCAACATGAATGGGTGTGTCATCAATGACTAAATCTTTCTCACCTTCTTTAATGAAGAAAATGTAGACCACTATTATCACTCCAGCAATTATTGCTAGGCCAATTATATTTTTTACAAGTCGTTGATAATCATTCATTATAATATCGTGGTCTTTTTTATAATTACACGCTTGTATCCTAATTGTTTGTAGAAATCTTTGATAAATTCCTCGGCATTTTTTTCTGCATCTTGTAAAATTCCTACATTTTTCAATTCATCGCGAATAGCGTCTTCACCTTGACGCATAAAAGTATTTTTCTCCTTTTGTGTGAATTTATCTCTAAACCCATTGACACTTTCCATTTCAGTATAGGTGTATTTAGGATCCATGGAAAAGGAAGTTATTTCAGCGGGCGGTAATTTAATAGTGATACTATTGCCCTTTACGGTAATATCATCTTCTTTTATCTTAGAAAGATCTACCCCTGCTTTGACTTTTGCTTTTGTATTAATTAGAATTTTTCTGTCTCCATATTTTCCGATCCAATACCAAGAAGAATCAGCATCATCTACTTTAACCATTTTCCCAATAGTATATTCAGACGTGGAGAGCTCACCAATATCTCGTATTTCATAGACATTTTCATGCATGGGTCTAACTTCCCCTGAGCAACCAGCGAGTAATAAAAGTGATATAATTAGTAGTTGTTTCACACTAGTTTAAAATGGAGCATAAGCCATTGTTTGCATGCCTATTTTTAGTGCATCAGCATCAATATTGAACTTCGAATGATGCACTCCGTAGACAATTCCTTTTGATTCATTTCTAACACCAAGGCGGAAAAAGCATACTGGCACTTCTTGGGAGTAGAATGAAAAGTCTTCTGATGTCAAACGAATTGGTAGTTCATTTACATTCTCTCCACCAAATAATTCAACCGCTTTTGATTTCATTTTCGCAGTAGTTTGTTCATCGTTCATTAAAAAAGGATATCCTTTACTAATGGTTACATCAGCACTGCCGCCTGCCGCCTCTGCTATCTTATTGATTCCATTATCTATCAATGTCAATGCTTCCTTTCTCCATGACTCATTCATAGTTCTAAAAGTTCCTTTGAGAAAAGCTTTTTCAGGAATCACATTTGTAGCACCTAAAGCTTCAAAGTGTCCGAAAGAAAGAACGCATGGTATGGTAGGGTCACATTTACGACTTACAATTTCTTGCATCGTGGTAACGATATTAGCTCCAATTAGAATAGGGTCAATGCATCTATGAGGAGTAGCACCATGACCTCCCTTGCCATTGATCGTAACATAAATTTCATCGCAAGATGCCATATATAACCCATCCTTAAATCCAACTTGGCCTACCTCCATATCTGGAAAGACATGCAAAGCAACCATCTCCTTAACTTTAGGGTTTTCTAGGACACCATCAGCTATCATGTATGTTGCTCCACCGGGATTTTTTTCTTCTCCAGGTTGAAAAATTAACTTGACTGGTTGTGGTAATTCATTGCGATTGTTATTGATGATTTCAGCTGCGCCTAAAAGAATTGATGTGTGCACGTCATGTCCACAAGCATGCATTACTCCGTCTACTTTGGATTTATATGCAACATTATTTTCTTCTTGAATCGGAAGGGCGTCTAAATCTGCTCTTAGTCCGATGCATTCATCCGTATCCGTGTGATGATCTGCCTTAATAATTCCAACAATTCCTGTTTTACCAACTTCGGTGTGGTGGTCTATTTTCAATGCTTGAAGCACTGAACTAACGTAAGCCATGGTATGGTGTTCCTGATAAGATAATTCAGGATTCGCGTGAATATGCTCACGGTAACCTTTCACCTTATCGAAAATCTCTTCCGATTGGGCCTTTATTATTTCGATTAATTTAGGATTCATTATTCAAAGAGTTGTATCCAGATAGTATCATTCTAAATGAAACATAGGCCATGATAATACCAAAGATAAATTTAACTAGCCCAGGTGATAATTTCAGCGCCACTTTTGATCCGATATATCCTCCAATTACAAAGGAGGCGGCCACAATGAGTCCAAATTGCCAATTAATATTGGAGGTTTTAGAGTAATTGTAAACGGCTAGAATCCCTACTGGTAAAAGCAAAATAAAGAGACTTGTTCCTTGTGCTTCATGCTGCCCCATACCGAGTACGTAGACCAAAGCAGGAACTATTATTACGCCTCCTCCAACGCCTACAAATCCGCTGAGGATACCTGCCAGCACACCAATTGTAATTAATATGATTATCGTTTGACTTTCCACTATTAAATATGATTCAATACATAAATATAGTTATTACGCGCTTATTGGACCAGTAAGTTACATCCTCTGATGTCTGCCTGATCAAATCTTCCCAAAAGTTCGAACCCTCCAGGTTTGATTTTACCTAAATCTTGTGTTGCTATAAAAGAACAGCTATAGATGTTAGCGAGGTCAATAACATTTATGCCACCAGTTTTACCTTCTGCACAATAAGTAAGTGGATCATTCATATCTCGGATAAGAACTTTCATCCATGGACTCGATTGAAAAACTAAGTCTTCTTTGGAGTAGGCTTGGGATAGCAATTCAGTCATGCCGTATTCAGAATAAATGTGAGCACAATTTAACCCAGAAGTAAGTCGCTCATGTAATTGATCTTTACTTAATTCTTCTCGTCTACCTTTCATACCACCTGTTTCAATGATAATTGCCTTTTCGAAGGATTTTTTCATTTCACAAAGATCAAGTAATGCATAGCTCACCCCAAAAATCACAACTTGTTTATTAAGTTCAATCGCATTGTTATAGCGTTCAAAAAGCTCTCGATGGTCATGCAAACAAAACCCTGATAGTGGATGTGCTTGATTGATTAGTTCGTCGACCATGTATACTAAGCTAGATTTACCTTGCTCGATGTAGTTAGGAAGTAGCGCTAATACAACCATGTCTTCAGGATTACCAATGAATGATCTAAATGTAAGATTGAAGGATTTACTATAAATAGTTGGGTCAATTATAAAATGGGACGACCTGTCTCCTGCGGTACCGCTGCTCTTAAACTCAAGTGTAGGATTCTTAGAAGTGTCATACACAGGATGTGTTTTGAAAAAATCAATAGGCAAGAAAGGAATTTCTTCCAATTTGTTTGGCTTCGGACAATTCAAATGAGTGACAAAATCTCGATAGACTGCACAATTCTTCATTTGGAAATTAAATACTTCTAAAGCTACCTCACTGAATTCAGCCTCTGAATTAATTTCGAATATTCTGTCTTCAAGTTTCATTAGAATAACATTCCTGCAATAACGGCTGTTGACATACATGCAAGTGTTCCTGCTATCAATGCTTTTGCTCCAAATTTAGCAAGTGTACTTTTCCTGTCTGGTGCAAGCGCTCCAATACCACCAACTTGAATTCCAATGGATGCAATATTAGCAAAACCACATAGGACGTATGTCGACATTAAAGTAGCCTTGTCTGACATGGAATGTTGTAAGGTTCCTAGATTGCCATAAGCAACAAATTCATTTAAGATTGTTTTCTCTCCTAAGAGTTGACCAACCAGCATACAGTCATTCCAAGGAACCCCCATGAGCCATGCGAATGGAGCAAGTGTATAGCCTAAAATCGCCTCAAAGGATAATGCATCATAATGCCCCATAGAAGCGAAGAAGTCATTAGCTCCGGTATAATATCCAACCTTAAACAATATGGCATTTGCTAATGCTACCAATGAAATGAATACAATAAGCATCGCTGCAACATTAACAGCCAACTTTAATCCATCTGTGGTACCATTTGTAATTGCTTCCAGTGCATTTGCGCCTAGTTTTTCTTTTTCGACTGCAAGGTCGGTATTAATTTCTTCTTTTTCTGGGAAAAGTATTTTGGCAAAAACAATAGCTGCAGGCGCACTCATGAGTGATGCCGTTAACAAGTGTTTTGCAAAGTATATTTTTTGTTCTGGATCGTCTCCGCCAAGAAAGCCGATGTAAGAAGCTAGAACGCCTCCTGCAATAGTTGCCATTCCACCAGCCATCAAGCAAAGAATTTCCGACTTCGTCATTCTACTCAGGTATGGTTTAACAAGCAATGGAGCCTCAGTTTGACCTAAAAAGATGTTCCCAGCGGCTGAGACACTTTCTGCTCCCGACAAGCCTAAAACTCTTTTCATTAGCCATGCCATCCCAATAACTACTTTCTGTAAAATACCCCAGTAATATAAAAGGCTACTTAATGCTGAAAAGAAAATTACAGATGGCAGAATCCATGTTGCAAAATTCTTGACATAAATATTAACCTTACCATCAAGAAAACTTCCGAAGACAAATTCAGCACCATGGTGAGCCATGTCCACCACCTTAACAAATGCACGTGATAGAAACTCAAAGAACCCTTCGACATGTGGTGCTTTCAAAATAAGAAGTGCAAGGATTAATTGAAGCAGAATTCCTTTGATTACCAGTTTCCAGCTAATACTTTTTCGATCGGCGCTAAAAAGAAAACCAACAAATACTAATGCTAAAAGCCCCAGTATGCCTCTTCCGATTGCCTCCAACAAACCTTGAGATTCAGCTTTGGAAGAACGCAGCGTGCTAAAGTTGTTTCCACGTTGGAGTGATAACCTCGCTTCTGAACGAAATTTCACAATAGCGGTGTCAGACACTTGAATTGAATCTGAAACGATGCCTGATAAAATGATTTTATTTTTTTCTTTTTTCCAAGAGCCCTCACTCAAATTCGTTAATACACTATCAGTACTAATGAAGGAATGATCTTTTTCAAATTTGAATTGGTCACTTGAATATTGATGTATTGGTGTGGTTTCGGAAGATTTTCCAAAAGAAGCAGTAGTGAGTAAGAAGATGAACAATACGCTAAGCGCTGCGCTTATTGATCTCGTCTCTAATTTTAGAAGCCCGTTCATATTCTTCGTTATCGATAGCTTGATTTAATTGTACCTGAAGTTCTTCTTCAGATAAAGATTCAAGCGAACCTTTTTGTTCTTCCTCCTCCCCGAGATTTTCAGCAATTAAATCTTCGTCCTCCAATTCTGTCTCATCCAATAAAATGCCAGCACTCGACAAAATTGATTCGAAGGTGTATATTTCACAATTGAATCTAATTCCAATTGCAATGGCATCTGAAGTACGAGCGTCTATCTCTACTTCTTTGCCATTTTGCTCGCAAATAAGCTTGGAGTAGAATATCCCCTCAACTAAATTGTAAATGACAACTTCTTTGACGTTAATGTCAAAGGTTGTAGCAAAGTTTTTAAAAAGATCGTGAGTCAAAGGTCTGGTCGGAACCATTTTTTCTAATTCAATAGCAATTGCCTGAGCTTCAAACCCACCTATGATAATTGGAAGTCTTCTATCACCTTCTAACTCAGACAAAACTAGCGCATATGCACCAGACTGTGTCTGACTGTACGAAAGGCCTACTATTTCTAGCTTAATTTTCTCCATTATCTATTGAGAAATGCTATTCTCAAAATAGTTGGGAAAGCGGTTTAACTTTCCCAACTATCGTAAAAATAAGACTTCTATTTAATATACTTAATTCGAAGCTTTGAATTTCTTAACGGCTTCTGTCAAACGTGGTAACACTTCAAAGGCATCACCTAATATTCCGTAATCTGCTGCTTTAAAGAATGGAGCTTCGGCGTCTGTATTAATAACTACAATTACTTTAGACCCATTAACTCCAGCTAAATGCTGAATAGCTCCAGAGATACCAGCTGCAATGTACAAGTTTGGTCGAATAGCAACTCCTGTTTGCCCAACGTGCTCATGATGAGGTCTCCAGCCGATATCAGCCACAGGTCTAGAACAAGCTGTAGCAGCTCCTAGTTCTTTTGCTAAATCTTCTACCATTCCCCAGTTCTCAGGACCTTTTAATCCTCTTCCAGCAGAAACAACTAATTCAGCTTCTGGTAGTGGAATATCACCATCTGGCTTTTTAACATCTAATACTTTAATTCGAGCATCACCAGCAGAACCGTCAAACGTTTCTACAGAACATGCATTTCCTGTTACTTCCGGTTGGAAACTATTCGGTAAAAGAGAAATGATTTTCTTGTCCGAATGAATTTTTACATGCCCAAAAGCTTTTCCTGAAAAGACATTTACTTTAATGGTGTCGCCATTTGGTACATCTGTTGCACCAGCAACCAATCCTGCCTTTAGCTTTACAGATAAACGAGGAGTAACTGCTTTTCCAGTAATATCGTGTGAGAACACAACCGTGTCTGCCCCGTTTGCAGCAACAGCGCTAGCAACAACGTTAGTTATTTGCTGAGCATCATCTGTCGTTACATTTCGATCAACAAGAACTTTTGAAGCTCCATATTCACCTAGTTTAGCTAATGAAGCGTCATCTGCTGTTCCACATGTTACAGCGATAACATCTCCGCCTAATTTTTTCGCGTACGTTACGGCTTCTAAAGAATTCTTAGCAATACCGTCTTGACTATTTATATATACTATTGTTGACATAATTTAGTTCTTTAGATTAGATAACTTTCGCTTCGTTGTGAAGTAATTCTACTAATTCATCCATGTTCTCCGGATCAATCATTTTGCATGCTGATTTAGCTTCAGGAAGCGTGTAGCTTTCGAATGAAGTCATCTTATCGATGTCTGCCGCAGGGATTACATTCAAAGGTTTTGTTCTTGCAGCCATAATACCTCTCATGTTCGGTATTCTTTGCTCAGCCATTCCTTTAGCACAAGAAATCACAGCTGGAAGATTGACTTCAACAACTTGAATTCCACCAACTATTTCTTTTTCTAACGTTAAAGTCGTGCCGTTCACATCAAGTTTAGAAGCAAGAGAAATAAATGGAAGATCCATAGCTTCAGCTATCATTCCGGCAACTTGAGAACCATTGTAGTTGATAGTCTCCTTACCAGTAAGGACCATGTCAAATCCATTAGCTTTCGCATATTCGGCAATTTGCATCGCTGTATAATAAGCATCTGTAGGATCCGTATCAACTCTAACAGCTTCGTCAGCTCCTATTGCTAGTGCTTTTCTAATTACAGAATCATCTGCTGCAGTTCCTACCGTTATGATAGTTACAGTGCCGCCATTTGCTTCTTTTAATTCTAATGCACGCACTAAGGCATACCATTCGTCATAAGGGTTGACGATATATTGCACTCCATTCTCGTCAAACTTCGTGTTGCCATCTGTAAAAGATATTTTTGAAGTTGTATCTG
>NODE-672-length-11910-cov-5.22328_pt1 | contig 11910 bp, 9 predicted proteins | sample MGYA00139097_ERZ477577 | MGnify/ENA metagenome assembly ERZ477577 | reverse complement strand
AAAGAGGGATATGATTTTTTTGAATATTATCAGATACCGCCGTTAATCAGCGTAATGAACGGCCGCTATGTTATCTCTCACCCGTCAGACGGCGAGCAACTGGCTCAGGAATCAGAACCTTTGGTTCACGACAGTGAGTCAACACTTTAAAGAGGAGCAGGCAGATGAGCCGTCACTATCTCCTCATTAATCCTGCGCGATTGAGGATAGTAATTGTCCTTCCTTCAACTCGGATAAGGCCTTCATCACTCATTTTAGCAAATATTCGAGACAGGGTTTCTGGAATCGTTCCAAGCAAACTTGCAAGTTGCCCCTTGGACACAGACAGCTGAATCGTATCGGTGTTGTCCTGCTCTTCTGAGACATAAATAAGGTAATTTGCCAGGCGGGCAGGAACTTCTTTCAAAGATAGATTCTCAATCTGACTGGCAAACTGCCTGAGTCTCATCGACAAAAGAGCAAGCATATTAAGTGATACAGAGGGATGTTTTTCAATCAGATTAACGAAGTCTTTTTTGGGAAAATATATAAGACGGCTTTTCACGAGGGCCTCGGCACTGGCAGGAAAAGGCTGATTGTGAAAGACCGGGACTTCACCAATCGGTTCTCCAGCGCCAAATATATGCAAAATATGCTCTTTCCCAAGCGCATTCATCTTAAAGACTTTTACCTGACCGACGGTGACGATATAAAAGCCTTTCGCCTCATCTCCTTCAAAAAATATAGTCTCACCTCGGACAAATTGCTTTTCTATGGTCATATCAAGGATGATATCAATCTGTTCCTGAGGGAGCCCTTTAAAGAGATTTGTGGACTCAATGATCTCTCTCTTTTTTTGTTCACGCATGGTATGCTTTGATCAATTTGGTATAGTGAAATTTTGGACTTAAACGATGTATTTCAATAATAGTTAACAACCAATACTAGAACGACTTCAGAGTTAATGGAAGGTAAATTTTCTACTTCTGATGCACAGCAACAGGAAAATAGTACACATTGACATGGATGCATTTTATGCCTCCGTTGAACAACTTGATAATCCTGAGCTAAAAAACAAGCCTGTTATCGTCGGCGGTCGCCCAGACTCACGGGGTGTCGTCGCTGCCTGTTCCTACGAAGCACGAAGGTATGGTATTCATTCGGCAATGCCCTGCTCGCGCGCCTACAGACTTTGTCCTCATGCCCATTTTATTCGCCCCAGGATGGGCAGATATCGTGAGATTTCTATACAGATCAATCAGATATTCAAGCAGTATACCGACCTTGTAGAACCGTTGTCTCTTGATGAAGCGTTTCTCGATATAACCATCAATCACAAGGGTGAGAAATCTGCAACAATCCTTGCACATCAAATCTGTAATCAAATTTTTAAAGAAACAGGCTTAACCGCATCGGCCGGGGTTTCCTGTAATAAATTCGTAGCCAAAATCGCCTCAGATCTCAATAAACCCCAGGGCATTAGTGTTATCAAGCCAAACGACGTTCCGCAATTTCTTTCTTCCCTGCCTATTGGTAAATTTTTCGGGGTGGGCAAGGTGACTGAAAAAAAGATGCGATCGCTTGGTATTGTGACAGGAGCAGATCTCTGCTCTCACACCCGCGAACAACTGGTGGAATACTTTGGCAAGCAAGGACTGTTTTACTATGACATCGTCAGGGGAAAAGACCCACGGCCGGTAAAACCGGAACGAGTGAGAAAATCAATTGGTGCAGAAAAAACGTTGAAATCTGATACCGATAACATCCATGACATGCTTGCCATTCTGGGGAATATATCTGTCCGTATTTCTGATTCTCTGGCTTCAAAAGAGACTGGATTTAAAACATTGACCCTGAAAGTCCGTTATTCCGATTTCACGACCGTTACCCGGTCAGTTACGGTCAAAAAAACCGTCGTCCATAATGATGACATTCTCGGTCTCATCCCCCGGCTCCTTGAGGCCACTGAAGCAGGGTATCGAAAAGTTCGGCTCCTGGGCCTTTCGGTATCCCATCTAATCCCCTTAAACGTTCGTACACCGCGACAATTACTACTGCCATTCCCTTCATCAGAAGCCGAAGATATTAGCCGCTAGATGCCATATTCAACAATTTTTTGTAATATTTACTAACCTGTTTATAGTTGCTATTATCTGCCTTCAAATTAACGTTATCATCTATTAGAAATCTATCATGAAAAAACTTTTCTCATTAATCATATTTATTTTCAAAGGCCTTGGGAAGATTTTCTCTTTCATCCGTTCGACGGTTGTAAACATTGTCTTCCTGGCTTTAATCGGTTTTGTCATCTTCTCTCTTTTTCAAACATCAGACGTTGTCATAAAAGATAACTCCATTCTTACACTCTCAATCGCCGGAACGATTGTTGAGCAGAAAAGTGATACTGATCCAATTGGCGAAACAATTAATGACCTCGCCGGGCTGGAGGCGGCGCCGAGCGAAACCTTGCTCCAGGATATTCTCGATACGATCTCCCAGGCAGAAAATGATCCCCAAATAAATGCTCTCCTCCTGGATCTCTCTGCCATGGGCAGTGCCGGGATGGACCAATTGGCCAGTATCGGTCAGCAGCTGATACAATTTCGTCAGAGTGGTAAACCGGTAATAGCTGCAGAGGATTACTATAGTCAAAATCAATATTATCTTGCCGCTCATGCCGACAAAATTTTTCTAAACCCCATGGGTGGTGTTTACCTCAGCGGGTTTGGTCTCTATCGTCTCTATTTCAAAGACGCAATCGAAAAACTAAAAATTAATTATCATATATTCAGGGTCGGCACATTCAAGTCGGCGCTTGAACCATTGACCAGAAATTCCATGTCTTCAGAAGACAGATTCCAATCCAGGACCTGGCTCACAACACTTTGGGAAAACTATGTTAATGATGTTGCCAGCCAAAGAGGAATTGACCCTCAAATTATAACGAATTATATTAACGGGATACCCGGCAATTTAACGAAAGTAAAAGGAAACCTCGCAAAACTGGCATTTGACAGTAAACTCGTCGATGAAATTAAACCGAGGCATGAGGTTAAAAAGTACCTCGCTACGCTTTCAGCATATGACGCAGAACATGGTTACAGAAAGATCTCTTCCGATCACTATTTTAAAAAGGTTCACCGCTCTTATCAGCATGAAGGTACAGATAAAGATTCAGTAGCTCTTATTGTCGCTCAGGGAACTATTATACCGGGGCAGAGTAAGCCCGGCGGAATCGGAGCAGATTCCCTGGCTGCCCTTATACGCGAGGCTGCCTCTACGCCATCCACGAAGGCAGTTGTCCTGCGTATAGACAGTGGAGGAGGATCTGCTTTCGCCTCTGAGCTTATCAGACAGGAAATACTGGAACTGAAAAAATCAGGAAAACCGATAGTCGTGTCCATGGGAACTGTTGCGGCATCCGGCGCATATTGGATATCTGCCGATGCCGATAAGATTTTTGCTTCTACCAACACCCTGACCGGTTCCATTGGCATATTCATGGCGGTCCCTACATTTGAGAATACACTCAATGATCTTGGTATTTATCGTGACGGAGTTGGTACAACAAACCTTTCAGGTTCACTTGACCTGACGACCCCGCTTTCCGCTGAAATGAAAGAAGCCATTCAGTCAACGCTTGAACATGGTTACAGCACCTTTCTATCAATTGTTTCAGAAGGCCGGGATCTACCCTCTGAAACGGTTAAAGCCGTTGCACAGGGTCGAGTCTATGCTGGAGAAGATGCTTTAAAATCTGGTCTTGTCGATCAGCTCGGCTCATTATCTGATGCCATCAGGGCTGCTGCTGACCTTGCAGGGCTTGATGATTATCGAACAACAACCTTATCCACACCGCGCTCTCTTCGAAATCGTCTTCTTAATATGATCGGCGCTGAATCATTACTCCCCTACCTGGAAAAAACATATTTCATCTCGGCCCTCAATAAACTGCTGCCAAACGGAAATGAACTGCAAACCCTCTTGCTTTTCAAAGACCCAAACGGTATGTATGCTCACTGTATGATTAGCTATTATTAAATTCTAACTCATTTTACTGGAGTCCGGTATGCATAAACGTTTCCTGTTGATTCTTATCTCTGTATCCTTCATCTTGCTCTTTGTTCCTTCTCTCTATTCATCAGACACTTTCGTGATATCTGGAAATCCGAACGCGCCGCCTGTCGTCTGGGAACAGTATCAGGAATTGGTGGGCCTCGGGCCGGATCTGACCAAATCAATTTTTGAAGAACTCAACATTCCCTACAACCTCAGAAGATTTGGAAACTGGCAGAATGTTCAGAAAAAAGCCCGAAACGGTGAAATTGATATGATTGTTTCAGCATATAAAAATAAAGAAAGAGAAGAATATTTAGAATTCTCCGATCCATACCTCTCGCAACCAACGGTAATAATGGTAGAAAAAGGAAAGGAATTCAATTTTTCTTCCTGGGATTCACTGATCGGTAAAAAAGGTGTTTCAAATAGTGGTGAAAGCTACGGGCAAAAATTTGATGATTTCATAAAAGAGAAGTTAGATGTCAGTTATCAACAGTTTGAGCGTGCTCTCCAGGTACTGAACCGCGGTGAAGCTGACTATTTAATTATTGATCTTTACACTGCGCTCATTTACACCAAGCTTCTGCAGGGAGAGGATTCTGTCTCAATTATTGACCCCCCTGTTACTGTCCAGAGCTTCCATTTTGCTGTGCGAAAAGATTCAGGGCTTGTAAAATATCTTCCTCAGATTAACAAAAAAATTGAAGAAAAAATTAATAACAATGAGGTCTCTGATTCCTTGCTTAGCCATTTTGACAAATGGCAAAGAGTTACCAATCAGAGATCCAATTACTTTAATGCACAAAAGAAGACCCGCACAGAGCAACAAGTTGACTATCTCAAAGAACAGGATGAAATGGCCAGACAGCGAATTTTAAAAACAATGGTTGACCGTGAGGGCTTGCCAACCGACGCAGAATAATAAGGTCACCAGCCTGCACATTGTTTTCCGTAGGAACAGGCAGCTGAACGATAATCCTACCCGGCTTTTAAGTCTCTCGAAAATTTTAACTTCATTCTATGGAAGTATCTGCTGACACCATACTCCTGCTCTGGGAAAAACTTGTCTGGCCGCTTCTGAGGCTTCTCTTCTTTATATCCATAGGTTTATTTGCAGCAAATCTTATTGAATCTTTAAACTGGACAAAGAAAGTTTCTGCTCTTTCAAGACCGCTCATAAGAAGCGGTAATCTTCCGGAACGTGTCGGAGCAGCTTTCACGATGGCCCTCTTTTCCGGTGTGGCAGCCAACACCATGCTCGCCGAATCCTACAACGATGGTTTTTTAAATAAGAAAGAACTCGTTCTTGCCAATCTATTCAACTCTCTTCCCACCTATTTCCTGCATTTGCCAACGGTTATTGTCATCACATTACCCCTCATTAAAAGTGCCGCATTTATTTATGTCGGTATCACCTTTGGTGCTGCCCTTCTTCGAACAGTTACCATCGTTTTGATTGGTCGTCTCATACTGGATAAGCCAGAAGTACCGGTATCATTATCGATTCCGGCAAGAAAGGTTGACGAAAAATCAAAAATACTCTCAAAAACATGGAAACGATTTAAGAGAAGGATGAGAAAGATTCTTGTCTTTACGATTCCGATTTATATCATCATTTTCATTATGAACAGGCTTGATTTCTTCAATTATATTGAAGAAATCATGGCAGGTTATTTACAATATGTTCCATGGCTATCCCCTCAGGCTCTTGGCATTATCACTCTTCATCTTGCCGCCGAATTAACAGCTGGCCTTGCAGCCGCAGGAGCACTTCTACAGGAAGGTGTCCTCACTCATCGAGAAATTATTCTTGCGCTTCTGATCGGCAATGTGATTTCTTCGCCGGTAAGAGCCATCAGACACCAATTTCCATATTATGCCGGTATATTCAAACCACAACTCGCCACCGAATTAATTATTTACAATCAGTGTTTCAGGATCTTAAGTCTCATTTTTATCGGATCTATCTATTTCATCATAAGTGCTGGTTAAAAACAACGTCCTTATCCTTCAATTTTTCTAAATCTATTTGTACCGTAACCTGCCATTAACAGATGTATTTCCCCTTTTTCATTGATTATCCAGAACCAACGGCTCGTTGAAGTCTGATCCTATGTTTATTGACAAAAGAAGATTATAGCGGTATTGATTGAGTCTATGTTCAGGTACCTGTGGGTTATATACCACAGGTTTAAAAGGGAACTCCGTGAGAATCGGAGACGGGCCCGCCGCTGTAACCGGGACGAATGTTGCAAAACGTCACTGGCTTTATTGCTGGGAAGGCGCAACGAGTAGGATAAACCGGAAGTCAGAAGACCTGCCTGAAACACCGATGTTTTCAAGGAAAAGAAAGCAACTACGATGCGAGGACAAAACCAGGGAATCCCCGAGTCAAGATTATCTTGATTCGGGTTTTTTTATGGGCGCTCTATTTTCTAACAATACATATAAATTTAATACTATCTTTACGGTCAGTGTTAATATAATCAACCGAAGACGTGGGCATCGCATTATGATGAAGAGCATTACCTATCATTTTTATTGGATTCCTGCTCTGAGTGTAACGTTACTGTTTCTAATCGTCTTTGTAGCCGGTCTTGGATATATTGCAATTAAGCCATCAATTATTCTAGAGATCCTCTTTTCATTAACAGGTCAGAACGTCCCAGATTCAATTGATCCCAGTTTCCCCTTTGTAATACTTGAAGTCCGTCTTCCCCGGATCATCACGGCCTCTCTTGTCGGTGGTGGGCTGGCAGTGGCAGGTTGTGTCTTTCAATCTCTATTGCAGAACCCCTTGGCAGACCCCTATACCCTTGGAATCTCATCAGGTGCGGCATTCGGTGCTTCAATTGCACTTTTCTTAAACATGATCGGCATCTTGCTGCCAACTCCATACTTGATCCCACTTTGTGCATTCATCGGCGGACTTGCCACTCTTTATGCGGTCTTTGCTCTTTCTGCACCATCAGCCAGACTCTCTCCAAACAGTCTTATTCTTTCAGGTATTATCATTTCAGCGATTTTATCTGCTGGGATCAGTTTCATCAAATTTATGGCAGATGAACAGGTTAATGCGATTATCTTCTGGATCATGGGCAGCTTTATCGGTAAATCATGGTCCGATGTTTTCCTGCTCATTCTCCTGGTATTGCCGTCTGCTATTTTTATATATGCCCATTCTCGAGAACTTGACATCATGACATTTGGTGAGCGTGCATCTGACTCCCTTGGCATTGACAGTAGGGTTGTCAGGAAAAGGCTCCTCATCACCTCGTCCCTTGCTACTGCAGCCTGCGTATCAGTTTCAGGAATTATCGGATTTGTCGGCCTTATTGTCCCTCATCTTGTCCGCATGATAGTCGGGCCAGGAAATAAATTACTCATTCCCTGCAGTTTTCTGCTTGGCAGCATACTTATGCTTGGTGCAGACACGGTTACCCGGGTCGTATTACCAACCGAACTTCCCATAGGGGTATTGACAGCGCTCATCGGCGGACCTGTCTTCTGTTATATTTTCAGGAAAACACAACAGAAGAGGTACGGGACATGAACGCTTCGTCTGTTTACCGGGTAGACAACCTCTCTTTTTCATACGGTACCATTAATTGTATAAAAAATGTCTCGCTTGAACTCAATCCAGGTTGCTTTTATGGTTTGATCGGCCCGAACGGCAGTGGCAAATCAACGCTTCTTGATCTACTATCAGGCCATCTTTTCCCTGATCAAGGGACTATTCATTTCTACAACAGAGACATTCGCCGTTATCCTCGCAAACAGCTAGCATGTAAACTGTCCACTGTCCCTCAATCATTTACTCTCAACTTTGATTACAGTGTTGAAGAAGTGGTCCTGATGGGCAGATATCCATATATTCCCCGTTTTGCAAACCCTCAGGACCGTGACCTTCTCGCCGTGGAAAAGGCATTGCACAGTCTTGATATTTTTCATTTAAGGTCCCGGAAAGTTACCCAACTATCCGGTGGCGAGAAACAAAGGGTTATGATCGCCAGATCACTTGCGCAGGATACCGATGTCATTCTTCTCGACGAAGTTACATCGAATCTTGATGTCAACCATGCCGTCTCCATCATGAAAGTTATGCTTGATATCGTAACCAAGTCTCAAAAAACCGTTATCGCAGCGTTACACGACTTGAACATTGCCTCGACGTTCTGTGATCAACTGATTGTCTTAAGGGATGGAGAAATAGTAGATAACGGAAATGTTTCGAAGGTACTTTCAGAAAACCTGATTCTGGATCTCTATCAGATACAATCAACCATCTCAACAGACCATAAAACCGAAAAAAAACATATAAAGTATGAATATTTATAATGCGCGAATCATCTAAATACCTGCTGGCTGCAGCCATTTTTGTCTGTTCTCTTTTCGGCGGAACTAATGATGGAATGAGATCTGCATTCTCATATGAACTGATTGACCAGGATGGTGTTGTTCACTCCATTGATAGACCTTTTCAACGCATCATCTCACTCTATCCCGCTCATACAGAAAATCTTGTTGAAATGGGAGCACAGGATTCCCTGATCGGCATTTTTTCAGGTGATAATTATCCTGACTCAATACTGGACAAACCACGTTTTTCATATCACGATTCCATCGAAAAATTTATTTCCGCTCAGCCTGATTGTATTCTCATCAGGCCTATGATTCGGCGTTCTGCTCAAAACCTGGTGGATAAGCTTCAGAAATATGGCATTACTGTTATATCATTGCAACCGACAACTGTAGATCAACTTTATAATTACTGGAATCATCTCGGTATACTTTCAGGAAAAAACGAAAATGCTTCAGCAATGACACAATCATTCAAGAAGCGGCTTGAGACAATAACCAGTCAGGTTAATACTATTCCGGCTGCTGATCGACCTGTTGTCTACTTTCAAGCGATTCATTCACGAATGAAAACATTCTCACCACATTCCATAGCGATTTTCTGTCTTGAAGCTGCGGGGGGTATAAATGTAGCTACTGATGCTGTTCCCCGGAGAAACAGCAATATTGCCGGTTACAGCAAAGAACGAATCCTGTCACACGCAAAAGATATAGATTATTTTCTGGCCCAGTCCGGGAGAATGAACAGCATAAGTGTTAGCGAGATAGTCAAAGAGCCTGGATTTGGCGCAATAAAGGCCATACAAAATAACCGTGTTTACCTTATTGATGAACACCTGGTATCCCGTCCGACCACACGACTTCTGGATGGCATCACTTTTATTAACGAACTTCTATTCAACAATTTACAATCATAATTTTTAAAGCGAGAACTAAACATGAAAGCTACACTCTTTATCGTCGGTACCGGACCAGGAGATCCAGAACTCCTGACATTAAAAGCAGTCAACACTGTAAAGAAATGTCCGGTTATTATCTCTCCTCGCGGATCGGCAAATGGGGCATCAACCGCTCTTTCCATCCTCAAACCCGTGATCAATCTGGCAGCTAAAGAGATTCATGAACTTCACTTTCCGATGAAAAAAATTAAATCAGGCCAGGAACCCGATCCGGAAGTTCTCGTTGCCTGGCGCTATGCTGCCGAGACAGTATTGAGTGCTCTTGATAAAGGTAAGGATGTCTGCTTCCCGACACTTGGTGACCCAGCTATCTATTCGACCGGCTATTACCTGTATGAAACCATCTGTGGTCTCAGGCACGATGTTAAGGTTAATTTTATTCCCGGAGTTCCAGCTATGAGTAGTTGTTCCGCCTCCATGGCACGTCCAATATGTCTTGGTGATGAAATGGTCGCCATTATACCCGCCACGTTTTCTGATTCACGTCTGAAAGAAGTGTTCGGCCTCTTTGATACCATCGTCCTGATGAAAGTTCACCGGGTTATCGACCGATTGACAACACTCTTGGAGGAATGCGGTCTGCTCGATAATGCAGTACTCGTTGAACGTGCCGGAACAACAAAGGAACGAGTTATTGAAGAATTTAGTGCCTTGAAAAGTCATCCACACTATTTCTCTACCATAATTGTCAGAAAAGCCCATGTTACCGCACGGGTTTTAGTCAACTGAACATGATGTGCAACCGGCACTGCCAGCCGCAGAATATGGCTGTATGGATAGTTGGCTAATGATCGCCCCCGTAATCTGCACGAATCAGACCGGTCGCAAGACGGTCTTCAGTCATATATTCTTCTATAAGCGCCGACATATCCGTTCTGGTAATTGAGTTGAAATCTTCAAGGAGCGAGTGAGACCAGCTCAATTGTTGGGGATGTCGCGAGGACAAGGACAGCACGCTTGACAGCCAGTAATCATTGGTTTTTATTCTGTCCTTAATCGAGGTTAGTACCGGCTGTTTTGAACGTTCCAGTTCATCCCCGGTAACGGGTGTGTCATGCAGGGACTGTATCACCTCATGTATCTGGTCAATTACTGAATTGAGGGATTTCCGATCTGTCATAACCTCGCTTAGGATCATTCCATAGCCTGGATATATCCTGCTGTTACTACTATATGCAGCAGGGGAATAACTGGCCCCCGATTCCTCACGTATCAACTTTCGCAAACGCTCGTCAATGACAGCTGCGAGGATGTGCAGTCGCCTGGTCCTGTTAATATCCCAATAATCATCCGTTAACCACGCCATCTGAACAAGTCCTTTGTCCTCATCCAGATGCATCGTTATCTCATATGACCTGCCGACAGGGAAAAGAGGGAGAACCTTTGATTTTGTTTCTGAATATACTCTTACCGGCAATGAACCAAAATATTTTGAGGCAAGAGAAACAATCTCAGACTCCTCTATATCCCCGACTATATTAATCTCCAGCGGCGAGTTCACAAATTGTGGCATCAGCCACTGTTTAACATCATCCAGTGTGAGCGTATTAAACTCGTCCTTTCCGGGCAAACCGTGGGTGATTTTATTTCCAGCAAAAAATGGTTTCAGGTAAAGCATGGCCCCACCACTGATATCCCCGTTCAGTCCCTTATACATCAGATCAAACCGTTTCATTGCTGCCTGGTACACGTCTAATCGCATTCCAGGATCCAGTAATATTGATTGAAGAACCTGAAAAAGGATTTCAATATCTGAAGTCAATGCCTGTCCGAGCAAACTGAAAGATTCATCATCCACCCGGAACCCGTACTTTATAGATTTTCCAGCTAAAACCATACTGAGTTCGGACTCCTTAATTGTTGCTGTTCCCGATCCATTGATAACGGCATCCGCAAGCAGTGACAACCCACCCTTTGGTAAACTTTTTTCGCCATCACCAAAATGAATAGCCATGGAGATACTATTTTTTTTAAATGAAGTCTTTTTGACGTTTAGTACCATTCCGTTCGCATAAGAATATCTCGAAGCCTCAGCAGCTCTCAGGGTTTCGTGCTTTTCTGGTTTGACGACTGGTAGTTCTGGTAGATACGGAAACACAGGTTTCCCGACAGTCGATTTGGCAGTAACCTCCTGCTGCTGTAAATCCAAATAGTATTTCTTGATAACCTGAGCGGGTTCACCAGCTTCGATTTTTGCATCACCAATAACCTCAATCAGCCTTATCTCTGGCGCCCACTCCTCACGCAAGGCGTTATTAAGATCAGCTGTTGTCGCATCCATTATTGGAGCTGAATATAATTCCTTTTCCTGCGTTGCTGACTGTATAACCCGGTTATTGTTAATCGAGTTAACAATCGTCCTGGCAAGATCAAGGGAATCTCTCGTATCTCTTGTCTGGACTCCACGTTGAAGATGACTGATGAGTTCGCTTTTAACCATTTCTGTCTCTTGGTCTGTAAAACCATATTCAATTGCCTGTTTTATAATCCTGTTAAGAATATCCAGTGCTTCCCGCCAGTTTTCGCCGCCGGTTTGAGCGATAATGCCTGAATG
>NODE-671-length-11917-cov-15.4041_pt1 | contig 11917 bp, 10 predicted proteins | sample MGYA00139097_ERZ477577 | MGnify/ENA metagenome assembly ERZ477577 | reverse complement strand
CGGAAGCAGAGCGTTTGGAGTTGGGCCTGGCGCCCCATTTTGTTATGGAAATACACATCCATCTGGCCGCCAGTTCCCGAGTTGAGCCGTGGATTGAGCATTTCGAGTGGTTGGAACCGCTTTTCAATGAAAGGCTGCAGATCAAAGATGGTCGAATAGTTGTGCCCACCCAACCTGGTCTTGGCTTGACGATTTCCGACAGGGTCTCCGAGTGGACTCAAGCCGAAACTACGTTTTCTAATTAGGGCTCAAATTTTGGCCAAAAGAGGAGTCGTACCAAGACGAATTTTTTCTTGACACCGACTGATGTTAGCGCTAACATTGGGCTTCGTGCTGGTAGAGTTTCCATAGTGATCTGTCTATGGCTCTTGGGATAATAGTTGGTTAAGGAAGGCTGATTCAGCTTTTGTGTGTCAGTAAATATCCAGAAAAAAACAGGAGGAGAGAATCATGAAACAGGCGTGGAAGGTGTTAGGCGTTTTTCTGGCAGTAACAGCTTTAGTTTGGGCAAACAATGCTTCTGCAGCTGATAAAAGCCCGATCAAGGGCAACATCAGGATCGTAATCGGCTCTAAGTCAACAGGTGGCGATACCTATCAGAACTCAAGCATTGTTGCACAGGCCTTGGCCGAAAAGCTCGGCACCAATGTGAAAGTTGATGCAGTGGGAGCTTCTGCTGCATTTAAAGCTCTCGAAAAGGTCTCAAGCGGCAACACCTTGATGATCTTTCATGATCAATCGTATCTCGGGTATCTTTACGGTAGAAAAGGTTACGAAGATATCTTTACCGAATATACAGTTGGTCCGACCGTTGCTATCAATCCCGGCAATGCCTATCTGGCACCAAAGAGTTCCCCCTACAACAGCATCGCGGATGTGATTGCAGGTTGCGGTAAAGGCGAGAAAGTCAGGGTTGCCATTCAGCCCGGCGGCGTATCAGAGATTGGTTTCAGCGCCTTGAAGAATGCAATAAAACTTACGCATCCCGGCAAGGAAGGCAATCTTGTCGCCGTCAACACCGGATCTCAGGCTGATAAAAACCAGCTCCTGTTTGACGGTCAGGCAGATGTCATCAACGGCTCGGTACAGGCCAATGAGCAGTACTCCAGGCTGCCTGCCGAAGATCAGAAAGCAATGAAGTTTCTGTGGCTGACTGCACGGCAGGAAACAATTGCCCAGGCCAATGAGCAGGGTATGGGGGAAACCACCCGGGCAATGCTGCTTGAGTTTGTTTCACCAAATCAATCTGTAACTCAAGACGGAAAAAAAGACTTCACTTTCGATAAAGAGTTCTTCTTTCTTTACAACAAGGACATGAGCCAGGAGGCCGTGGACTATCTCGACAAGGCGCTCACTGAAATTTTTGCTGAAGGCAAGATTCAGGAAACCCAAAAGAAGTCATTCTTTATTCCTAACTTCAAACCTTCTACCGAGGCTCAAGCATATCTGATGAGCAAGAAGGACCAATATCGGGTTATCATCGACGCTATCAAGTAGATGGAGAACCTTTAATGCCTGAAAATGCGGGGGTGAAGTTAGCCCCCGCATTTTGTATCTTGAGATAAGGCCGGTCGGCCGAGAATACTCTGTTCGAGCAAAACCATTGTCCCGTGGGGTCTTTATGGGAGATAGTTTTTCCAAACTGCTATCGGTCAACATAGATTTTGAGCAGTCGCATATGTTCTTCCCGAAGATCATCATGTGGCTGCTGTTTCTATTGTTCCTGCTGATTGTGGTGCTCTATGGAAGGAAATTTCTGGAAGACCTGAAAGCGGGCCGAAAAAGCATCAGATTCTTCGAGGAGAACTTTGACAAGATCAGGCTGTTTGGTACCATTGGTGTGGTAATCCTATATTTTGTCCTGATGGATTATGTGGGCGTACTTTTTCCCAATACAGGCCTGGGGTTTCTGCTTGTATCAATCCCTTTTATGATGAGCCTGTCATTCCTGTATGTGCATGATCTGAATAAGAAAAAAACAATAATCATATTCTTGAATTCAATTATTGCCCCGACGGCAGCGTGGTACATACTCGGTAATCTATTTAATATTACCCTACCCTGATTATGGAATTCTTATCACTTTTGTCACCGGAGCTTTTTCTTTTCGTTGTCGCCGGGGTTATTGTCGGAATCGTCTTTGGTGCCATCCCTGGAATGACTGCCACCATGGCCGTAGCCGTCTGTCTACCTCTCACCTACTCGCTGGACATGGTGAACGGGCTTGGACTTCTACTGGGCCTTTATGTGGGCGGCATCTCCGGAGGATTGGTCCCTGCAATTCTGCTTAATATTCCTGGCACTCCTTCCTCAATTACGACCACCTTCGACGGTTACCCCATGACCCAGAACGGGGAAGGTGAAAAGGCGCTGAAAACTGGCATAACCTCATCTCTGTTCGGCGGCCTGCTCAGTGTATTCATTCTGTTCTTTTTTGCCCCCGTATTGGCAGATTTTGCGATCAAATTTTCCTATATTGAGAAATTTCTCATTATCCTCTTTGCTTTGTCCGTTATTGCATCTCTTTCCAAAAAGAGCATGCTGGTGGGCATTTTCAGCGGTGTCTTGGGTATCTGGTTCAGTTTGATAGGCACCTATGACATTTCGGTCGGTGGCAACGGCGAAACCAGGCTGATGTTTGACTTTATGGAATATCACCTGGAAAGCGGGTTTGCATTGCTGCCTGTTCTGATAGGCCTTTTCGGTCTTGGAACGATCCTGGAAGAGGCCGAGAAAGGCGTGAAAGATGAAGTCCAATCGGTAAACGGTGCCGCCCTTTCTGCTGCCACTGCTAAAACTGGCAAATTCAGCTTCAGTGTCTTCAAGGGGCAGTATGTTAATCTGTTTCGATCAGGAATGATCGGTACCTTTGTTGGTATGCTGCCAGGAGTGGGCGGGAGTGCCGCATCTGTACTTTCCTATACGCAACAGAAAAATTTCTCAAAAGATCCATCAAAACTGGGTACCGGAGCTCCCGAGGGAGTTATTGCCTCGGAGTCGGCCAACAACGGGCTCACCGGCGGCGCCCTGGTGCCGCTGCTGTCTCTGGGGATTCCGGGTGACAGCACTACCGCTGTACTGATTGGCGCCTTTACCCTTCAGGGCCTGCAGGTCGGGCCACTGTTTATTGGTGAACACCTTGATATCTGGCATTCGATGGTGGTGGCCCTGTTGTCAGCCAATATCGCGATGTTTTTAATCATGTTTTTCGCCATTAAATATATCGCCAGGGTGATAACCGTTCCGAAATACCTTCTTTACCCAATCATTATCATGATGTGTGTCGTTGGCGCCTATGCGATCAATTATGGAATCATGTTCGATGTGTGGACCCTGCTTCTATTCGGTGTATTGGGGTTTGTCGGGTCAAAGCTAGGCATTGAAATCGCACCGTTTATAATCGGCTTCATACTTGGGAAATCCGCAGAAGTTTATTTCGTTAAAAGTCTCGAATCGTTTGGTTCCTTCACCATATTTTTTACCAAAAGCCCCATTGCCGTGTTCCTGTGGGTATTGATCCTGGTTTCGATCTGGTTCTCAATTTATTCATCTAAAAAGGGCAGCCAAGCGTAGAAGCTTGAAGTTGTTTACGACAAAACTGTCGGGAGTTTGCCCATGCGTGCGAAAATAATATCAATCCATGCCAATGATAATGTTGCCGTGGTTGTCAATGCTGAAGGTCTGAAAACGGGAACAGGTGTCTCGAAAGACCTGGTCGCCTCTGCAGATATCCCCCATGGTCAAAAAATAGCTCTTACCGATATCGAGGTTGATCAGGATGTTATCAGGTATGGCGAAATCATCGGCCAGGCTAAAAGGGCGATCAAGAAGGGGGGATGGGTCGACGAGGAGTGCCTTGAACTACCAATTTCGCACGATCTTGACGAGCTGCCAATAGCCACAAGAGTTATCAAACTGCCGCCTCTACCGAGAAAGTTCACCTTTAAAGGATACAGAAATAATGACGGATCAGTCGGGACAAAGAACATCCTGGCCGTGATGACCAGTGTGCAGTGTGTGGCCGGATTTGCCAATCATATCTCCCGAAAAATCTCGGCTGAGCTGCTGCCGCGCTACCCGAATGTTGACGCTGTAGTGCCAATTAACCATTCCTATGGATGCGGGGTCGCAATAAATGCTCCGCATGCAGAGATCCCCATAAGGTCTCTTCAAAACCTTATGTCCAACCCCAACTTCGGGAATGAGTCTCTGGTTATCGGGCTTGGCTGTGAGAAACTAGAACCCCAAATGCTGATTTCTGCCAATCCGGGTATGAGAAACGATCTGGTCCGTCTGCAGGACTGTATCGGCGGCTTTGAGCAGATGGTTAGAAACAGTCTTGAGCTGGCCGACCAAAAACTCCAACGCTTGAACGATAGGAAGCGGGAGGATTGTCCCATCAGTGACCTGGTGGTAGGCGTCCAGTGTGGCGGCAGTGATGCTTTTTCAGGTATCACCGCAAATCCGGTAGTAGGTTTGGTGACAGATTTAATCGTCCGGGGAGGCGGCACAGTCCTGTTTTCTGAAGTCAGCGAGGTACGTGACGCCGTGCATCTGCTGACCCCGCGAGCAATCGATGTGGCCACTGGAGAAGCCTTGATTAGAGAGATGCAGTGGTATGACCGCTATCTTGAAGGGGGCGGCGCCGATAGAACGGCGAACCCGACACCGGGCAACAAGGAAGGCGGAATCTCAAACATCGTTGAAAAATCCTTGGGTTCTATAATTAAATCCGGCACTGGGCCAATTTCCGATGTCCTGGGTCACGGAGAAAAAGTACGAAAGAAGGGGCTTGTATTTGCAGCCACACCGGCCAGCGACTTCGTCTGTGGGACCCAGCAGCTTGCCTCTGGAATAAACCTTCAGATCTTTACCACCGGCCGCGGTACGCCTTACAACCTGGCAATAGCTCCTGTCATAAAAGTCTCAAGCCAGACGGCTTTGAAAAACAGGTGGCCTGATCTGATAGATATCGATGCCGGACAGGTCGTTTCAAGCACAAAGACAATAGAGGATGTCGGTATGGACCTGTTTGAAATGGTTTTAGCCGTCGCAGGTGGTGAAAAGGTGACGGCTGCAGAAAAACTTCAGTTGTTTAACGACCTGGCAGTGTTTAATCCTGCTCCTGTTACCTGATCGTTTTATAATCCCAGCTTTGTCCTTTAGGGCCCTAAGTCGACTCACGTTCAATAATTGAAAAACCGATATCGATAATCTTGTTCTTGACAGGGCGTTTCTGGATTCTTGCCAGAAGTGCATCAGCGGCCTCCTGACCAATTCTTTCTCTGTCGATTCTAACCGTGGTGAGAGCGGGATAGGTATGTGCGGCAAAGACCTGGTCTCCGAAACCGATCACCGCGATTGTCTCAGGAATTGAAATGTTCCTGGATTGTATCTCAGCCAAGACCCCCTGTGCCAATGTATCAGAGGTGCAGAAAATTACTCCGCTGTCGAACCCTTCTTCGATGATCTGCTTTGCACCGATTCTACCATACTCCAGGCTGGTTGGAGCCGGTACAGTAGTGGCGTAGATATCTGAGACACCGCTCTGACTCAGGATCTCGAGCGTGGATCTCTGGCGAAGCAGGGCCCTGGCATCATTGGCTGTTACAAATCCTACTTTATTGTACTTCTTGCTCAAGATGAATTTGGCAACGGCGTGGCCAACATCCATGTGATTGAAGCCGACCACGATATCCAGTGGTGAAGGAGTTAAATCCCAGGTCTCAACGATCGGGATATTGGCGGCCAGGAGAAGGTTTCTGCAAGATGGGGAATGATCAACACCGGTCAGGAAAATGCCGTCAGGGCGTCGGGAAAGAATAGTTCGAACAAGCTCTTCTTCCAGGACTTCGGGATATCCTGAATCACCAAGAATAACTTGGTAGCCGGCTTTACTGAGTGATTTACTGAAAAGTCTGATAGTCGATGAATAAACCAGATTGGCGATCGAAGGGACGATCGCCGCGATAAGTTTGCTGCTTCTCGAGGCGAGACCACCGGCCAGCAAGTTGGGGACATAACCAGTTTTATCGATGGCTTCTCTGACTTTTTTCAGCGTCTCTGGCGCGACTTTGTCAGGTGTGTTTATTGCCCTTGAAACCGTAATGGCTGAAACGCCGGCAATTTTTGCAACATTATCGAGTGTGATCGCGGCGCTGGAACGATGTTTATCAGTGGTGGTGTTATTTTTATTCATATATTCCAACATATTATCCTTGCTATTCCGGATTGACTGTGGTGCTGTGACAGCGCTGTCATTTCTGTGAGATCAAGTCAAAATCAGCAAATTATTATTACAATGTCTTACCAAGTAATTAAATATTTAATTCTAGATCAGATAAAATAGTGACTCCAAAACAGTTAATTAGGAAGATAATCGGTGTCGTGGCAAGTTGGGCGTTGACAACCCTTGATGACAGCGCTAACATCAAGGCGGTTACAGCATCTTTAATTTTCAACCCTGCACACTATTTAATATCTGTAAGATACTTTATTCTTTGACAAAATAATAAAGTCGACTTGCGGTCAAATTAAATGAGGGAGATAAATTCAATGTCGGGAAAGGAAATATTTTCGGAATCACCTGTAGTGAAAGACGTGAGGGTAATTCCTGTGGCCGGGCGAGACAGCATGTTATTGAACCTCAGTGGTGCCCATGGCCCGTTCTTTACTCGAAATATCCTGATACTTGAAGATAGTTCTGGCAATATCGGGGTTGGCGAAGTTCCGGGTGGGGAGCGGATCAGATCAATTCTGGAAGCAGCAAAGCCTCTCATAGAAGATAGAAAAATCGGCTTGTACAACTCCGTCCTCAATGAGATCAGGGCAAGATATTCATCCGAAGACAATCAAGGGAGAGGCTTGCAGACCTTTGATCAGCGCGTGATGATTCATGCTGTTACTGCGGTGGAGGCTGCGATGCTCGATCTGCTGGGACAGCATCTCGATGTTCCCGTGGCAGCACTTCTGGGAGATGGGCAGCAGAGATCCCAGATAGATGTACTCGGGTATCTTTTTTACATCGGAGACCGAAATAAAACTGATCTGCCATATCAGAGAAGCGAAGATAATGCACATGACTGGTTTAGACTGCGGCATGAAGAAGCGGTAACACCAGAGTCTGTTGTCAGGCTGGCAGAAGCAGCTGCTGATAAATACGGGTTCCAGGACTTTAAGTTAAAAGGCGGCGTTTTCAGCGGAGAGGAAGAGATCGAGGCAATTGTGCAGCTCGCCTCTCGATTCCCTGATGCGCGAATAACCATAGATCCCAATGGCGCCTGGTCACTCGATGAATCGATTAAGCTCTGCCAGGGGTTGCACGATATCCTGGCCTATGCGGAAGATCCATGTGGTGCCGAGAATGGGTTTTCGGGCCGAGAAATCTTGGCTGAGTTCAGAAGGGTGACAAAGCTTCCTACAGCCACCAACATGATAGCCACTGACTGGCGGCAGATGACCCATGCGATCATGCTGGGAGCCGTCGATATACCTCTTGCCGACCCGCACTTCTGGACCATGCAGGGATCGGTGCGAGTTGCTATGATGTGCAGCAACTGGGGCCTCACATGGGGATCGCATTCAAATAACCATTTTGACATTTCACTGGCAATGTTCTCCCATGTCGCATCTTCAGCACCCGGCAAGGTTACCGCCATTGATACGCACTGGATCTGGCAGGATGGCCAGCATCTTACAAAAGATCCTTACCAGATAAAGGGCGGGAAGATTGAACTTACCGGTGCACCGGGATTTGGCATTGAATTGGATCTGGGTAATATCGAGAAAGCACACAAACTTTATCAGGAGCATGGCTTGGGTGGAAGAGACGATGCCACTGCCATGCAGTATCTGATACCAGGCTGGAATTTTAACCATAAACGGCCGTGTATGGTTCGTTAGATCTGGAGGCGGAATGGATAATTCAGAGGCTGTGTTTCACAACAAATTTAAGGAGCGTTTGACAAATCGAGAAAGACAGGTAGGTATCTGGAGCAACCTGGCCAGCAACATAAGCTCGGAGATTCTCTCCTTTGCCGGTTTTGATTGGGTGCTGTTCGATATGGAGCATGCGCCAAACGATATACCCTCATTGATCACGCAATTGCAGGCCATGAAAGGCAGTGGCACATCTCCGATTGTCAGGCCAGTATGGAACGATGTGGTCGAAATCAAAAGGCTGCTGGATATCGGTTTTCACAATTTCATCGTTCCTTTTGTGCAGAATGTCGACGAGGCGAAACAGGCGGTAAGTGCCGTACGCTACCCGCCTCGAGGCCGAAGAGGAGTTTCTGTGGGTGCACGGGGGAGCTCGTATGGTTACACGAAAAATTACTGGCATAAAATTGAAGATCACATTGGTCTCGTGGTCCAGGTTGAAACGCTTGAAGCTTTAGATAACATTAAGGAAATCTTTTCTGTTGATGGTATTGACGGAATTTTCGTCGGCCCCAGTGATTTAGCTGCGAGCATGGGGCATCTGGCCGATACAGGTAATCCCGATGTTCAGAAGAAACTGGCCGATATAGCCGATATGTGTAACAAAATTAATGCACCCGTGGGAATACTGGCAACTGGCGGTCCCGACGGTCAAAAGTACTTCGATATGGGATATACCTTTGTTGGCATGGGCTCTGACTCAGGGCTATTCAGGAACGCCACATCTGCCCTCGCTCAATCCTTTAAGTAGTTAGTCTACGGTGGGGTAGAGTGATAAGAGAAGCTTGGTCTTATCGGCTATATACAGTAATCCACCGAGAAAAATTATTTCTATAGCCTAAAGGGATGAGGCAGGCTGCGATCTACTTAGGAGCGTATTTGGCAAACACTTCCTCTTCGGTCATGTTATTGGTGACATTGGCGAAGCTGTAGAACGAGGGTTTTTTATCGATGAAGATCTGGTGGTCAAACTGAAATTGATCTTCAGAATCAAACAACCCGACCGGTACGAAATAATGTCCGTCATCTTTGAGCAGATAGAAGAGGTGAGTGCCGCATTCTGAACAGAATCCCCGCTGGGCCCATTCGGAAGATTCATAGATCGTCACGTGTTCTTCACCGGTAAACTTAACATCGGTACCACAGTCAACAGTCATCAACGGGCCACCTCCCCAGCGGCGGCACATACTGCAATGGCAAGTCCCCACCTGAGTGTTCATACTCAAGGCGGTGATTTGAACTGCTCCGCACAAACATTTTCCTTTGTTTTCGGTCTTTTCAGCCATAACCCACCCCCGTTTTTCCTGAGATCAGACAGACAGCCGGTAGAAAATCGTTACGCAGTGGAACCGGCCAATGATACTATTACATTAATCATTCCAATTGCCAGCGGCAGGGAAAGTAGTCCTCCTGATGCAGCCATCTTGATTTTTGGTCTAGATGTGAGCACCTCGGTGGAGGCGCCAGAACAAATCTGCCGCATTCGCAGCAACCCACCCTATAGCTATCATTTCGATAGTTTTTTATCTCAGCCTGGAGTCGGACAGATTCTTCAGTGAGCATGGTGACCCGCTCACCTCCACGATCTTAGCAGCAGAAATAACCCAAGACATCAGATAGGAATCTGAGTTAAGATGCTTTGAAGACTGTACTTTTTCCGCTACATCGAGTCAATACATCCTGTCAATAGCTATGAACATAATAACTGACCCTGTGTTTTATCTGGTTGCTGTGCCCGTAGTCCTGCTCTTCGGGATGGGAAAAGGTGGACTTGGTCCGGGCATCGTCACGCTGGCCGTTCCAGTGCTGTCCTTTGTGATACATCCGCTGCAGGCTGCAGCAATTCTGTTACCTATTCTCTGTGTCACAGATCTGTTCGCGGTCTACAATTTTCGGAGAAGCTATGACATCCATCATCTGAAGATTCTGCTGCCGGCGGGGCTGGTTGGTATCTGTCTGGCGGCTGTTCTGATGGGACAACTTGATCGGGACATGATACGACTTCTTGTGGGCCTGATGGCAATAATATTCTGCATCGATCACTGGCTGCGGCCTGACATTTCGAACACGCGGATGGCACGAAGGTGGGGAGGTTATTTGTGGGGAACGGTTGCCGGTTTTACCAGCACCCAGATTCATGCGGGTGCTGCACCCGTCTCGATCTATCTGCTTCCCCAGAAGCTTGACAAGGTGGTGCTGATGGGCACAATGGCTGTTTTCTTTGCGGTTATAAACTACGTAAAACTGATTCCCTATTCTTTTATGGGAGCCTTGAATGAGGAAAACCTGATGACATCAGTAATACTCATGCCCCTGGCTCCGATCGGCGTAAAAATCGGTAGACTTCTGCTCGACAAAGTCAACCACAAGCTCCTTTACAGGTATCTCTATATTGCTCTATTTCTATCTGGGATCAAACTCTGCTATGATGGGCTGCCTTAGGACTCCTTAATAAGTGAGGGCTTGTTATAGAGAGGTGGCATCTTTCTTCTCACTGATTAAGTCCGACTTTTTTGAAATTGTTTTTTAGTTCGGAGAATTGTTCGATGAAAAAAAGGCATATAACCATTCTATCTGTCGGCCATATGGCAACAGATATAAATCAGGGCGCACTCCCCGCCATGCTTCCCTTCTTTATAGCGGCATACGATCTTTCTTACACGGCTGCGGCGTCAATAGTTTTTGCCGTGAACATGTCATCGAGCGTTATTCAGCCCTTATTTGGTATTGCCGCAGACCGCTATACAAAACCCTGGCTATTACCCGGAGGTTTGATGTTTGCCGGTCTTGGCCTGGGCTTAACCGGGCTGGTTGATGGGTATCAGTGGATCATGGTCCTGGGGATCATGAGTGGGATAGGTATTGCCGCTTATCACCCAGAGGCTGCGAGACTTGTCAACTTTGCCGCCGGGGACCGTAAAAGTACAGCGATGAGCTTGTTCGGTGTTGGGGGTACCATCGGTTTTACCATCGGTCCGCTCATCGTCTCAACAGCGATGCTGCAATGGGGGCTTGCGGGGTCACTTGTGCTTATCATACCCGTGACCATCATGTCCGTGGTCATCATATCCCACTTTCCGCTATTTGAAGATCTTGAGAAAATCAACAATGATAACAAAAATATATCTACCAAAAAAACGATTAAAGAGAACTGGAATGCTTTTGCCCGGATAGCCATCATTGTGAGCGGCCGTTCCGTGGTCTTTTTCGGGTTGAATATATTTATTCCGATCTACTGGATAAACGTGCTCGGTCAGTCAAAAATGACCGGTGCAATAGCTCTCTCGATCTTTGCCGGCTCGGGGATCATTGGCAACATATTTGGAGGCAATCTTGCTGATCGCATCGGACAGAAAAAAGTAACCCTTCTGGGCTTCTTGAGTTTATCTGTTCTGCTGCCGCTGTTAATCGCTGTGGAAAGTGTGCTCCCGGCCACTCTTTTGCTGATACCGGCAGGGTTCATGCTTTTTACCACTTACAGTCCAACCATAGTCCTGGGACAGAAATATTTGCCGGGGCGTGTTGGCCTATCCTCTGGGGTCACACTTGGACTTGCCGTAGCAATTGGCGGGGGCGCTGCGCCATTTATCGGCAAGCTGGCTGATATCTATGGTGTCTGGATGGCGCTTGCCTCTGTTGCATTCCTGCCCATATTCTTGTTTCTGCTGTCGTTAACTCTGCCTGAGCCTCCGACTGAAATGGATAATGCCGCAGGTACACCAAAAGATTAGTTGCTTTTCAGCGCTCGGTGCTGGACCGATGTACAAGATCGATCTACAGGTGGAATATAATTCTGCTGAAATTTAGTGTAGAGGTAACCCCGATTAAATCAGAAGATACTTCAAGACACTAGTGTTTAAGGTTTTAATCGAATAACTCTAATTGTTTATGGGCAAGACCAGGGGGCGTTTTTCTCAAACCTCCTTTTCAGCTTCTGGAGCCCTGATCATCAACACCGGGATTTTTGAAGATCCAAGTA
>NODE-670-length-11930-cov-4.90543_pt1 | contig 11930 bp, 10 predicted proteins | sample MGYA00139097_ERZ477577 | MGnify/ENA metagenome assembly ERZ477577 | reverse complement strand
TTTTCAGGCAGGTCAATACCTTTAAAAATTTTAATTACTGCACTGTCATCTTCGGGACCGTGACCAGCATTACTCGCCGAGGTAAACATCTGGAAAGCGGTGCTGCCAAGATGGAGGGGAAAATTAATTGACTGGGCAGTATCTGTAACGAGACCGAGATCTTTTACAAAAATGTCGACCATCGATTTTGGTGCATAATCACCGTCCACAACATGTTTCATCCTGTTCTCAAACATCCAGGAATTGCCCGCTGCGTTTGTCACCACCTCATACATCAGGTCAAGAGGGATCTTCGATTTTGCAGCCATTGCCATAGCCTCTGCCCCAGCCGCGATATGGATTCCAGCCAATAATTGGTGAATAATTTTAACAGTCGCGCCCATGCCGATTTCTGATCCGATTCGATAGACCTTATCTCCTGTCGCATCCAAAACTGGTTTTAGTTTGTCAAAGGCCTGGTCTGACCCGGAAGCCATTATGGTCATCTCTCCTTTTTCAGCTTTGGCAGCACCTCCGGAGACAGGAGCATCAAGCATGATGAGGTTTCTCTCTTTAAGCAGAACCTCAATCTGCCGCGCATCATCAGCTGATATGGTGGCTGAGACCATAACTGCTGTGTCAGGTCGTAGATTATCTGCCAGGTTATCTTCGAATAGTAATTTTTTAACTTGCTTGGCGTTGACCACAAGTAACAGGATACTGTCGAGCTCAGGGGCAAAGTCGATACAATCTTTTGAGACGCCTTTTGCCCCTGATTCTTTGAGCGTTTGAAGCGTGTCATGGTTAATGTCGACGCCATAGGTTTTCAGACCGGCCTTGATACACGAACGTGCTGCGCCCATTCCCATTGATCCCAGTCCAATGACAGCGACAGTATGTTTTTCAGCATTCATCTTTGCCCTCGTGAAATTGTTATTTTTGAAAACCACCAGTTATCATATACCCGTGTCGTCTGCATGCCTATAGCCTAGCGCATTTCATCAAATTGAACCATCGTTTCCATAAGGTCGGTACAATCGGGCAGTACCGTTGTGCCTTCGGGAAACGCGACTTCACTATATATGCCGATAAAGGGCATGTCGGTTTCTTTGGCCGCATAATAATCAGTAAGGGCGTCCCCGATAAAAAAACAATTTTCGATATCCAGCTTATAACGATCAACCAGTGAGCGGATATGTTCTGGTTTTCTAATCGGAGACCCAAGTACTTCCTTGAAATAGTGCCCCATGTTGCGGTGTTTGACGACTTCAACTAACTCAACCTCCGGGGTCCCTGAAATTATGAAAAGGGGAATGTGCTGAGAATGTAGTTTTACAAACTCCTCCGCCCCAGGAATCCAGTTGGTCTTGACCACTTTCTCAAAGACCAGTTCTGAATACTTTTGAGCATGTTCTGCCACTGTTTCCTCTGAATATGGTCCATCAATGAAATGTTGATGAGCGTATATAATTTTATCTACTCTGCTGATGCCACCATGCTGCTGATGGTGTTCCACAATTTTTGACACGACGTCTTGGCCGTAGGACTTGAAAAGTTCTCTGTAGGCATTGGTTTTGGTTTCTGTGGAATCGACCAGGACACCATCAAAATCAAAAAAGACCGCTGAGTTTTTTTTATACATTTTATATGTTTTCCTGTGCAGGAAAAGGAATGAAAAAAAACTTGACACAATTAGGAGCATCATACATGATGCGTGACACGTAAGACGTATTACAACTTACATTTTATGTCAACACCAATCTCTATCTTTCTGGACATTATGAGTATGAGACTTAAGAAAAAACGGGCTTTGATAACAGGCGGTGCCCAAGGCATTGGCCTGGCAATTGCGCAGACGTTCTGCAGTGAAGGGGCTCTGGTCTATGTAGCAGATGTGAACAGCGACCAGGGGGAGGCTGCTGTATCAGCGTTGAAGGAAAATGGTGCTCAAGCAACCTTTATCTTTCTCGATGTCAGTGATGATGCAAGCTGGAAAGCAGCATGCGGACAGATTGAAGAAGAAGCCGGCGGGCTGGATATACTGGTAAATAATGCCGGGATAAATATCCGAAAAACCATTGAGGAAATGAGCGCAGAAGAGCTTGACCAGATGTATGCGGTTAATATCAAAGGACCGTTTCTTGGAATTAAGCATGCCCTGCCGATCATGAAAGCGATAGGTGGTGGTTCCATTATAAATATGTCATCCGTTTGTGGGCTTATCGGTCATCTTTATACTCCAGAAGCATATACAACGGCCAAGGGTGCACTGACGACGCTAACAAAAGCAGTAGCATCCCGTTACGGTAAGTTTAATGTCCGCTGTAATTCTATTAATCCGAGTACTGCCGACACACCCTTGGTGCAGGAGATGCTGAAGAATCCTGAATGGAAAAAGGAACGTCTTGGAGAAGTTCCCTTGGGCAGAATGGCCGGGTTACATGATATTGCCCAAGCTGCGCTCTACCTGGCCTCAGAAGAGGGCAGCTTTATAAATGGTGTGGCTCTGCCGGTCGATGGCGGTGTTACAGCCTATTGATAACACTACACTTTTGGTTTTTTTGCAAACGTCTATTGCCTTTTGAACTTGTGACCTATAGGAAGACGACCCGTTGAATCCTTCCCCGATTAAAAACATAAAAAGCGAGAAAATTCATGCTCAGGTTTATGAGCAATTAAAAACGCTTTTGCTTGAAGGCCATTGGGAAGTCGGGGAGAAGATACCTTCCGAGGCCGATCTCTGCCGATTGACGGGGGTCAGCCGGGTATCGGTTAGAACTGCTCTTAAATCACTCATCGCTCAAGGTTTTCTGGTGTCAAGGCAGGGTGAAGGGACATTTGTTGTCGATATTTCTGTCGATATGAATATGGATGTGCTGGTTCCGATAATCGGCTTGGATAAAAGAAATATTCTGGAAGTTCTGGAATATCGTAAAATTCTGGAAGTAGGCATTGTCCCCCTGATTTTTAAAAACCTCACAGAAGAGAAGTTGAGGGACCTGGAACGTAATCTCGTTGAGCTTGAACAGACATCTGAGGGTGAAATCAAAAACATCACCGAGCTTGATCTCGAGTTTCACCGAATGCTTTGCAGGATTTCAGGTAACTCCTTGATAATCAAGGTGAACCAGATTCTTGGTAATCTTTTCAGAAAATCTATGGAAGATGTTGTTCTTGCGCTTGGGAACCAGACCGGCAGAAAATATCACAGAAAAATTTTCGAGGCAATACAGGAGGGTAACCAGCAGAAAACAATAGAACTTGTTCGGGAGCATATACAGAATACCATTGACAGTATAGAGCGTGCTAAGCTTGCAGACATGAGCTAGCTGGCAGTAAAGCCATATTAACATTGATCGTGTAAACCAAAAAGAGATATAAGATGAATGAATCAAAGATGATAGAAGAGTTGATCGAGTACAGCAGAGTCCTTTATGAGCGAAAACTGATTCACGCAACTGGGGGCAACACAAGTGTCAGAGATGGCGAATTTGTCTGGATAAGCCAGACAGGTGCTAAACTTGGCGAACTGACTGAAAATGAGGTTGTAAAGGTAGATCTGCAAGGCAATGTGCTGAGCGGCAGTCGCCCGTCAAAAGAAATGGGCATGCACCTGGCCATGTATCGTGCTCGTGAGGAAGCTAACGCTGCAATTCATGCCCACCCAACTTTTGCCATCGCTCTGTCAACCCAGATAACTGAAGAGTCGGAGAATGCTGTTCCGCCTTATACCGCCGCATTTTATGTGAGGGCGGGGTGTGTCCCGATGATAGCTTATCATCCCTCGGGGGCCCATTCTCTTCATGTGGCGGTAGAGGCGCTCGCACCAAAATATCATGCGATTCTTCTGCGACAGCATGGACTTCTTGTTTCAGGAAAAGACATGCCTGATACCCTCGGAATCGTTGAAGAGATCGAACAGTGCTGCCAGATAGCTGTGTCAGTCGGCAAAACCGGAGAGCATCTTACGGAAGCTGAACGTGATGGTATCGACAGCGCAATGGGCAGATCCTGGAAATAACCTTTAACTTCACGAGCAGAAAATGAACCCACTATTACTGGCGTTTTATGGAGATGATTTTACCGGTTCCGCCGATGCCATGGAGGCCTTGACCATAAATGGTGTGAAGACAGCCCTGTTTCTGGGACATCCGACGCAGGAGAGACTGAATAAAAGTCTGTCAAATTTACAGGCGGTCGGTATCTCAGGCGTCAGCAGGACGATGACACCTGAGCAGATGGACCGTGAGCTGCCGGATCAGCTTGCGCTGCTCAACAGTCTGAAGCCCCGCCTGATCCATTACAAGGTGTGCGCCACCTTTGATTCATCACCGGCAATTGGCAGCATTGGTCATGCTGCTGATATTGCCTTTGATGTTATCGATCCATCCTATGGTGTAATTGTTCAGGGTGTGCCGCTGCTTGGACGCTATATTGTATTTGGCAACCATTTTACGGTTTATGGTGATCAACGATATCGTCTCGATCGTCACCCGGTGATGAGTAGGCATCCGATAACTCCAATGGGAGAGGGTGATCTGCGGGTTCATTTTGGACAGCAGTCAGAGAAGAAGGTGGAGCTTGTTGATTTACTTCACCTCGGCGAGTCTTATGAGTCTTTGTCAGAGCGCTTTGATCGATATGCAGAAGCGAACGATATCATTTTATTCGATACTCTCGATGACAAAAATCTTCTTCAAATAGGCCAGTTACTGCATGACAAGTCCAGAAGCGGAAGGGTCTTTGCTGTTGGCTCCTCGGGATTTGAATATGCCATGGCTTCTTACTGGAGGGAAAAAGGGATCATTGAGAAACCTGAAGCGTTTCCTTCGATTGGACCGGTCGATCAACTGATCGTAATTTCCGGGAGTGCAGCAGCAAACACTGCTGAGCAGATTCATTATGCAACTTCCCATGGGTTTAAAGGCATCGCCCTGAAAACAGATCTCCTGGTTGATGACCAGGCAGCAGCTGATGAGAGAAACCGGGTGATCCGGGAGTCTCTTGTTCACCTGAAGGAAGGAAAGAGTATCTTGCTCTCCGCAACGATAGGTCCGGATGATCCGATTATTGATAAAACAAGAGACCGGGTCAGGCAGCTCGGCATTGATCAAAGTGAAACGGGAAAAATTATCGGCAGACAGCAGGGCCTGATGCTTCGAGAACTGCTGGAAGCAACAAGCCTGCGAAGAGTCTGCGTTGCCGGTGGAGACACCTGCAGCTATACACTGCGGCAACTCGATATTCACTCCCTGGAATTGCTGATGCCGATTGCTCCTGCGGCGCCACTGTGTCTGGCTTTCTCAGATAATCCTGCCTTTGATAATTTGCAGGTGGCTTCTAAAGGAGGACAGATTGGTGCTCCCGATTATTTCATTCAGGTACTGGAGGGCAGGCGATGACAGCAGAAATGAAAGCGCTGGTGTTGGAAGAGTATAGCAAACTTGTTTATAAAGACATGCCAATCCCGGAGATCGGAGCCAGAGAAGTACTTATTGAGGTAAAGGCCTGCGGAATCTGCGGCAGTGATGTCCACGGCATGGACGGGAGCAGCGGTAGAAGGCATACGCCGCTTATCATGGGGCATGAAGCTTCAGGTGTGATCGTAAAAAAAGGAAATAGAGTCGACGATTTTTCTGAAGGGGACCGGGTTACATTCGACTCAACCATCTATTGCGGGGAATGTTTTTATTGTCGAAAAGGATTGATCAATCTGTGTGATAACCGCAGGGTACTGGGTGTTTCACCAAAGGAATATCGCCAGCATGGCGCATTCGCACAATATGTGGCGGTGCCAAGCCATATCCTGTATCGGTTGCCGGAGAGTCTTACCTTTGTGCAGGCAGCAATGGTTGAGCCTGTCTCAATAGCGTTTCATGCTGTTAACCTGACACCCATTTCACTCAATGACAGTGCGGTAGTGATTGGCGCTGGTATGGTCGGATTGTTTGTGGTTCAGGCACTCAGGGCAGCAGGTTGCGGAAAAATTATTGCTGTCGATCTTGAGCAAAACAAACTTGACCTGGCCCTGAAATTCGGTGCCGACCATGTGCTACTGGCTGGGCAGCTTGATGTGCCAGAGGAGGTTCGGAAATTAACTGAGAATCGTGGGGCGACGCTGGCTGTGGAAGTTGTCGGAAATACCGTTGCAGTCAATACGGCGATTTCATCGCTGCGGAAAGGTGGTGCCCTCACCATCGTTGGAAATCTTGCTCCAACGGTGGAGTTTCCTTTGCAGGAAGTTGTTACCAGACAGATCAGCGTGCAGGGGTCCTGTTCTTCCTGCGGTGAATACCCGGCCTGTCTGGATTTGATTGCCAAGGGAGTGATCAATGTCGATGAAATGATAAGCAACACTGCACCGCTTTCCGAAGGCGCCGACTGGTTTCAACGCCTCTATAATCAGGAGCAGGGGTTGATGAAGGTAATTTTAACACCATAGCATTTGTGACAGATTTTACTCATGACTGAGCGGGGGGGAACTATGAGTTTGAACTTATTTGACCTACACGGAAAGACAGCAGTTGTCACTGGCGCTAGCCGTGGACTCGGGCAGTATTTCGGACGAGCTCTGGCTCTTGCCGGTGCCGATCTGGTCATAACCAGCAGAACAAGTGAATCCCTGCTGGAGTTTACAAAAGAGATTGAATCCTTGGGGCGGCGGGTACTGCCTCTAGCGCTGGATGTCCGGGACCAGCAAAGTATCAAAGAGATGGCAGAAGCAGCATATAGCCACTTTGGCAAGATTGATATCCTGGTGAATAATGCAGGATGCAATATCAGAAAACCGGCGGTGGACGTTTCCTGGGATGATTGGAATATGGTTGTAAACACAAACCTTCGTGGTGGTTTTTTTGTGGCCCAGGCAGTCGCCAAGAAGATGATTCCTGCACAATACGGCAGGGTGATCAATATCGGCTCGGTCACCTCGGTGGCTGGTTATGCAGGTATAACCCCCTATTGTGCGAGCCGGGGTGGCGTAAAACAGATGACAATGAGTCTGGCAGACGATTGGGGCCAATATGGAATCACGGTGAACTGCCTGGCACCGGGATGGTTTAAGACCGCTCAGACCAAAGTTCTGTATGAAAATAAGGAGTGGGTTGATTACCTCGTCGATCGGATACCATTGAAACGGGCCGGTCAACCGAATGATCTTGACGGTGCAGTTGTCTTTCTGGCGTCCGATGCAAGTGCTTATGTGACCGGCCAGACACTCCTTGTTGATGGCGGAATCAGTACCGGGGCAACCAAGGCAGCGGTCTGAATAGTCAAAACTATAACGTGCTGATACTCGTCTTGCTTTTGCCTGTAAATCTCATGATGAGACCAGCTTGTAAAAGAAGGCTTGGGTTCATATTATTGTGATTGATCAGCCGGCACTTTTGGGTGTTTTCGGAGATCTCGGAATTGGCTGGTTGGGGGTATGTTTTCAGCGGCATTTTTTTTAATAATGACACCGAATTTCGGGAGAGATTGATGGTTATTGTATTGATCGGACCCATGGGCTGCGGCAAGACAACGATCGGGGAGATCCTGGCAAAAAGACTGGCATGGGATTTTTACGATGCTGACGATTTTCACCCGGCAGCCAACAAAAAGAAAATGAGCGAGGGCATTCCTCTGGATGACGGTGATCGATTACCATGGCTTGAAAGGCTGCACCAGATTATCCTTGATCACCTGTCAAACGGCAAGAATATGATCCTGGCGTGTTCTGCTCTGAAGCAAACATATCGTACCACACTTGGTATTGACCAGAAACAGGTCCATTCGGTTTATTTACAGGGTTCTTGTGAGCTTCTTAAAGGCAGAATTTCCGGTCGAACCCATGAATATATGTCAGAGAAACTTCTTGAAAGTCAGCTTGATACCCTTGAAGTACCGAAAACAGGGCTTATCGTTGACATTTCAGGTACACCCGAGCAGACAAGTCAGGCAGTTATTGATGCGCTGATCAAGTAGCTTTTTATCGAATTCTCATTAACCCGGATATTTCAATGAATGGATTAGCAGAGATAGGCATTGCAGGTTTGGCTGTTATGGGGGAAAACCTCGTTCTCAATATCGAGAGCAAAGGATTTTCTGTTTCGGTGTTCAACCGGACGAGCAGTAAAACAGATCACTTTATCAGCACCAGAGCGGCAGGTAAAAATATCAGCGGCTTCCACTCTGTGAAAGACTTTGTGTCTTCCCTCGAGCGTCCACGAAAAGTGATGATGATGCTGAAAGCTGGTACGGTAGTCGATGATTTTATTGAACAACTGCTGCCTTATCTTGAGCCGGGCGATATTGTTATTGACGGTGGCAATTCCAACTTTCACGATACCGAACGTCGAGTTCGTTATCTGGACGAAAAAGGATTGCTATTCGTCGGGACGGGGGTCTCCGGAGGAGAAGAGGGTGCACTTAAAGGGCCGTCTATCATGCCGGGAGGAGCTTTTGCTGCCTGGAAAGAACTCGAGTCGATATTAATCCCCATTTCAGCAAAAGTTGATGATGGTACCTATTGTTGCAGCTGGATGGGGAGTGGTGGCGCCGGTCATTTTGTGAAAATGGTACATAACGGTATAGAGTATGGGGATATGCAACTCATTTGTGAAGCCTACCATTTCATGAAAGACGTTCTTCTGATGTCAGCCGACGAAATGCACCAGGTGTTTGCCCAATGGAATGAAGGGGTACTGAGCAGTTATCTTGTCGAAATCACCAGGGACATCCTGGCATACCGAGATGATGACGGCCAACCGCTGATTGATAAAATCCTGGATACTGCCGGACAGAAGGGTACCGGCAAGTGGACAGTGATTGCAGCACTGGATGCGGCTACGCCCTTATCGTTGATCAGTGAGTCTGTTTTTGCAAGGTGCCTTTCTGCTAAAAAAGATGAACGTTTGACGGCATCTGACTCTTTATCCGGACCTGAGATACCGTTTACTGGAAACAAAAGTGTAATGTTACAAGATCTTGAGCAAGCGCTCTACATGGCTAAGATGGTATCTTACGCACAGGGTTTTAATCTGCTGTGGGAAGCTTCTCTCGAATACAAATGGGATCTTGATTTCGGGGAGATTGCCAGGATCTGGCGCGGTGGCTGTATCATTCGCTCAGTATTTCTTGATAAAATAACAGAGGCGTTTAAAGAAAATCCGCAACTCAACAATCTTCTACTTGCTCCTTTCTTTAAAAATCAGATTGTAAATACACATCAGAGTCTTAGAACTATCCTGGTAACAGCCCTCCAGCATGGAATTCCTGTTCCGTGCCACTCCGCCGCCCTTAATTACTATGACAGTTTTCGTTCGGCCAGGCTTCCTGCCAATCTCCTGCAGGCGCAGCGTGATTATTTTGGTGCTCACACCTATGAGCGTCTTGATAAACCGAGAGGGGAGTTTTTCCATACCAACTGGACTGGGGAAGGAGGAGATACGACCTCATCACCATATACAAGATAAGCCTCTGCGACTCCTTCTCATCAGCACATATGCTCCCAGTACCCACGAGCAGGTAAAAAGAGAAATATATCTTATGGAAAAACAGGTGCTTACAGTAGTTACACATTTGGTGTCACCTACCCTTCAGGCATGCGAGCTCACATTTGTTGAGAGCGAAACTATCGACCTGGGAAAAGCGATTAGTGAACATGAAAATTATTGCAGGATGCTGGAGCAATGCGGTGCACATGTGGTCAGGTTGGATGAAAATTTGTCATTACCAGACAGTGTTTTTGTTGAAGACCCGATTATCGTTTTTGATGAAATAGCTGTGTTGACATCAATGGGAGTAGCGTCCCGTCGTAAAGAGGGCACTGCACTTGCAGCCTTTTTTCGCCAATATCGTAAACTGGAGCAAATCTCCCTCCCGGCAAAAATCGAGGGAGGAGACGTCTTGAAAGTAGGCCGGCGTGTTTTTGTCGGTGAGTCTCCACGAACCAACAACAGCGGAATAAAGGCCCTCAAGGATATTATTGAGCCCTTTGGCTATGAAACGATTGCTGTCGAGGTGAGGGGGTGTCTTCACTTGAAAACCGGCTGCACGGCCCTGGATGAAGAGACCGTTTTGATCAATCCAGGCTGGGTTGATTGCACACCATTTGAGGACTTCAGGATAATTAAAACACCCCCGGGAGAACCCTTTGGAGCGAATGTCCTTCCGATTCATGATACCATCTGTATGAATAAAGCGTTCCCGGAAACGATAGGGCTGGTCAGTTCGCTTGGATACGAGGTCGCATCAACCGATATTTCTGAGTTTGTAAAGGCCGAAGCTGGCTTAACCTGCATGAGTGTTCCATTTCTACCATAACCTGCCTGAGACATTTTGTCTCTTTTTTCAAGCAAGACCCGGTGATAGCAGGGTCCCTGCTGTTATTGTTCAGGAATCTAAACTAGCAAAATTCACTCCATAATAGCTATTTGTCCACATGTTGCGGTGAAGATTGGCGGCAGTAACTATTGAAAACTAAAGTAAGAATGCATAGCTTAAAATAATGGGCAACCCTGACTTATTAATGAATTGTAAGCCGTCGGGATAGCCGTGAAGGGGAATTCCTGACACCACACCTGTTAGGGTGCTGACTGCGGGCAGCCTGACAGGCAGTTCCATACCAAACCTAACCGACAAGGAGGCAGCGGTATGATCAGATTCAGCAAGAGACAGCTGAAAATTCCTAATATGCAGAGACCCGTCTACCTGGTAACTGCAGGCCAATCCAAATTTGATCGTGCAATCCCAGACCGGCGTACTGAAGAGCTTTGCATTGAAGCGTTCAGCATGGCTGCAGGGATGCTTGGCACGTCTCCGGCAGCACTTAAGAGCTATATACATAGCTGTTATTATGGCCACTTTGCCGACCATTTTGGAGACCAGTTGCTTGGAGAGGCGGTCATCCACGATCGACTTGGTCTTGACCCACTTGGCAACGTGGGCGTGAAAACGGGCGGTGCCACAGGGGGTTCAGCTCTCTGGGAAGGTTTCAAAGCCGTTGCCTCAGGTTATTCAGACTGTGTGCTGGTCATGGGATGGGAGCGGATGGACGAGGTTCCAACGGATGAAGGAAATTTTCTGATTTCCTGCGCGGCCGATAAGGACTGGGAATCCCCGCTCGGTCATATCTATACTGGCTATTATGCGGTAATGGCCCAGCGCTACTGGAAGATTTTCGGCAGGTCTGAGGAATCCTTCAGGAGAACCCTGGCCGAGATTTCCGTAAAACATCATGGCTATGCCCGGTTCAATCCATTCGCCCAGGCACCGATGAAAATAACAGTCGATGATGTACTCCACTCTCCAGTTGTTGCCTATCCACTGCGGGTGCTTGACTGTTGTCTGATGAGTGTCGGTGCTGCTTGTGCCATTCTCTGTGACGAGGATACCGCCAGCCAGATGGTTGAAGGTTCCAGAAACAAACCGTTAAGGATTTGGGTTGCAGCTGGCTCGCACACCTTGCGACCAGCCGACCGTTTGAATATGGAGATTCCACTGTTGCCCAATGAAACACCTGACCAGTACAAGGATCTGGGTGAACGTTTCCCCGGTGCATCGAGATATCCAGGATTCACTGCATTTCTTGCAGCGCGGATGGCTGCCTACTATGGCTACGGTATGACCGGTATAACTGATCCAACCGAGGACCTCGACCTGGTGGAGCTTCATGACGCTTTTACCATCAGTGATGTACAGACATATGAGGATATTGGAATCCGCCCCTATGGCGAAGGAAGGGATTATGTGGAGTCCGGCGATTGCTACCATACCAACCCTCACACGGGTAAACCCGGCAAATTGCCGTCCAATATATCCGGTGGTCTGATTGGTTGCATGCATTCTGTTGGCGCCACGGGTATCATGCAGGCCTTCGAGGTGGCAACGCATCTCTGGAATCGTTGGAAAGAGTACCATGGCGATGAAAAACTCTGGAAATCCTTCAACCGGAATAAACCGAGTGACTG
>NODE-669-length-11946-cov-6.49937_pt1 | contig 11946 bp, 7 predicted proteins | sample MGYA00139097_ERZ477577 | MGnify/ENA metagenome assembly ERZ477577 | reverse complement strand
CAAGAAGAGGCCTTTGAGTATTTGGCCGATCAAAATAAAGTTCAAGAAACAAATTCTATTATTCGAGTAAGTGTGAGCTGGACATCATCCGCTCTTCTGTGGGCATCTGTAGCAGCAGGAGTTGTAGAAGGATATGCTCTGGCCTCAGGAACAGGACAGCAATATATTTGTGGTGAAAACTGGAAGATGAGTAGTCTTGGAAGTCTAAAAGGAATGAATCGGCTCAAAGGAAATAAAAATCAAGTAGAGCAAGAAGTTAATACTGTTGATAGTAGTGATAATAATGAGACCAGTATGAACTTAAATGCAGCAGAGACAGATAAAAATAATTTCCGTAATGTTAATAGAACAAGACAAAGAAGGAGTAATATAGAGCAGGAATCTCCTCGCGCTCGCTGGTTGCAAGACTCAAAAGTTTCTTCTGAGTTAGATACAGTGATGTTAAATTTAGGAAATGATGCAAGACCGAAAGTTGTTGATTCCACAGCGGATAAAGTTTTTATTCAGTACCAACGTGAAGGGAAAACGAAGTTAAAAGTTATCTCGAGGGTGAAGAAATCAGGCGTTTCTAGTTTGGGAAGCGAAGTAGATATTTCTTTGTCACAAGGAAAAAATAGACCTGCATTAAAGAGTAAAAAAAATGTCGTCATTCATAATGATGTTGATGAAAGTCTCGTTTTACCAGAGGCATCAAAAAAGACATTATCTTTTATGGATGAAGTTGAAATTTCAAAATTAAAAAAAATAAGAGAGGGTAATAAAAAAGACTTTGAGGGAAAGCGTGTTGTTGACGTAGAGAGAGTTGGAAACTCAGAAAATGGATATAAAGATACAGCCGTTACAATGATTTCTAAAGATTCAGAAGGAAACACTTTTCAAGAAAGAATAATCTTTGATAATGAAGAAAAAATGACTTCTTCGAGAAAGAAAATAGATCCCGCCTCATATGAGACACTAAAGAAAAGCACTGAATATTCAACAGAGAGAAGTATTCCAAGTGAAGGAAGACTAAAAAAAGAGATGGGAAAAAGAAATTATGCAAAGCTTGAAGGAGATGTAGATACGTTAGGTGATATTTATCAATTAAAAGAAAATTTGGGTGCCGATGGAGTAACTATTGAGAGTGTTAATGATCACTCAGTAGATGTTTTATATGAAGTAAAGAAAACAACGCCAGAGGGAGTTGAAAGACGAGAGATCAAATCTTATAAAATAGTAAAAACTGACGATGATAATCTTGTTGCTGTTCCTCGTCGATCAACAGAGAGTGGGGGAGCAGATATCTATGATCAAAGAGTTCGTTTAGATCTTATCGATAGCAGTTTAACACAAGATTTAAAACCCTTAGGGGGAAGAAGGTATCAGTTAAATGAGGATGCAAAGCAAGGTGCAATAAGCGCACTAGGTAAAAGACAATTAACTCATGATTCAAAAATTTCAATCTTAGGGCACGGGGATCCTGGTGGAGTGGCCATAAGAGCAGATTTTGATATTGGCAGTGGAGGATCGGCACTCTCAGCAACGGATTTTGCTGATGCTCTAGCAACGTCAAATCCAAATCTAAAAAATTCTAGTGCAAATGGAAAAAAAATAAAAATAACGCTTCATTCATGTGATGGGGCCGTTTCTGATGGGAAGGCAAAATCTCTCGCTCTTCGCTATGAAAAGGCCCTTAGAAAGGTAGGGATTGATGCTGAAGTTGTAGGGCGTACAGATATTGTCACATTAAAAAAGAATAGTGCCGTTGAGCGTTTTGTTGGAGGAAAATATAAAGCAGAAGGAGCAAAAATCTCTGTTGCTACAGATCAGTTTGGCAATCAAATGGAGGTTCCTGTTCAGTATCGAAAAGAAGTTCTCTTTGAGCAAGGACAAAGACTAAATACGATAGAATCTTCTAATCTTCGTGTAAATATTCAAGAAGGTAATGGGGGCAATTCAAGACAGACAAGAAATCTTTCAGTGGTAGAAGTGAGTGGTGATCCTCTGTCTAATCCTACTTTGAAATTAAAAATACATGATAATGCAGATAGTGGAATATCTGTGGGGACAGGAAGCGAAAGAAAGTTGACGAGTTCTGATGTTGCTGATTTTGATAGTGTAATGAAGTCTGTTTACGGTGAATCTGAATATAGCGCCATTAAAAGTTCTTTTGGTGATGGAGAAGGAAGTCAAAATCTTGTAGTGAAAGATCGTATTCCCGTAGGAGAAAAATCTCTTCGAAAAAAAGGGTATGGTATTGTGGAAGAAAATAATAATTTTTCCATAATGAAGTCAGATAATGATCCTAACCATATTGTTATTTTTGATAAAAAAAAGAAGCGCTACTTTAGAGGCGAGGTAACAAAAATTGAAGAGATCTCTTCTTTGCCAGATATTAATCAAAATTCTCGCCAGGACTCTAGCGTAGATTTGGGAGCTCAGAAAAAAAAGAGTCCAAGTTTTATCGAAGGAGATTTTGATTCTGTAGATTTAGGAGGAAGAAATAAAAACGACCAAAATCAGGGAGTGGATAGTGATATTTCTACTCTGAAAGAAGAAAGAAATAAAATACAACAAGAGATCGAGGTGCTTCGAAGTGAAGGCGGAAGCATCGATGAGCTAAATAGCAAGGCAAAATCATTGAAGGAAATCGATGAGAAAATAAAATTGAAGGTAAATAGCGAAGATAATATAAGTGATGTTGATGGGCCTGTTCAGAATACTGATTATTCTTCGAGCTTAGGAGAACAGGAAGAGATAATGCTAGGGCGAAATATTCCGCCAAATGATCGATTGTCTGCTCAAAAAAGAGCTCAATCTCTTCAAGAAAAAAGTAAAAAAATTCCAACAAATAAAACACGAAAAAAGATGATGGAGGGAATCGGTGAAGAGAGTGTCGCAACACAAAAAGAAACACTACAAAAACTCTCTGTTATTGATGATGATTTTCAATTTCAAGGTATGCGTCAAGATGGTGAAAGTACTGAGATAAACTTAATAGATATGAAACAAGTCTCTGAGAGAGATGGTTATATAATTGCAGCTAGTGATGATGGCGCAGAAATTCATCTTAATAAAACAACAGGAATGATTTTTGATGCTGAAGGGGCCCCTCTTTTTCAGCAAACGGTTTATCGAGATAAAAAGGCCTACGCTATGGTTGAAGGACAACCTGGGGTTTATGTGGATTCAAAAAATAAAATTCGTTATCTGAATCCCGAAGATGGTCTTTTTTATACCAATTTTGATGGAACAACTTATAAAAATAATAGAATGACACGGATTAAAGGATTTCTTGGAAAAAAAGTTGTTCCCGTTAATCCTGTTCCTGCTACCCGAGTGGCCATCAGTCAAGGACGCATGATGCTTGTCTATAATGGCGTCAATAGCGATATTGATAAAAAAAATAAAGGCAATAAAAATAAAATAAAATCTAAAAACAGGTCAAGATTTATCCCTATAGAATCCTATCAAACTATACCTCAAACTCCACCCTTAGAAGGAGAAACTCTTATTACCACTTCTCTTGATGGTAAAGATGATCTCGCTGACTTTATGTGTGGAAAATCTTATTCAATGAAAGAAATAGACCCTCCGAATTTAGAAGGAATGGCAACTCATTTTTTAAGCAGAGACGATTCTGTTTATCATTTTATTTATGAAAAAAAATCAGATGTTATTTTGTGTAAACCAAAATATATGAAAAGAATCAAAAGAGTCGATAACTCTGCAAATGAAGTTCTTTTTTATGAAATATCAATAAAACCAGAAGATCTCTCTTTAACCTCAATTATTAATAGTTTTAAATTTATTGATCCTATCGAAGATCTAAAAAGATTAAAGAAAACAATTTTTAATTTTATGATTCCATCAGCAAAGGCCGTAGATTTAGGTTTGGCCATTAGTGCTGCCACAACGGCCATAGAGGGGGTTATGATGGTGGCCGGTGCTGTGACAACTTTTTCCCCTAATAGTGTTATCTCAGACTTATTAATGGGGGTTGGTATGGCGATGAGTCTTATCACCATCTTGATGATTATTTATGGAGTTATTGCGCAAATTAAAGGTCTTGGGGTTAACGTCGATGGAAATGTAATAAAAGGTACTTTCCCTTATATGCGTGTGGCCTTTGGCGCCATCGGTGCCATGTTTAACTCTATCATGGCCGGAATTGCTACCTGGCAGATGGTTATTCTTCTAAAGAGAGGAAAGAAACTTCGCAAACTTGTGAAAAAATATAAGAAAAAATCAAAAGGAGATCCTGGATATCAAATAAAAGATAAAGAACCTCTTGTCCCTGTTTCCATGGGAGAAGAGATAATAAATTTATTTAAAATGTTTGAACATATGATAAACCCCTTTCCCCAAAAGGCAATTGCGGCCAATAGAATGAGTCTTAATAGCACTATTCACTCCGTTTCTGAATTTAAACCTTGCTTGTCTAATAAAGGTGAAATTGATGTTACATGTGATTGTCAAAAGAAAAAAAGTTGTCTTAAATTTACTAAAAATCAAATTTATGAACCTATGAAAAAAATTCCTTCCTTCAATAAATTAATGAACATTACTCACTTAATTACTCATGGGAAATTTAATTATGAAGAATTTAACCCTCTTGAAATGAAAAAAATTGCTCTTAATATGCGATCTTCGGCAGAGAAATTGCGTCGAACAGTTAACTCCAAATTAAAGGCCGATGGAAAAGAAGATAAAATGATTAAAAGTTTTGATGCAATTTTAAAACAGAATGCTAAAAAATATTTTGATTTAGTCGTGACAGAAGAAGCAAAAGAAAAGTTTAAAAATTATCGTGAGGGATATTCAGTCAATGGCCTTGTCAATGCTTATGGAATGAGACTTGAGTACGACAAGACAGGTAAATTGGCCGAAGGAACATATGAATACTCTGCCCAGAAAAAAGATGACTTGCTTACTGAATTAAACGGCGGAGAGGGGATAAAGGAAAAAAAATCATCTACAGAATTTCCGAAAAATAATGATTCCTATAATGTAACAGCTGTCTTGAATAAAAATGAAGAAGTTATGATTGACTACTATAATCGCCTTAAAAAAGAGAGCGATGAAGTAAAAAATGCTGATTATGCTTTGGAAGAAGAAATAGATATTAATGGGGCAAGTGGTAGCATTTGGCAAATGATAAGCAAAAAATATCAGAAAATACATACTGAAAAGAGATTGTTGTTAAATTTAACTTCTTTGAAATAAAAAAGTTAAGTATTTTTTTTTAATGCCGAGAAGAGATCAGGAGAGTGATATTCTTATGAAGCATAAAAAAATTTTATTTTACTTTCTAATGGTGAGTTTATTCTTCTTTGATGTGCTCTTAAAATATTATCTTCACTTTGAAGGAAGTATTTCCTTTGGAGACGTCTCTTTTGTTTTAAGAGAAACTATTAATGAGGGAGTTCTCATTCCTTACTATGGCGAAGTAACACTTCCCTTTCAATTACTTCTTCTCTTTTCTTGCTATGGTTTTATCTTTTTCTCTTTTCTTCTTTTTCATTTTTTTGTCACAAGAAGGGCCATTTATTTTCGTCGTAGTGTAACTTTGATTTTTGTTGCATCCGTTTGTTCTTTTCTCGACAGAATTATTTATAAAGGAAGTTTAAATTATTTCCACTATAAAGACTTTATCTTTAATTTATCAGACTTATATTTAATATTAGGGGTAATGACCTCACTCATATTCTTTTTTATCGAAGGAAATATTCTTTGGGCCTCCTTTAGTGATAAAAATAAAACACTTCTTGGTGCTCGCTATAAACATCATTATTCTTTAAAAATGACATTCATTACTCTTATAGGATTATTTTGCTTGGGTTTTTTATTTCATTTTTTTCTCGGACTTGCTTTTTCTAATGATAGTGAGAATATTGTACGTTCCTATATGGGGACCTTTTTTTGGGCCTATACTTTTTCTTCCCTGCTCCTTTCTCTTTTTGTTTTTTCTATGGGGATTTATCTGACGCAAAGATCAGCAGGTGCTATTTTTAATTTTGAAAGAACCATCCTCGATGTTCTTGAAGTAAACAAAGATTTAATGGTAAAAGAGAAAAAAGAAATTCATAAAAATTTAGAAATCTTGGCCCATAAAACGGCCTTGAAAATTCAAGAAAAATACTATCTGGACAAAAAAAATTAGAAATAGAGACCGAGCTCAATTCCTGCTGTGATGTAAGTATAATAGAGGCGTCTATCGCGCGTTGCTTCTGTATTATTTATTTCATCTCTTTGGGCCATGCCCGTATGATAGACTGCTTTAAAACCATAGTGAAAAGAGCTACTTGCTCGATAAATAAGAGAATATCCGGCCCTTAACTCGATTCCAATATAATTCGTTGAAACTTCGCGCACTTGTAGAATAGAAGGACCTGTTGCCGCCGTTACGTGTTGGAAAAAAGGTTCTTCTTCGTAGAAGAAAAATTTAAGACGATGACCAACCCCTGCACCAAAAGAAGAGATATTTGTTTTTCCCCTTTCATCATAAGAAGTATTTGTCTGATGGGTATGAACTCTCATTTGACTCATTGTTTGCTGGGCATAAGTCATAATAAAAAAAGGCGATTCATAGGAGAAAAAAGCAATCTCTCCTGAAGCGCTTAATGTTTTCGCAGCATCGTCGGGAAAAAGAGAAGTCTCTCCACTAAAAGAAAAAAGAATAGTGTCTTCAAGATGAGAATAAGTCTTTTGTTTGTATCCCTTTTCTTTTTCAATGACGAGCATTTCATTTTTCTGCTCTGCTTTAAGTTGATTGTTTAAAAAAAGAAATAAAAAAGTAAAAAGAAGAATATCTTTATTCATAATTATCCTTACTATCTTGTGTAGAATTGGAGCGAACTAGAACCACTTCATTTTCTAGATTATGGCCTATTAATTCATCGGTATTGAGAAGATCCATAAGACGAAGTTTTATATTGACGTGTTGAAGTTTTATTTTCTGTGATTCCTCTTCTGTTTCTCTCAGGTCATAGAGTGCATCTTTAAGGTTGAGGAATTTCTCTTTTCCTCGGGTATAGCGATCCAAAATTTGTGTGTATTTTTTGCGTGCATTAAGTAGCATTTCTTCTGTGATTTCTTGTTGTTTTTCAAGAGGGCGAACCTGTTTTAAAATCAGTTTGAGATAGTGGAGAAGTTGATTTTCTTCTTGCTTGAATTTTGTTTGGGCCAATTCTTTTTGAAAGTGAGTAAGAGCGTATTCTCTGCGATTTAAAATCCCTTTTTCACCAAGAAGGTCAATGCTCATGGAAATCATGGCCCGAAGTTCTACATTTTTCCCACCAGTATTACTCCATTTTGTCTGTCCATTACTGCTTTCGCTAAACTCATGAAGATAGCTTCCCACAGAGAGCTGCATTTTAGGAAGAGGAAGCTGATTGATAATGCTATAGTCAAATTTCTTTTTAGCAATTTCCCATGAGGCCTTTTTATCAGAAAGAGAACTATTATTCTTTAAAGCATTTTGATGAATGTCATCGTAAGTCATTTTTATTTTTTTAAAAGAAAGAATTTCTCGCGAGTAATAATAAACGTCAGGGTCATCATCTAAGAGAATGGCCAATTGGTGAGAGCTATCAATGAATTCTTTTCTTTTTTCTTCAAGAAATTCTCTGGCCCATAAGTAAAGTCCTTTGATTTGATAGTAATCAGAAGAAGTGATGGTTTTCTTCTTCATGAGTTCGCTGCTGAGTCTATAAAGGTAAGTGGCCTGACGCAAAAATTCACGGGCCACTCCTTCTAAATAGCTGTCGTGAATAAATTGAGTATAACTGGAAATGAGTTGAATCTTAATCTGAATTTTTGCTTCATCACTTTGTTGAGATTTTCTTTCATAGAAGATTTTTTCACTATCATACAAAAGTTTGTCTTTTCCCCAATTAAAAAGAGAGTAATCTTTTATCACAAGACCTGCATAACCAGAAGGCGATTGAGTGATGCTAGAAGAGCTACTATCTCCATAGATATTTTTAATTCTTTGTGGTGATGTTTTGAGATCAAAGCTTATATTAGGAAGAAAGTAATGATGAAACTTTTTTTCTAATTGAAGGTCAGCAATGTTTTTTTCAAAAGAGGCCATTTTTAAGGTTCGATTTTTTCTCAATCCTTCTTCAATGACCGTTTTTAAGTTAATAGATTTTTCTTGCTGCGCCTGATTGTCATGAGAATAAAAAAAAAGTAGTGCAATAAAGAAGAGTTTATTTTTCATGATTCATTTTAATAAGATCACTTCTCTTTCGTAAAGTTCTTTTTATTGATTTACTCTTCAGTGTAATACCAGGACATCCTCGCCGAATAATTTGTTCCTCCATGTTTTCAATTTTGATATCAACGAGCCGCTGCTCTCTTATAAGTGAGCTTTTATTAAATTTAAGCTTTTTGGCCGTCGTAGGAGATTGCTTAATGGCACGCTTTTGAAGGTCCTCATTTTTTTTAAGGAGGGCCGCAATTCTTTGCTGATGCCTAATTTTTTTTCCCCGCTCCTTTAGCATGTGGTGGCAATCATCTGTTAACTTAGGAGTACTTAAATCTTCTTTTTTTTCGGCTCCAAGAAGTGCTATAGGAGATAGAGTAAAGTTTACAATAAATATTACTGAATAGAGGAGAAGGGAGATCATTGCTGTATTTTCCTGTTAATGCTCTTTTCTTTTAAGATTAAAAAAAAGTTCATGGCCTGGCCACCTGGTTCTTTGCTATACTCCATTCTTGGTTTTACCCTAGGACTATTATCAATGAATTCTACTGAAAAATGCTCACCAAGATCTTCCTTGGTGGCCCTTATTCCGGCCCGCTATGGTTCGACGCGCTTTGCAAAAAAGATGCTTGCTCCCATTGATGGCATTCCTATGATTGTTCGCGTTTCTCAAAATGTCGCTAAAAGCGGTATTCCCACCTTTGTGGTGACAGATTCTGTTGAAATTGAAGAGATTGTGACATTGGCCGGAGGGAAGGTCTTGCGTGTTGATGATGAAGTGAGAACAGGAACAGAGCGAGTCGCAGTGGCCTATAAACGCTATTTTGCGGGAAAAGAAGAATTTAAGCATATTACCCAAGTTATTAATGTTCAGGGAGACGAGCCTCTCACAAAAGAAAATGATTTGACTCGCTTGGCCGACTTTATGGAAGAGAGAGGAGAAGACTTTGATCTTTTTACTCTCGTTAGACCTCGCATGGGTGTTGATGAAGAATTTTTGAGTAGCGGAGTAGTGAAAGTTGCTTATAACGAAAAAAATCATCACTGTTTTTATTTCTCTCGTGCGCCTATTCCTCACTACCGCCAGGTGCAAGTTGAAGAAGGGGAAAAGCGCCACTGGTATCAGCATATTGGTATCTATGGTTATAGTACTCAGGCCTTACTGAGTTTTTTAGATTTGCCATCGTCTCCTTTAGAACGGTATGAATCTTTAGAGCAACTTCGCTTTCTGGAAGAAGGGAAAAAAATTGGAGCGGTGTGTACGCAAAGTGTTCTTGTAAGTGTTGATTACCCTGAAGATATTCAAAGAGTAGAAGGAGTCCTTCGTGGCCAAAAATAAGACCAACAAAAAATACATTTTTATCACGGGCGGTGTGGCCTCTTCGCTGGGAAAAGGACTTGCCGCGGCCTCTATGGCCTCTTTGCTGGAGCGACGGGGTATAACTGTGACAATGCTCAAAATGGATCCCTATATTAACGTAGATCCAGGGACCATGAATCCTCTTCAGCATGGCGAAGTATTTGTTACAGATGACGGGGCCGAAACAGACCTCGATTTAGGGCACTATGAGCGTTTTACGAGTTTAACGCTCTTAAAGAAAAATAATTTTACCTCCGGCCAAGTTTATCTCAAAGTTATTGAGAGTGAGCGAGAAGGCAAGTATTTAGGTAAAACAGTTCAAGTGGTTCCGCACATTACTGAAGAAATTAAACGCAGGATTCACTTGGCCTCAGAATCGGCCGATTTGCTCATTGGTGAAATTGGGGGAACTGTAGGTGATATTGAATCGAGTCCTTTTTTGGAGGCCATTCGCCAGTTTGCTCAAGATGTGGGCCAGCAGAACGTTCTTCTTATTCACCTCGTCCTTGTACCCTATATGAAGGCCGCCGGAGAGTTTAAATCAAAACCAGCGCAGCACTCAGTTAAAGAACTTCGCTCCCTTGGACTTTTCCCTCATCTCATTATTTGTCGGGCCGAGCAGGAAGTTGATGAATCCATCGTGGATAAAATCTCCATGTTTTGCAATGTCCCGAAACAAAATGTGTTTCAATCCATTGATGTTGATTCTATTTATCGCGTTCCTCTTGAGCTTCACCGTCAAGGACTTGATGAAAAAATCATCGAACTATTGGGAATATGGACAGCGAGTCCCGATATTCGCGAATGGAAAGAAGTCATTGATAGTATTGAAAATCCTAAAGGTGAAGTGGTTATTGGCGTTGTAGGTAAATACACAGAGCTTCATGAATCTTATAAATCTCTTCATGAGTCTCTTGATCATGCGGCCATTGGCCATCAAGTAAAACTTAAAGTTCAGTTTATTAATGCTAAAGAGCTTGAAAATAGCAAAACACCTCTTGATGAATATTTTCAAGGAGTACAGGGAATTCTTGTTCCCGGTGGCTTTGGCGAGTCGGGAATTGAAGGAAAAATTCGGGCCATTGAATATGCTCGCACCAAAAAAATTCCTTTCTTTGGTATTTGTCTTGGAATGCAACTTTCAGTTATTGAATTTGGTCGCCATGTTCTCAAATTAAAAAATGCAACGTCTGAAGAATTTTCTCTATCGGGAGATTTTCTAATTCACTATATGGAAGGACAAGCACGAGAAGGAAAAAAAGGTGGTTCAATGCGGCTGGGAGCTTATGGCTGTTCAGTTGAAAAAGGAAGCTTGGCCGAAAAAGTTTATCAGTCGAGTGAAATTTCAGAGCGCCATCGTCACCGTCTTGAAGTGAATAATGATTATGTGGAAAAGCTCAAGAGTGGCGGAATGATTTTTTCAGGCATGAATAAAGAACTTAACTTAGTGGAGATGGTTGAACTTGCAGATCATCCTTATTTTATCGCTTGTCAGTTTCATCCTGAATTTAAATCGCGTCCTTTTAGTCCCCATCCTCTTTTTTACTCTTTTCTAGGAGCTGCACTTAAATGATTTATTCTCACCGTCGTTTATCTGAAAATGAGTCTCTTTTAGATTTGGCCGAAAAATTTAGAGAGAAATTAGAACCTATCAAACTTGTTCTTCTCGATGTAGATGGTATTTTGACGACGGGGCATATTTATTATGCTGGAGAAGAAGTTGGTTTTAACCGCTACTTTCATGTCTCTGATGGCTATATTTTGCGTGTGCTCATGAAGCACGGCCTGCAAGTAGGAATTGTTTCTGCTGGGCATAGCCTTGGCGTTATCAAGCGCATTGAAGATTTAAAGATCCCTCTTCAGTTTTTGGGAAGTGAAGATAAGCGTGAGGCCTTTACGGAGGCCCTTAGGCGAACAAATCTAAAAGCTCATGAAGTTCTCTATATGGGCGATGAATTTTTTGATATGCCTCTTTTAAAGAAGGCCGGTTTTTCTGCCACAACTCCTCATGCGAGTTATGAGGTTCAAGAGGTGGCCGATTATGTGACTTTTCGTGGAGCGGGGCAAGGGGCCGTGAGAGAAGTTATTGATATGCTTCGCTATGTACAAAAAATTGTTCCGCTTGTTGAGGATTTTTAAATATGGAAGAGACATCATCCTTTAAGACGGCCATTGTTTTGGGGGCAGGGGCCTTTGGGACTTCTATGGCCTGTGTTCTCGCCAACAATTTTCAAAAAGTTATTTTAAAAGTTCGTTCGAAAGATATTTACCACCAATTGAAAGATCACAAAAATGAGCTTTATCTTCAGGGGGTTCATCTTCCTGCCAATTTAGTTCCTGCTCTTACGTGGAGCGAGGTTAAAAAGATTGCGGGGACTAAAAGGACGCGATTTAAATT
>NODE-668-length-11975-cov-4.45763_pt1 | contig 11975 bp, 12 predicted proteins | sample MGYA00139097_ERZ477577 | MGnify/ENA metagenome assembly ERZ477577 | reverse complement strand
AAAAACATTGGCGATATAGATCACGGATGTTTTTTTTTGATTCCCATTCTTGTAATTGTTCTTATCTTTGAGCCTTGAACAATAATTTTTTTAAGTCATAGTAGAATGCACAATTTATTAATATATAATTCACTTTCGAATAAAAAAGAGATATTTGAACCTGTAAAAGAAGGCTATGTGGGAATGTATGTTTGTGGTCCTACGGTATATAGCAACGTGCATTTAGGCAATGTAAGAACTTTCATGTCCTTTGATATGATTTATCGATATTTTCTTCACCTGGGTTATAAGGTCAGGTATGTAAGGAATATAACGGATGCGGGACACCTGACCGATGATTCGGATGAGGATAAAATCTCGACAAAGGCGAGACTTGAGCGTCTGGAGCCTATGGAAATTGTGCAGAAATACACAACGGATTTTCATCAAATTTTACAAAAATTCAATTTTCTTTCTCCAAGCATTGAGCCTACGGCAACGGGACATATTGTTGAACAAATAAAAGCCATTGAAACCATACTTGAGAACGGACTTGCTTACGAGGTAAACGGATCAGTCTATTTTGATGTATTAAAGTACAATGAAAATGAGCATTACGGTATTTTATCAAAAAGGAATATAGAAGATGCCATTGAAAATACCAGGGCTTTGGATGGTCAGACCGATAAGAAAAACCCCCAGGATTTTGCGCTTTGGAAAAAGGCCGAACCCCAGCATATTCAAAGATGGGATTCACCTTGGGGTATTGGATTTCCCGGATGGCACCTCGAGTGTACGGTGATGAGTACCAAATATTTAGGAGAGGTTTTTGATATCCACGGAGGAGGAATGGACCTTAAATTCCCGCATCATGAATGTGAAATTGCTCAGGCTCAGGCATGCAATCATCAGGCTCCGGTAAAATACTGGATGCACGGTAACATGCTGACCATGAATGGTAAAAAAATGTCCAAATCCACCGGTAATAATATATTGCCCGGAGAGATTTTTAGCGGCGAGAATGATAATATAAGCAAACCATTTAGTGCCAGTGTTGCCCGGTTTTTTATGATGCAGGCGCATTACAGGAGCGTACTTGATTTCTCAAATGAGGCTTTACTGGCATCTGAAAAAGGCTATAATCGACTTATGGAGGCTCTTGACACACTTGGTTCAATACATTCATCCAATGAGTCTACCCTGGATGTAAAGGCTTTAACGGGCAAGTGTTATGAGGCCATGAATGATGATTTTAATACTCCGGTTTTAATTGCGCACTTATTTGAAGGCGTTAAATGGATCAATCTTCTTAAGGATGAAAAAGAAACGTTAAATGAAGAAGATCTTAATCTTCTCGGGAAACTTATGAACGATTTTGTCTATGATATTCTCGCTTTGGAAAACTCACAGCAAAGCGATCAAAATTCCCATAAACTGGAAGCCGTGGTAGAGATGCTGGTGAAAATGAGGGAAGAAGCAAGAGAAAACAGAAACTGGGCGATGTCAGATCAAATTAGAGATGAATTGCTGGCGCTTGGAATACAATTGAAGGATGGGAAAGAAGGGACCACCTTTACGATTCAATAGGTTAAATAGACTGAAATGTTAAAAAAGATTTTGACATACCCATTTATTTTACTCATTCGATTCTATCAGGTCGCTATATCCCCATATACGCCATCGAGTTGCCGTTTTTCGCCAACTTGTTCACATTATGCCATTGAAGCATTTCAGGTTCATGGGCTGTTTCAAGGACTGGTTTTAACAGTGAAGCGTATCGCCAAGTGTCATCCCTGGGGAAGCAGTGGATATGACCCTGTTCCAGAGAAAGAATCAAATAATAAAAATTCATGAGAGGGTGGTTATTGACCACTTTCATTTATATTTACGCCTTAAATAAAAATCAATGTTGTTTTTAAGTATAGATTGGAACCCAAACATAGAACTTGTCAAAATTGGATCATTTGCTATAAGATATTATAGTTTAATGTTTGTGGTCGCTTTTGTTCTAGGGCTGCAGATAATGAAAAAGATTTATCAACGTGAGGGTATTGCACCTGAAAAACTTGACTCTCTTTTTATTTATACGGTGGTCGCTACTTTATTAGGCGCGAGAATTGGCCATTTCCTTTTCTATGATACTGAATTTCTGTTATCAAATCCTCTGGAAGTTTTATTACCTGTAAAGTTTAACCCCTTTCAATTCACAGGTTATCAAGGGCTTGCAAGTCATGGGGCCGCAATTGGAATTATAATTGCTATGTATTTCTATTCCAAGAAAGTAATTAAAAAACCTTTGTTGTGGATTTTAGACAGAGTGGTAATTCCTGTAGCCAGCGGTGCTGTGTTTGTACGTTTAGGTAATTTGATGAATTCAGAGATTATCGGTAAACCAACCAATAGTGATTACGGGTTTGTTTTTGTTCAACTCGGTGAGGATTTTCCAAGGCACCCGACCCAATTATATGAAGCTTTCGGATACGTGATCACCTTTGTTGTGCTGTACTATTTTTATTGGAAAACAGACAAAAGAGAGAAACTTGGTTTTCTTTTCGGAACCTTTATGGTTTTCCTATGGTCCGTGAGGTTTATCGTAGAATTCTTCAAGGAAGCTCAGGTAGACGGCAGAGACAATTGGGACCTGAATACGGGACAGCTCCTGAGTATTCCTATGATCCTGGTTGGTTTGTATTTTATGTTCAGAAAAACGAAAAAATAACCTAAATTTCGTAGTCCTTGTCATAAGGAACACTTTCTAACAGGTGTTCAATTGCTTCGTTTCTTGCTTCCGTTTTTCTATTGGCGCGAATGACTTTGAAGGGGATGCCTCCATTTTCAGTGTTTTCAAACATTTTATTTTTGTAATCGGTATAAGAATCCCATAGCTCCTGAGCCCTTTCGTCAACCTTGCTCATCTTCCATTGTTTGAGCGGATTGTTTTTAATGTCTTCAAACCTTTTGGCTTGTTCCTTTTTCGAAATGGACATATAGATTTTCACGAGAATAATACCTGATTCAGTAATCATCCGTTCAAACTCATTCACCTGATTCATGAATATATTGTATTGTTCCTCCGTGCAAAAGCCATTAACCGGTTCCACAACCGCCCTGTTATACCAGCTTCTGTCAAAGAAAACGATTTCCCCGGCCTTAGGAAACTGCTGAATATAACGTTGGAAATACCATTGGGTCTGTTCTTCTTCTGTAGGAATTGGCAAGGCCACTATTCTAAAATGTCTTGGATTAATTCTTTCCGTGATTCTTCTGATGGAACCACCTTTTCCTGCCGCATCACGTCCTTCAAAAATAACGATGACACCCTGGTTGTTATCAATGATGCAGGATTGTTGACGAATCAGTTCAGTCTGTAGAATTTTAAGTTTTCTACTGTTTTTCAAGTACCTAAGCGTACGCGCAGGACTGATTTTATCCTCGCTTAAAATGGAAAATATCCCTTTTTTCGAATTCAATCGTTTCAAGTCTATGTCAGAGAATTTAGTCATAATATTTTAGTCGTATTTGTGTAAGGACCTGAAATAACGCATAATTACATTAGGATCCGGCATTAATGAGAAATCGGAATTTTCTTTTGTATTAAAATCAAACTGTGATAATACATATCGCATGCATTCCAAACGCGCTTTTCTTTTATCATTGGTTTTAACAATAATCCATGGGCTGAAGGAAGTATGTGTTTTACTAAACATTTGTTCCTTGTATTTGGTGTAAACATCCCAATATTCCTGCCCTTTTTTGTCCACAGGGCTAAATTTCCATCTTTTCAAAATATTATCTTCTCGCGCGTTGAATCTCAGTAATTGCTCTTCTTTCGTAATGGAAAGCCAAAATTTAATGATAATAACACCATCTTCGTACAACATATGTTCAAATTCAGGCAGCTGCACCATAAATTGTTCATATTGGTGCTGGGAACAAAAACCCATTACAGGTTCAACAACGGCCCTGTTATACCATGACCTGTCAAAAAACACAATTTCTCCGGGGTTCGGCAAATGCTTTATATACCTTGTGAAGTACCATTGTCCCTTCTCAACATTGGTTGGTTTGTTGAGCGCAACCAGTCGCATGGACCGGGGGTTTAAATGCTCAGTGAATCTTCTTATGTTTCCACCTTTTCCAGCAGCATCTCTGCCTTCAAAAATAACAGCAACCCTTTTGTTGGTTTTTTTGATCCATTGTTGCAGCTTTACAAGCTCAATTTGCAGTTTTTCTTTCTCCGCCTCATATTGGATCGTATCCATTACCTCACTTATATCGATATGCTTATCCTCGATAATCTTTAGGAGGTCATCATGAGTTGTAATGCCGTTAAAATCTTCTTCGGTGAGCGCCGGGCCTTTATTTTTTGTCATAACTTATTCTGTTAAACATGAATTTGGATCATTGGAAATGATTAACTGCGTATCTCTCGGAGACACATAAGGTATGCCTAATCCCATACCTCTAAGGATAAACAATAAACCAATGATTACTACAAATATAGGGATTGCTTTTTGAATTTTATTTCGAACCGATACTTTTAAAAAATTACCCAAATACACGGCTCCGGTCATCAAAGGAACCGTTCCTAAACCGAAGAAAATCATATAAATGGAACCATCGATCAGTTCACCCGTAGAAATGGCCCCAAGAACCGCCATATACACGAGTCCACAGGGAAGAAAACCATTGAAGAACCCAATCATAAATAAGGATTTTCCTGAGCTCTTATTTAAATATAAGCCTAGTTTAGATTTTACATGGGCAATCATACCATACAGGGGTCTGGAAAGTGCGAATCTATTCAGCATTTTAGTGGGTATGATCACGATCAATATCATGATGATCCCAATCAAAATCGATAGCCTCTGCTGAAACCCGGCGAGATAAAGGCTTTTCCCGATCAACCCGAATAATGAGCCAATGAGCGCGTAGGCCAATAGGCGTCCCACATGATAAAGTGAAGTGCCCAATAAGGTTTTGAGTTTGCTGGATTTATCTACGGGTAAAATAAAGGCGATTGGGCCACACATGCCAATGCAGTGAAAACTTCCAATAAGGCCTAATATGAGTGCTGTATAAAAAATAGTTGTCAATGTTTAATAAAACCATGAGTCCTTATAAAGATACTCTTCATCTCCATTCTTCCATTCAATTCTAACGATCCATTTACCTGGAACAATCTTGCTTTCGGAAATCAACTGTTTGTGATCCGTCAACTGAATTTCCTCAGAAAAATCGAATTTTTGATTCGATAATCTTTGAAAAGTAATGATACCTGAAATACTATCCTGAGGAATGTCCTCGGGAAATGCAACGGTGATCCCCTCACTTGAATTTGTTATTTCAATATTTTTATCAAGACCATTAGCCTTATTTAGTTTATTGATTTCCTCCTGGTAATGAAGTTCATCTTTATAATAGTCTTCTGAGACCAGTTCGTGCTGATATTCCTCAAGGGCAATCGATTTATATACGAATGAGAGGATAAATACCATAAAAGATATGATGGCAATCACAATTCCCGTTGGCCAGTTCAGCTTTATTTTCAAATTTTCTACTATTCAGGTTATAATTATTTTACTTGTAAAGGTGATGAAAAATTTGTGTTTGTTTCTTCAATCAACTCCCCATTGGAATATATCCCAATTTCTATTTTCTCTTTGGCGGATTCCAAATTATTTTTATCAATTTTAATGAACAGGGTTCCTTCACTAAGGCCACCTCCGGGGACCAGAATCTGACCACCTACCACTTCAATTTTCCCCTCATGCGACATTAATCTCATTTCAATATTGTCATAGGAATCATTGGTCTTGTTTATTAATTTAAAAGTATAAACATTGCTGACGGTGTTCCCTTCTGTGGAATAAAGCTGACCCGGCAAATGAAGAACATTCGCCTGAATATCATTCCTCAGAAACAATAAAGTTACAAAAAAGGAAAAGAGCAGGGTCAAAACAATCGTATAACTTAAGATTCTTGAGTTAAACTTGAATTGCTCTCCATTTTCTATATTGTTTTCAGATGCATATCTTATCAGGCCTCTTTCAAACCCTACCTTATCCATGATGGCATCACAGGCATCAATACATGCCGTGCAGTTGACGCATTCGAGCTGCGTTCCGTTTCTTATGTCGATACCCGTTGGGCAGACCACAACACATTGTTTGCATTCAACGCAATCTCCGTATTCCTTTTCTTTTCGATCTTCATTCTTTCTGATTTTCTGTCTGGTTTCCCCTCGTTTGTGATCATAGGCCACCACAATGGAATGATTGTCCAGCAGAACGCCCTGCAATCTACCATAAGGGCAGGCAATGATACAAACTTGTTCCCTGAACCAGGCAAAAACAAAATAAAAGACCATGGTGAAAACCAACAGCTTTATAAAAGTATCCAGATGGACAAAGGGACCGTCAATGATGTGTTGAATCAAGATATCGCCCCCTATAAAATAGGCCAGAAATGCGTTGGCAATCAAAAAGGATACCAAGGCAAATAGCGTCCATTTAATTATTTTCTTTCTAATTTTTTCTGCATCCCAGGCTTGCTTCTCAAGTTTTATCTGTTTGGTTCTGTCACCTTCAATCCAATACTCAATTTTACGAAAAATCATTTCCATAAAAATAGTCTGTGGGCACATCCAACCGCAGAATATTCTACCAAAAATCACCGTAAATAAGATGATAAAAACAACAGAAACCAAAAGCGACAATACCAGCAGATAAAAGTCCTGCGGCCAGAAGGGTTGTCCGAACAGATTGAACTTTCTGTCAATGATATTGAATAAAAGAAATTGATTCCCATTGATTTTAATAAAGGGAGAGGCAAAGAGTGCTGCCAGCAGGATCCAGCTTACATAAGTTCTGTAATTTGTGAATTTTCCTTTAGGTTTCTGGGGGTATATAAAATTACGATTTCCTTCATCATTTATTGTTGCAATACTATCCCTAAAATTTTGTTGCTCTTTATTGTCCATGTCATCGATAATTTGAAAAGGCTACCTTGCCTGTTCAAAACAAGGGTAGCCTTTTCTACTACTAACTAAAAAAATCAAAAACCAGTAGTTCACCTAAGCGAGAACTAAACGTGAGCCTACTGTTTACTTGCTCCAAATGATATCTCCTTCTGCAGGCTTCGGGTTCGCCGGAGTCGTCCCTTGCATTGATATGATATAACTTGCTAATAATTGTCTTTCCTCAACACTTAGCGTTCCCTCCCAGGCAATCATTCCTTTGCCAGGTCTTCCACCTTTTGTAAGCGTGTTAAAAATGTTTTTCACACCACCGCCAAGAATCCAGTGGTCATCTGTTAAATTAGGGCCAATACTACCTCCAAGATCAGCTAAATGGCAAGCCGTACAAGTTTTAGAAGCAAATAATTCCTTCCCTTTATTCAAACTTGCGGCATCGGTTAAGAGTTCGATATTATCAGTGTTGAACAAATCCGGATTTGCGGCCTTATAGGCTTCAACTTCCTTTTTCCCTTGTTCAACTTCAGCCGCATACTCCTTTTCCTGACTATATTTTTCAGAATTCGTAAATACCTGCACATAATAGAAAATCCCAATGGCTATGGTGATATAAAATCCGTATAGCCACCATGGCGGAAGGACATTGTCCAATTCTTTAATTCCGTCATAATCGTGATCAGTTAAAATTTCATCTTCTGAACCAAGGTCATGAGCCTTGGTCATGGATTTCATAAACTTTTTCCAACCACTTAATTGTTTTTTATCATTCATGATTATTATTTTTTAAATCATTATCTAATGGTAATCTGCTTAATTCGTCGATATTTCTTTTTGGCATTTTCAAAACTATGAGGAGCATAGTTGTAAATACGAGAAAGAATAGTACAAGGGAAATTATCGGATAAATTTCAACGCCTTGAATAGTGTCTAAATGATGTTTTATATATTTTAACATAACTATATTTTATTCAGCAGGAGCTGCTTTAATATCTGTTCCCAATCTTTGCAAATAAGCAATTACCGCAACGATTTCTTTATTTTCTATGCCTGAATTGCCATAATTCTTAACAAATTCAGGATCTTGTCTCAGGTTGTTTTCGACTTCCTTGGCTTGGTTCTTCAAAAGATAAACAGCCTTATCTAATTCAAATTGTGAATAAGGGACTCCTAAGGTGACCATGGCATTCACTTTCTTTGCCGTCAGACTAATATCCAGATCATCTTCAATTAACCATGGATACTGAGGCATAATAGAATTAGGAGACGTAGATCTCGGATCCAGCATATGGTTGAAATGCCAATTGTCATTGTATTTTCCGCCTACGCGATGTACATCCGGTCCGGTTCGTTTAGAACCCCATAAGAATGGGAAATCATATACAAATTCTCCCGCTTTTGAGTATTCACCATAACGCTCAACTTCCGATCTGAATGGTCTGATCATCTGAGAATGACAGTTATTACATCCTTCCCTGATATAGATATCGCGTCCTTCAAGTTCAAGAGGCGTATAAGGTTTAACAGAGGTGATCGTCGGGATGTTGGAATCAACAGTTAACAGTGGAATGATTTCCACGGCTCCTCCAATGAGCACTGCTACGGCTATCAAAACTGTAAATAACACAGTACGTCTTTCCAACCATGAGTGAACAGGTTCACCAGAAATTCTGCTATTCGTAATTTTTTTCAACGGAGCAGCTTCAGCCAATTCATCTTCAACAGCCGACCCTGCCTGAGCGGTTTTTATTACGTTATATGCCAATATGATAAATCCTGTCAAATACAATGTACCCCCAAAGGCTCTCATCATATACATAGGCATGATATTGGTTACGGTTTCCAAAAAGTTTCCATAAACAAGTGTGCCATCAGGATTAAATTGTTTCCACATGGCCGCCTGTGTAAATCCGGCTACATAAAGTGGTAAGGCATAAAACAGTATCCCCAGTGTTCCCAGCCAGAAGTGGATATTGGCAAGTTTCTTAGAATACAAGTCTGTTTTCCATAGTTTGGTGGCGAGCCAGTAAATGATACCTGCCGCCATAAATCCGTTCCATGCCAGTGCACCAATATGCACGTGACCCACGATCCAGTCAGTATAATGCCCAATGGCATTTAAGGTTTTAAAAGACAACATTGGTCCTTCAAAGGTTGACATACCATAACCTGTAATGGCAACAACGAAAAACTTAAGAACAGGATTTTCTCTAACCTTGTCCCATGCCCCTCTAAGGGTCAGTAATCCGTTGATCATACCACCCCAAGAAGGGAAGATAAGCATCACTGAAAAAACGGTACCTAAATTTTGAGCCCATTCCGGTAAAGCAGTATAAAGTAAATGGTGAGGTCCGGCCCAGATATAAATAAAGATCAAGGACCAAAAGTGGATAATGGATAATCTATAAGAATAAACTGGTCTGTTGGCCACCTTGGGCACAAAGTAATACATAAGTCCCAGAACGGGTGTAGTAAGGAAGAAAGCTACCGCATTATGACCATACCACCACTGAACCAGTGCATCCTGAACCCCGGCGTAAATGGAATAGCTTTTAAAAGCCGATACCGGTAATTCCAAATTATTAAAAATATGAAGTATGGCTACGGTAACCAGAGTTGCCAGATAAAACCATATCGCTACATAAATATGTCGTTGTCTTCTTTTTAAAATTGTACCAATCATGTTGATACCCATAACTACCCAAATCAGTGTGATAGCAATGTCAATGGGCCATTCCAATTCGGCGTATTCCTTTGAGCTTGTAAGGCCTAAGGGCAACGTAATCGCTGCAGCAACGATGATCAGCTGCCACCCCCAAAAATGAATTTTACTCAGCGTGTCACTGAACATTCTTGTTTTTAGCAATCGCTGCATAGAATAATAGATTCCCATAAAAATGCTATTCCCGACAAAAGCAAATATCACGGCATTGGTATGAAGTGGTCTTAATCTACCAAAACTCAGCCAGGATATACCTTCCAAAATATTAGGGAAAATAAAAAGTAAGGCTACAATAAGCCCCACTAACATTCCTACAACACCCCATAGGATCGTAGCAATAAGAAACATTTTTACTATTTTGTTGTCGTAATAAAATTGTTCTTTTTCCATTTGAAAAATTTAGTTAATAATTAGTTGATTGAATTTTGATTGTCTTTTTTGTCGGATGATTTGCTTTCAACTAATTCGTCATCAAACAGCATTCTGACAGATGGAGTATACACATCATCATACTGACCAGCCTTGACCGATTTAACGAATAGAATAAAAAAAAGTATTGCAATAAAAAGACTTGCAATGATAAGCATGAATATAATATTCATTAATGATTTTTTTAGTTGACACAAATTAACAAAAAGTGAAAAAACAGAAACATGATAAAAATCATGTTTTGAAAATTACTTTTGGTAAAAGTCATGCTAATATAGTATTTTTTTTGCTAAAATATTAGTGCTAATTGTTGCAAATAAAACAACTGATATAGAACTGATTGGCATTAGAATAGCCGCCACAATAGGAGAGAGGTTGCCGCTCACAGCGAACAGCAAGCCAATAATATTATACATAAACGAAATGACAAAACTCACTTTGATCACGTCCATTGTTTTGTGGCTGAGTTTTAAAAAGTCAGGCAGACGTTGAAAACTACTGGCGTCAAGTATCCCATCGCATGCCGGAGAAAAAACATTTATATCTTCAGATACGGCAATACCCACATTGCTCTGGGCAAGGGCACCTGCGTCATTGAGGCCATCACCAAACATGATGATCTTTTTTCCAAGTTCCTGTTTTGATTTGATAAAGTTCAATTTGTCTTCAGGCTTTTGATTGAAAAGCACATGGTCCATATTAGGAAATAGTGCATGTAAGCTTATTTTTTCCCCTTCATTATCACCGGAAAGAATTGAAATGTCATAAGATTTTTCCAAAGAGGCTATGGTATTTTTCAGGCCCTTTCTGTAGGCATTTTTAAACACAAATTTTCCTTTTATATCCTTGTTTAATCTAACGTGTATGACGGTGTCCAGATTTTTATTTTCTGTAATACCAACAAAAGAGGCAGCGCCTAAAGTAATGTGTAAACCTTTAACTTCTCCGCGTATACCTTTGGCAGGTATTTCGTTAAATTCAGATAAATCTCCCTGTTCTTTAACGCTGATATGCTCATAAAGCATTCTGCTTAGAGGGTGGTTTGAAGACCGAACTAAGGTCTTGATTGCACTCAATTCACTTTCTTGAAGTTGCTCTCCAATATAACTAATTTCTGCTTGCCTGTTAGTCGTGATCGTACCCGTTTTGTCAAATACCATAGTATCAATTTTGGACATCGCTTCTATAACATGGGTATTTTTCAAATAGAATTTATGCTTGCCAAAGATCCTGATCATATTTCCAAGGGCAAATGGTGCCGATAGCGCCAGAGCACAGGGACAGGCGATAATCAATATGGCAGAAACAACTTGAAATGCAGCGTTTTTATCAGTAAAATACCAATAAATTCCTGAAAGAAGTGCTATCGAAAGAATCACAATGGTAAACTGTTTGGAAATCGAGTCGGTTAAAGATTTAATGTCTTTGGAATCGTTTTTCTTAAAAATATCATTGCTCCACAACTGTGTCAGGTAGCTTGATTTTACCGACTGGATGGCTTCAATCTCTATAGCACCATTGGTTTGTTTACCGCCTGCATAAAGTTTGTCACCTGATTTTTTTGCTACAGGAATTGATTCCCCGGTGACGAAACTATAGTCAATCATGGCATTTCCATTGATCAGTATGCTATCGACAGGTATGATCTCTTCATTTCTGATCAGCAAGCGGTTGCCTTGATCGATTTCTTGAACACTGATATTTTCTTCTGACTGATCGCTCCCAATGCGGGTTACGGCAATAGGGAAATAGGATTTGTAGTCTCTTTCAAAAGATAAAAATCCGTAGGTTTTTTGTTGAAAGATTTTACCAAGAAGTAAAAAGAAAATTAAACCTGTAAGGCTATCAAAATAACCTTGTCCAGTATTGGTG
>NODE-667-length-11984-cov-13.9452_pt1 | contig 11984 bp, 11 predicted proteins | sample MGYA00139097_ERZ477577 | MGnify/ENA metagenome assembly ERZ477577 | reverse complement strand
GCACCAATCACAGGCAAGGTCTCAACCCAGGCTTGTCCTGATTGCGGCGCAGAGAAACACAGCTACGACGCCATCCACTGCAAATATTGCGGCACAGAGTTAAACCCGGATTCGCACCGGGAAGAATAAGTCTTCGAGACGTTCAGTCGTCGATCTTGACACTCTCGAGAAATTCCTGCAAGGCCGCCACGAATGTCGGGCTAACGCTTATGAATTCCAGGCCAACACCACAGGGCATGGAGTTCTTTTTGCGCCATTCCGGATGGTTGACCCATGCAACCCGCACAGCATTCTGTAAAGCCATCTTAAAGCCGGGCAGCACAAACTCCACCGCCAACTCCGTATCAACAGGAAAGAGCATTTCTGTGGCCAAAAACAGGCCCCCGAGGTTGAGGTTAACACAGAGCCCGACGTGCTTTTTCTGTTTGGTATCGAGAAAAGACAACTGGAAGCTGACCGGAAAACGCCGCGCCAACCTCGTCGAAATCCCGAGCAACCCACACGCCGCATCCAGGAACCGTTCTGCAGGCAAAGGGCGATGGACAACCGCATCGCAGCCGGCAGCCCAGCAGTCATCAGCAAGGTCTTCCCCGGCGTCTTCCGGGAGCAGAAGCAAGACCGGTGTTGCTGCAAGCAATGGATCTTTTTTAACGGCCCGGCAACAGTCCAAGGCCTGCTCACCAAGATGCATAAGGTCAAAAACTGCAAGGGCTGGCTCTTCGGCTTCAATCGCCTGAAAACCAGTCTGGCCATCCTGCACCAGAACCATATCAAAGCCTTCTCGTTGAAAAAAAGAGTTATGCAGAATCGTCACCAGGAGAGGGTTATTGGAGAGAACTATCTTTTTATTGGGCATCATTCAATCTCCCTGAGCTAGCAGCCTGTCGGACTTACAATGAACTGGCTGCAAATTCGTCTCTTTGGCCCATATTTCAGCTCCTTTTCGACCAATAGCTACGGCTATTACTCTCAAATGAGCCAAAATCTGTTCTCAAACGGCCGAATTTTCGCTTCAGCCCTGAAAGTCCGACAGGCTGCTAGAAGGTCACCATGATCTAACGACTTGCAGAGTTCGTGCCGCCAGGCTCAAAACATAAGCGCAGAAAGTCTCAAGAATCATTACAAGCCGTCGAAGCCCGGAGAAAACGGCACGATCCCGAGGAAAGAGCGTCTTCACAAATTCACAGCAGAACGAAAAAGGGCCGCCACAAAGTGACGGCCCTTGTCATTCAACCAGATGTTCAGACAAATTCGAGCAGTTCTATCTCGAAGTGCAACTCTTTACCCGCCAGGGGGTGATTACCATCAAGCACGACCGTTTCGTCGGAGAGCTCGACAACCTGCACTTCCAGGGATTGGCCATCTTCCATGCTGACCTCAAGCATACTGCCCAGCATCAGCTTGTCGTTATCAGGAATCTGCTGACGCTCGATTGTAGCGACCATCTCGGGGACGTGCTCGCCGTAACCATCTGCCGGAGCCACAACAACCTTGCAGCTCTCTCCCGGTTTCAAACCAACAACAGCCCGATCGAAGCCGGCGATAACCTGCTCGCCTCCGACCGTAAACTCAAGAGGCTCACGCCCTTCAGAAGAGTCGAAGAGCTCACCGTTATCAAAGCGACCGACATAATTGACCTTGATCTGGTCGCCAGCTGCAACAGCGCGTTGATTCGGGGCAGTCATCAGTTGCTCCCTTTTTCCACACTGATCAATTCCACGTCAAAAAGCAGAGTCGCGTTGGGCCCGATATCCTGACCGGCACCACGCTCACCATAGGCAAGAGCAGAAGGAATAAACAGCTGCCACTTTGCGCCAGGCTTCATGAGCTGCAGAGCCTCGGTCCAACCAGGAATGACGCCACCCACCGGGAAAGTCGCTGGCTGGCCACGATCGTAAGAGCTGTCAAACTGAGTGCCGTCGATCAGTGTGCCTTTATAGTGTACGGTTGCGACATCCGCCGCGCCTGGAGAATCACCCTCACCCGCTTCAAGGACCTTGTACTGCAAGCCACTCTCGGTCACCACGACACCTTCCTTGTTTGCGTTCTCAGCAAGGAAAGCTTCGCCCTCTGCCTGATTTTTCCCTGCAGAGGCTTCCATCTCTGCAACCATCTTCTCTTGCATTTTTTGTTGGAAGGCCTGGATCTCGGCGATCATCTCTTCGTCTGTGAGTTTGAGTTCCTTGCCTTCGAGACTCTCCTTAAGGCCCATCAACAGGATATCGGTATCAACGTCGATCTTCTGGCCCTTGAAATCCTGACCAATATTCACGCCGATCGTGTAGCTGATACGATCCTTCGGGGTCTCCAGCTTTAATTCGGGAGCAACTTTCGCCTCTTCAGCAGAACAACCTACGGCAAACAGCAGAATAAACATGAGCACAAATAATCTGGAATACATAAATAACCCTCTCTTGGAAAAATTTTGGATGAACTCAATAAACGAAGCACTTAAGATAACGATGGCTTTGCTCAGTGTCAATACAAACCATGAGATTAACAGCCTATTTCAACAAATCGGGTCACCCTGCGGAGACATTATGAGTTGAGGACAGACCCGTCAAACGTGACAGGTGCACAGCAAGAAACAAAGCAATCAAGAGAACCAAACAGAGCAGAAGGATGAAACCATTCCAACCGAAGTCTCGATACACATAGCCGGGGAGGTAAGAGCCGATGGCGCCGCCGCCGTAATAGAAGGCAACGTACAGGCCATTAATCACACCTTTGGACTGTGTTAGATGCTGATTCAGGCAGCCGGTTGCCGTTGCATGAGTCAGAAAGGACGCACCACAAAGAATAAACATGCCGCCGACCAGAGCCCAGACCTGCGGGACCAGCATCACCAGCAAAGCGATGATAAAAAAAGCAAGAGCAGCAACCATGACCTTCTCGGGGCCACCACTGAGACGATGAATGCGCACAGCATTCAGAGAGACCGCGATCCCCATCAGGTAGCCGGAGTAAGCCAGGCCAATGCGAAACTCATCGGCGTTGCTGCTCAACTCCGTCAAACGGAAAGGCAGAAAATTCATCATCGCGGCAAAGACCAGAAAGAAACAAAAGACCATGGCGTAAGTGGTCCGTACGACAGGGTCAGAGAGGACTTCACCAATCGCTTTCAAGCTCGGTCGTGCCAATTTAACCGAGTCCGTATCGGCTATGCGACCGAGCCAGACCCAGGCGACCAACAGACCGACACCGAGGAGAAGAAAGCTGAAGCGCCAATGAAACAGGCTCGCAATCAGACCGGAGATTGCACGACCGGCAAAACCGCCCAGGATCGTTGCCGCGATATACCAGGACATCGCCCGCGCCATATCGCTCTTCGCAGAGACTTGCGAGACGTAGGTCATCAAGGACGTCAGCATTGCCGGAATCAGGAGTCCCTGCAGAAAACGCAACGCCATCAACCAGGCGAAAGGTTCAACCAGGAACATCAGTCCCTCAGTTACGGCCAGAAGCAGAACCGCCCAACGCAACATCTTGCGTGTCGAAACGGATTCCAGCAAGGCGCCGTAGAAGAGTGGAGCAAGACACAAAGGGATAAAAGAGATCGTCGTCAGGAGCGCCGCGGTCTCTCGGCTGACGCCAAACTCAGCGGAAAGGACAGGCAATAATGGCTGCGGCACGTACAGGGCAGAAAGAGCCAGAACAGTGGTAAAAAGAATAGCAGCCATGGCGCTTAAAGACGTCTCTCTGTGCCTGTCAGCCTGGCAATCCGCTCGACAACAGGCGGGTGAGAGTAATAGAACCAGGCGTAAAAGGGGTGCGGATGCAGGTTGCTCAGATTCTCCTTGCAGAGCTTCACCAGGGCGCTGGCCAGAGACTCGGGCTCACCGGTCAGATTACGGGCAAATTGATCGGCTTGCCATTCGTGGCGTCTCGACCTCAAGCTGGAAATTGGCGTCAAAGGGAAACTGACCAGGCTGGCCAGGAAGCCCACCAGCAGCACCTTGCCGAGAAAAGAAAGCTCAACAAGGCCAAACCAACCAGACAGGCCCTCCCAGGAAAGCACCAGCCAGAACAACCAACAGACAAGAAGAGAAACCAACTCCATGCTCAACAAGCGTTTCCAGATATGTCCAAGCTTCCAGTGCCCTGCTTCATGGGCAAGGACAGCGAGAATTTCATCATCGGACATCTGCTCCAGAAGCGTATCGAAGAGGACGATTCGTTTAACGCGTCCGATGCCGGTAAAGTAAGCGTTCGAATGCTTGCTCCGCCGCGAAGCATCGACCTGCTGAACCCGCTCAACCTGCAACCCGGCCTGCTTCATAACGGCCTTGACGCGTTCGGCCAGCGCCTGATCCTGTAATGGCTGAAACTTGAAAAAAAGCGGTTCTATCAGCACCGGAGAGAGGTACATCAGAAGCAGGGTAATCAAGGCAAAGAGTCCCCAAACCCACAACCACCAGAGATTCGGGCTGGCTTGCACAAGAGCCAGGGAACCCGCGGTGAGTAATGAGACAAGAATCACACCGACAGCGAAAGACTTGAGCAGGTCCGTGATCCACAGCTTCGGAGTCGAGGTATTAAACTGAAAGCGTTCCTCAATAACGAACGTGCGATAAAGACTGAACGGGATGTCTATCAGCGTTTGCGCCAGGAGAAGGCCGAGGACAAACAGGCAGCCCTGGCCAATAAAAGACGTTGTCACACCGAGAATCAAGTCATCGTACCATGGCAACAAGCCAGCGAAGAGGAAGAGCAGCAGCAACAGGCTCGAGAACAACGATTCGATCAAGCCGACCCGACTGGTGGCCAGAGTATAAGCCGAAGTCCTGGCCAGCAGTTGCCGGTCAACAATCCCTTCGAAACCGGCAGGGACCTCGTGAGCGTGTGCTTTCAGGTGTTGCAGATTCAGGTGGCGCAGCCAGAGACGGCAGCCAAGGACCAGCAGGTAGAGTGTAAGGAGAAGCCATTTCATAACGGCAATAATAACAAAAATGCGCCAGCTTTGGCGAAGAATGTCGTGGGTCTGTGCCAGAACGGACGAATCAAGGCAGAGTGTCAAGGAAATTGAGCAAGGCCGCGTTAAACAACTCCGGCTGTTCAAGGTTTGCCATGTGCCCGGCCCCGGGGATAATTTTCAACAGAGCGTCAGGCAAGCCTTCTGCCAGAACCCGAGAGTGTTCAAGGGGCACAGCCAGGTCCTGCTCAGCACCGACCACCAGGGCAGGAAGAGCAAAGGCAGGCAACTTATTCACGGCATCATGACGTTCGCGCATAGCCACAAGCCCCCCGATAAGCCCCGAGGAGGGAGTCGATTCCACCCATTGACGCACCTTGAGAATTAACTGGGGATTTTTCCGGGACGTTTCCTTGGCAAAGAGAACGGGGACAAAGGTTTCCGGAATCGTCAGGACGTTGCCAGCCTTGACTTGTTCCACCATCATCGTACGTTTCTGCTTGCCAGCGGCATCGTCTGCAGCCGCCCGTGTGACCAGGAACATTGCGCCCAGCAGACGTTGCCGATAACGTTCAACCAGATCGAGCAACACGTAACCCCCCATCGACATGCCTCCAACCACGGCCTGGTCGATACCGAGTTCATCAAGCAGGTCGATGATGGTATCGGCATAGTTCGACATGCTGGCCGGCCCTGCCAGGGAAGGACTCTCGCCGAAGCCTGGCAAATCAGGGCAGATCACCCTGTAACCGGCATCAGCAAGAGCCGTCATTTGCGGCGCCCACATCTGCCGGCAGAGCGGAAAACCGTGCAGCAGCAGCACAGCAAGGCCTTGACCCAGTTCATCGTATTTCAGCATAATTTCCTCCATAAACCAGAGAGGGACAGCGCACGCATGGTGACTGTCCCTCTCTGCTCACGATCAGGATTCACCCTTCGCATTGCAAACTAATAGACTTCATCAACGACAATCTCGATATCGACGAGGGCTTTGCCTGTCTCTATCTTGATCGAGTGATCCGGCGTCCCCTGGTAGCGCCCGTAGAACTCTCCCGGAGCGGGTGTTCCGCCCAGTTCATTGCGGGCAGCGAGGTAGTAGTGGCCCCCTTTGGGGAAAGACAATTGATAGCGTCCGTCTGCAGCGGTTTTCTGCGACACGTAAAGGGGCCGATTGAGCATCATCGAATCTTCGTAGAGCAAGACCTGCAGCCCGGCCACAGGCTCTCCCTTTTGATCAAGGACCAAACCGGAAATCGAGGTATTGCCAAACAGGTTGGCAGCATGGCGAGACACCTTCTCCGGAACCTCGATCAGTGGGATATGCACGCGAGCCGGATCGCCCTCATTGATGAGCAGAGGATTCCCGGCCAGGTAGCCAAACAGATCCCCGGCTTTTAAAGGCCCTGCCATCTGGCCGCTCTGACGAACCCTGACCACCAGGTAGTAGGTGCCGACAGTGAGCGGCAGCTCAAAATAGCCCTGCTCATCAGTCGGCGCCGCCATCCCCAAGCCCATCCCTTTCAACTGGCTGGAGAGATCCGGGTAAACGGTCACGATGGCGCCTTGCACCGGCTGCCCATCAAGACTCACAGTACCGGCAAATCCGGTGTCCAACATTGTTGGTCCCCCTGGAACAGGAAGATTATCGGGGGTCAGCAGAAGGTTGACATCTGACAGACCCTCTTCTGGTACGGTTATCGGATTCCGGCCATAAAAAGCAAACAACTGCACCCTCGGCGAACAGGTAATACCGCCCCCCGGGCAGCTCCAGCGAGAAGAGACCGTCGTCTGCCGTCGCCTTGGAAGAGTGCGGAGCCGGACCGTCAAAAGTCAGGACTTCGGCCGGATAAGCCGTAACGACAACACCGGCGATGGCCCCTGAGCTGACTGTCGTTTTACCTTTGATGAGGGCGGCGTGAGAGGTGAATGTCAGCATCAGACTGGCAACCACCAAAAACAAACAGACCCTCGATAAGTTATTCATAAATATGTCCTCGAGATGGAGAAGATGACCTGATATCGAATACTAGCCCTCACACGCACATTCGGTCAACAACTCTGACCGACACAAGAGGCAAACAATAAGAACCGTTGCTGCGACTGTTCAGTTAGACTGGATTCGCGTTGTGTTCTCAACTATAATGCGAAAACTTTGCCAACCAAGAGGAACTCCTATGCGCACACTGATCTTTACAAGCCTTTGCCTTACGCTGTTCTTTGCCTCCGGATGCCAGGAAGAGGTTCAGCAGCCTGTTGAAATCCCGCCACCGTCAGCACAAAAAGACCAGGAAGCAGCCAAAGAACTAACAACAGTTTCAGAGCAGGCTGCGAGCCTCGAAGAAACGAATCCTCAGGCTGAGCAAACCAACCTGGAGCCACCCAAGCCACCCATCTTTGAAGATTTCCAGGGCGCCCCCAAACTCTCACTCTTTCCAAGGGCCGGCGACTTCAGGCCAGCAGACGATAGCGACCGTCTGCCCTATTGGAACACCTTTATCGAGCACCTGATCAAAGTCACCGGAGTGGCCGAAGAACAAACCTCAGGCAGCCGCGGCTGGACCTTCCGCAGCATCAAGACCATCGATTCTGTCGGTTTCTTCTCGCCGCTGGCGGTCGAACCGCAGTCGACATACCAAGTCTCTTTTAAACTGACAACGGAACTGCCTGAAGGAGCGTCGGCCGGAATCGGCATTCTCGAATTTAATGAGTTCCTCTGGATTTCATCTCAATACACGGAAGAGTTACTTAACAAGCATTACCGAGGCGTACACGAGGGAAAACGTGTTACCGGAACAACCTCAGACACACACTCCTTCACCTTCACCACAGGTCCTGAAACCCATATGATTCACGTGGTTCTCTTCCGGGAAGGCGCCCATGACCGCAACAGCTTGATGTTTGATGATATCGAGATTAAATTGGTTTGGTTACAGGTCCGAATCATTATGACTTAACCGTCCCTCCTTCAAAACATAACCACAAAAAGAAAGAGCCGGCGATAAGCCGGCTCTTTCTTTTTTCTTTAGCAGGGATGTACGTTACTGCTCCCTACAACTCTAGGCTTCATGTACTTCTTCATAACATCCTCCTCTGTGAGGGCCGCCCATCTGAGAACCAGCCCACGGTTTTATGGTTATCTTTACGAATATCTTATTTAACCTTGACGGTTTGACCCGCCTTAACAGCCAGACTGACCGCTTCACGACCAGGTGCGGAAATCTTTGCCGTATAGGCCTTACCCGCTTTTGCACCAAAATGTACGACCGCAGGCTCCTGAGCACAGAACCCGGTGGCAGATCTGACTTCACGGGTCGCAACCAGCTGTTCACCATCGTAGAGAGCGACCTTGGTCCCAAAGCCAAGACCGGCAATCTTGACAAAGTTACCATCGTTCTGGTTGTTCTTGTAAAGCTTGTTCTCGGCGCCCCAGTTGATCACATAGAGATCGAGGTCGCCGTCGTTGTCGATATCGGCAAAAGCTGTTCCCTTGGTACGAACGGTTGCACATTGCAGCTGAGGCTGATCAGCAGCGACGTTAACAAAGTTGCCGGCACCATCGTTCATGTACATCTGGTTGGCCAGCTTGCAATCACCTTCGTAGAGGTCCAGGTCGCCGTCATTATCAACGTCACCAAAGGTCGGACCTTTGCCCCAGCCTTCTTCACCGGCGATCTGGTGACTGGCCTTGGTAAAGACGCCAGCGCCATCGTTCAGGTAGAGGTTGTTGCCGCCGATGTAATTGGAAACGAACAGATCCTGATCGCCATCGTTGTCGATATCAGCGAAGCTGCCACCGAGGCCCCAGTTGGCATCGTTGACACCCGCAGCAGCAGAACCTTCGACAAAGGTCCCGTTACCGTTATTGACGAAAAGTTTGTTTGGCTCACCGGCCGGGTAACGTCCATTGACAACATAGAGGTCAACATCACCATCGTTGTCGATATCAGACCAGACGCCCATCCAGCTCCAGGACTTATCGCCCACGCCGGCAACATCGGTCACATCAGTGAAGGTGCCGTCGCCGTTATTAGCGAAAAGCACGTTCTTGGCCCCAACACCATAGTTGGCGCAGTAGAGGTCAAGATCGCCATCGTTGTCGTAATCGGCAAAACTTGCCGAGTAAGTAAACTCTTTAAGGCCAACGCCGGCAGCGGCCGTCACGTCAGTGAAAGTGCCATCGCCATTATTGGCGAAGAGACGGTTGGCTTCGATTTCGTACTGACCACCTGTCGCCAGGTAGAGATCGACGTCACCATCATTATCATAATCACCGAACACGCTACCCATGGTAAAGCCAGGGGAGTCTATGCCGGCTCCGGCGGTGGCAGTCACATCCTTGAAGCTGCCGTCACCCTTGTTGAGGAAAAGCTTGTTGCTGCCCCCTTTATTCGACACATACAGGTCGACGAAACCATCGTTGTTGACATCGGCAAAGGCAACCCCCTTACCCAGACCGTCATCAGCGACACCCGCCTGCTTGGAAACGTCAACAAACTCCTGCCCAATGGCCGGACCAGCCGCCAGGGCAAGTAGTGCAACGCTTATCAGCCAAATACCTGCTTTCTTACTCATGGCTTTCTCCTTTTCACCGACATTACGATTGTAATTCATATATCAGAATCGATTCTGCACGCACTCCGCGCAGAGGAACGCTTCTGAAAAGTACTTCTAATATAGCGAAATACAGCAACAAATCAACCCGAACCAACCATACTCACCAAGTTTTCCGTGTCTTCAATAACCTGACGAGTCTTATAGCCATACACTATACCTGCAAAACATGAGCCTAAATGGACAAGACAAAACCAGACTGTCTCAAAAAGCGCCCGACTTACCCGTCCGGAACAGCCTCACGACCATAGCCACAGATAATTCGTGGAAAACTTTCTAAGTTTCGTCTAATATCTATCCGCAAGCTCAAAAGAATAAGGGACACTAAACAAGCGACACCAACTCTAGCAGCCAGTTCATGGTTAGTCCGGCAGGTTGCTAGCCATCAGCCTCCTCCGGAGAACACCACATGTTCACAACCTCTGGCTATCAACTCATTCACCATGGCGCTCACCACAGTGTAACCGGGTCCTGCCACGAGCTGCGTATCTCCGAAGAGTGCGGCCTTCTGATCGATTGCGGGATCTTTCAAGGCAAAGAAGCTGACAAAGAGCTGGAGATCACCTTTGCCGTCAAACATCTTCGTGGTCTGGTCATTACCCACGTCCACATTGATCACGTCGGCCGCCTGCCCTACCTGATTGCCGCAGGCTTCAAAGGGCCGATTTTCTGCAGCCTGGCCTCCGCACGACTCCTGCCAACCGTTCTCGAGGATGCCCTGAAAATAAGCTTCACCCGCGACAAACGGCAAATCGAGTATTTTTTGAAAATCATCAAGAAGCAACTGCATCCCATCGAGTACAACAACTGGCAACAGGTTGAAACGTCAACAAGGGACAGCCTGAGCATCCGACTGCAACCTGCGGGTCATATCATCGGCTCCGCCTATCTGGAATGCCGCTTCAAAAAGAACCACGGCCAACAAGAGAGCATCATCTTCTCCGGCGACCTCGGTGCCCCTTATGCCCCTCTCCTTGCAGCACCGAAGCCTCCCTATGGAGCCGACCTGGTGGTCCTTGAAAGCACCTATGGTGACCGCCTTCACGAAGACCGCAAACTCCGCAAGGAAAAGCTAAAGAGCGCTATAGAACTCGCACTCCAGGATCGCGGCGTCCTCCTGATTCCAGCCTTCAGCATTGGTCGAACCCAGGAGCTTCTCTACGAAATAGAAGATTTGATTCACCGCAATCAGCGAAATTATGCAGCACACGACCTGCCCTGGCAAGAGCTGGAAATCATTCTCGACTCACCCCTCGCCAGCCGTTTCACAACACTCTATCGGCAATTGCAACCCTACTGGGATGCCGAAGCACGCGGCAAGCTCAAACGCGGCCGCAAACCTCTCGCTTTCGAACAGATGACCACGATCGACAGTCATCGGGATCATCTGTACGCCGTCGATTATCTGCAACGCAAAGCTCGTCCCTGTATCGTCATCGCCGCCTCCGGCATGTGTAGTGGCGGCCGCATCGTCAACTACCTGAAAGCCACAATCAGCGACCCACGCACCGACATCCTCTTCAGCGGCTACCAGGCCGTTGGCACACCGGGACGCGCCATCCAGCAATACGGCCCACGGGGTGGATATGTTGTTCTCGATGGCAAACGTTACGACATCCGCGCCCGCATCCACAGCATCTCCGGCTATTCAGCCCACGCCGACCAGCAAAACCTGGTCAACTTCATCAAACGCATGCGCAAAAGACCAAAACATGTTCGCCTCGTCCACGGCGAACCCGACGCACAACAGGCCCTGCGCAGAAAACTCGCAGAACTCGACATCCCAACCATCGATTAATTCGGTGACAGTATACTTAACTCAGCCATGTGCCAGCTAATAAGTATACTGTCACCGAATTGTAATCACTTATCTTTTCGGGCCGGGTTTTTGAGGACGCATCGGGCGGTTAAAGATACGCTCCAGTCCCAGGATAAACTCCTTTCGCCCAAGCGGTCGGCCTGTCTTTGCATGGTGGATAAACCGGCTATCATGTTGATGATCATCCGAGGCAAGGAAGCCCTGCCAGTCGTCAACCCGCTCAAGCATGGGGGCTGTATTCACAAGGATATCATCCGCCTGATGCAAATGTGCTCGGGCGCTGCTCCAGGGGTAATCCTCCGCAAAGGAGGTTAATCCCGCCCGCACCGGATTCAACTCGACATAGCGCACGGCCGCCAGTAGATATGACTCATCCATGACAAATGAGGCAAAACGCTCCTGCCAGAGATGGCCACTCCAGCCTTCCCTTGCGTTGACCCTCAGGGCATGCTGTCGATGTGCCTGACCGATGGCGCGTGATAGTCCTTCCGCAGTCTCGGGCACGGCAACCAGGTGTACATGGTTTGGCATAAGGCAATAGGCCCAGATCGAGACTCTCTGACGGCGACACCATTGTGCCATCAGGGCCAGGTAGGTCAGATAATCTTCTTCGAGGAAAAACGTTGGTTGACGACGACTGCC
>NODE-666-length-11999-cov-5.29437_pt1 | contig 11999 bp, 8 predicted proteins | sample MGYA00139097_ERZ477577 | MGnify/ENA metagenome assembly ERZ477577 | reverse complement strand
GGAGGTGGAAATGTATTCACCGCAATCCCAGTAGCTCACTGTGGGCTCCAGGGTAAGTATGTAAGTGACAAGGGCAATTGCGAAACTCAGCCAGCCTAAAATGGCGTTATACCTTTTAAAATCGAAAGACAGCATAGATTCTCTTTAAGCTTGGGCGAATTTAGTAAATTAAAATGGATTCTGATTTGAGGATTCGAAGGCCTGAAAAAATTTCAAATAAACTTTTTTGCCAAACGAAAAGATTGTCTTAAATTTGCGCCTGCCTTAGCAGAAATAATTGCGGGCAAAGGTCCTGACCCATAGTGTAACGGTAGCACTCCGGTTTTTGGTACCGTCAGTCAAGGTTCGAATCCTTGTGGGTCAACGAGAGAATCCATTATAGACAGACTTATAATGGATTTTTTTTTAACTTAATCATTTCGTAATTCCATTTTAATGAATTGGAAGAATCCATTTTTAAAAGCTTCACCGCCCCTTTTCATAAAGAGATGTTTTTTGGGTTTTGTGCTACTCTTAATGGTGACAGCCGTTCAGGGGCAGAAAAAATCAATTTCATTTGATGAGGTTAAAGACGTGAAGAATTATGGTAGATTCCGTTATCTTGAAGTAAAAGGCCATACGGGTAGGAACCTGTATGCAGGTGAATTGCTTAGTGAAACTGTAAGTAATGGATATGGAGCCGTTGAAATAAGGTATGGATGGCAACCTTCTGATCCGGAACACTGGACGAGCCGCTATGGTTATGCATCCTATGGTTTAGGTCTGTACTCTGGTTTTATGGGTGATCCTGAGGTGCTGGGCAAACCCAACGCTATTTTTGGATTTATCAATTTTCCTTTGAGCCGAGGTTATAAAAGGAATGTTTTTGAAACAAGTCTGTCTACCGGTATCACCTATAATTTGGAGCCCTACGACCCAAATTCGAACCCGCAAAATGATGCGATTGGAACACCTCTTGCTGTCTATTTTAATTTGAGCTTTGGGGGCGCATTCAAATGGACGAGAGAGATGGATATTACCTATGGAGTTGATTTTACGCATTTCAGTAATGGTCGAATTACCACACCAAATTATGGATTCAATATGTATGGATTGAACGTGGCATTAAGGTATCATTATAACGCTGATCAAAAATTCGTGGATAAGGATTTATATTCAGATCAACTGTTGCAAGCCCGTTTTAACAGGCCCAAAAAGGAAAAGAATATTAGATTACATGAAAATTCTATAGAAGTCTATCTTGCCGGGGGCTCGGTTCAGAATGAAGAAGATAAAGGAACATCTAAGCGGTATGGTATTTTTGCCGGGGTGTTGGATTATCGTTTTAAATTTAGTACCATGCATGGGATCACTGCAGGGATGGATCTTTTTTATGACAGTAGCCTTCAAGTGGAATATCCTGACACGGAAGATCAGTTTTTAGTTGGCGCCCATGTTGGATATGATTTTATGTTTGGAAAAATGGCAGTCAGATTACAAGGAGGAGGCTATTTAACTGATGACAAGGGAAAATCACCTACCTATTTACGGACCGCATTCAGATATGACATCACAGATTGGTTTTACGCCCAAATTGGACTCAAAACGAGGGATACTTCCCGAGCAGATTGGGTAGAATTCGGCGTAGGTTTCAGACCGTTTAAATGGTAGTCTGATTTCTGGATCAAAGCGTTATTTCAGGAGACAATTATATTTTGAATGTGACCACTGGTCTTAAGGCATGATTCGCTAGTTCCTGACCAATACTTCCATTAAACAATTGAGATAAACCACTTCTTCCGTGTGTATTTAAGGCGATGAGATCAGCGTTTATTTTGCGCCCAAAACTTAAAATTCCCTTTTCAATTGATATGTCATTATAGATGTTTGTGGTGTATTTGGAAAAATCGAAATCATTCATAAACTTGGCAATTCGTTCTTCAATAACGTCGCTGGTATTGAAATTATGAATAGTGTTGACATACAATAGATTAATATCGGCGTCAAAGATATTCGCGAAATCAATTACACGCTGAAAAGTTGTTTTACTCTCTTTGTTAAAATCAGAGGCAAAAACTATGTTTTTTATGTCAAAATCTTTAATATCCTTTTTGATAACAAGTACAGGAACCTTTGATTTTCTGACAACCTTCTCAGTATTGGATCCGATAAACATTTCCTGTAACCCGGAGGCACCTTGAGATCCCATAACGATAAGATCAATATTATTTTTTATGCTTTCATCAATAATTCCTGAAAACGCATGTTGAAATTGTACCGTTTCAACTACTCTAATGCCTTTGAGAAAAGGAAGTTTTTTAAAAGTCTCGAATTTTTTATGGGCAAGCTTCATAAAGTAAATAATCTGAGGCTCGCTGCTGATGGTATTCATTTCGGCCGGATCTATAGTAGTAACAGGGAGTTCAAGCATATGAACCAGAAAAATCTCACTATTGGTTTTTTTGGCTATGGTTGCGGCTACTCTTGCGGCAGCTTCGGCTTCTTTTGAAAAATCTACAGGTACTAATATTCGTTTCATAACATTTAATTTTTATTTGCTAGTTAAAGTTAATAAATTTTACTGGAATAGGGCTATGATTTTTGTCAGTATCAAAGGATTTGTTATATTTGCAGCGAAATTTAAGAAGAATGTGAGTTGGAGGGGACAGTTGTCCCCTCTTTTTATACCAGCAAATGGATCAGAAAAGGGTAAAGGAATTGGTGGACGAAGCATTGGTTGAAAATGCTTCCTTGTTTTTGTTGGATTTGAATTTTGGTGCTGATAACAGTATTAAAGTCATAGTTGATGGTGATACTGGTGTCCCTTTAAGTGAATGCATCAGAATTAGCAGAAATGTAGAGCATAACTTAGATCGGGAAGCCGAAGATTTCTCTTTGGAAGTAACCACTCCAAATATTACTGATCCACTTGTTAACCATAGGCAGTATAACAAGAATATGGATCGGACTTTGTTAGTAAAAACCGATGAAGGAAAATTTGAAGGAAAATTGGTTGCAGTAAATGAAAAGGAGATCACCTTACATTGGAAGACCAGAGAGCCGAAGCCTATAGGAAAAGGAAAAATAACAGTGGAAAAACAACAAATTATTCCGCTAAGTGAGATAAAACAAGCAAAAGTGAAGATTATTTTTTAACAAGACTGTAATGGAAAATATCGCATTAATAGAATCATTTTCAGAATTTAAAGACGACAAAAGTATTGACAGGGTGACGCTCATGGCTATTCTTGAGGACGTTTTTCGATCTGCCTTAAAAAGGAAATACGGTTCAGATGAAAATTTTGACATCATTATAAATCCTGATAAAGGGGATTTAGAGATATGGAGAAACCGGATAGTAGTAGAGAATGATGAAGTAGAGGATGATAATGAAGAAATATCATTATCTGAGGCTCAGAAGATTGAGCCTGATTTTGAAGTAGGTGAGGAGGTTTCTGAGGAAGTTAAACTCGTTGACCTGGGTAGAAGAGCTATTTTGGCACTTCGCCAAAACCTTATTTCTAAGATTCACGAACATGATAACACCAATATCTTTAAACACTACAAAGAATTGGAAGGAGAATTGTACAGTGCAGAGGTTCATCACGTTAGACACAATGCCATAATTTTGCTTGACGATAATGGGAATGAACTGGTTTTGCCTAAGAGTGAGCAAATCAGATCTGACTTTTTCCGCAAGGGAGAATCGGTTAGAGGAATTATTAAAACTGTTGAACTCAGGGGTAACAAACCTTCTATCATATTGTCAAGGACCGCGCCGGAATTTTTGGTTAAACTATTTGAACAGGAGATTCCTGAAGTTTTTGACGGATTGATTACTATTGAGCGCGTAGCGAGGATCCCAGGTGAAAAGGCAAAAATCGCTGTTGATTCTTATGACGATAGAATTGACCCGGTAGGTGCCTGCGTTGGGATGAAAGGATCGAGAATTCATGGAATTGTCAGAGAGCTTGGAAATGAAAACATTGATGTTGTTAATTACACAAAAATTGATGAGCAGTTTATCAAGAGAGCCTTGAGTCCTGCTAAAGTTGTTTCTTTAAAAATTCATGAAGCTGTCGAAGGTGAAAAACCCAGGGTAGATGTATTTTTAAAGCCTGAAGAAGTTTCAAAAGCGATCGGTAAAGGCGGTGTCAACATTAGATTGGCGAGTCAGCTTACCGGTTATGAGATAGATGTTCAAAGAGAGGGCGTAGAAGATGATGTAGAGTTGACAGAATTTTCTGATGAAATCGAAGAATGGGTAATTGAAGTATTTAAGAATATTGGATTAGATACCGCAAGAAGCATTTTAGATCTCGACCTAAGTGAATTAGCAAAAAGAACGGATCTTGAAGAAGAAACCATTCTTGATGTTCAAAGAATCTTAAAAGAAGAATTCGAAACATAATATTTTATATTTACATTTGGTAAATAGAGGTTAACATTAAATTAATATATGACTGTATATAGTCCACAACGTTTTAACAAGGTTTTAAGAGAGCTGAATATTTCTTTAGACAGGGCAGTTGATTTTCTGGCTGCGAAAGGAATAGACATCGATCATAGACCGACGGCTAAGATCTCTAAGGAGGTCTATACGATTCTGTCCAATGAATTCCAGACAGATGCAAATAAAAAGGTTGCCTCTGAGGAGATAGGAGAGGAAAAGAGAAAGGAAAAAGAGGAAATTCGTATTGCTTTTGAGAAAGAGGCAGAGTTAAAACGACTTGAGGAAGAGGCTAGAAGATCTGAGATATTTAAGACTGAGTCCGAAAAGATTTCCGGTCCTAAAATGGTTGGAAAAATTGATATTGACCCAAAAAAGCCAGAGATAAAAGAGGAAGAGACTCCTAAAAAAGTTGTTAAGGAAGAGGCTAAACCTGATGCAGTAATCAAGGGGTCTAAAAAATTACAAGGGCTCAAGAAAGTTGGAAAAATCGATGTAACGCCAAAAGCAAAATCGACTAAAAAAGCGAAGGCAGAAAAGCCGGAGGTTGATTCCAAAAAGGCCGAAGAAGCTGACACAAAACCTGAAAAAGCCCCTGTTATTGCTCCGGAAACAGGAGAAAATGTTGAAGCTCAGGAAGCGACAACTGAAGAGACAGAAACTTTAAAAACGGAGTATCAGAAATTATCAGGACCGAAAAAAACGGGTGAGACTATTGATCTTTCAAAGTTTGAAAGACCTAAAAAGAAGGCGGCTGAACCTGCTAAGAAGACATCAAAAGATGATGCTACCAAAAGGAAAAGAAAGAGAATTCACGTACAACGATCGGATTTTGGTAAATCAACCAGACCGGGAGGTGGAAATAAAAGTGATGGTGGAAGAGGCTCTGGTTCAAAAAGAAAAACGATTATAAAAGAAGAGCCTTCTGCTGAAGATGTGCAAAAACAGGTTAGAGAAACGCTGGAAAAACTTCAGGGAAAATCTAAGAAAGGCAAAGGAGCAAAATATAGAAGAGAGAAAAGGGACCTACACCGTCAGCAGGCAGAAAAGGATCTTGAACAACAAGAAGCAGAAAGCAAAGTTATCAAGGTTACTGAATTCGTTACAGCTAATGAAGTAGCTACCATGATGGATGTGTCAGTTACCGAAGTTATATCTGCGTGTATGTCGTTGGGTATGATGATATCCATGAACCAAAGGTTAGATGCGGAAACACTTACCATCGTTGCGGAAGAATTCGGGTTTAAGGTTGAATTTGTAGGTGCTGAAGTGGAAGAAGCAGAAGTAGAAGAGGTTGATAAACCAGAGGATCTTAAACCAAGAGCTCCGATTGTTACAGTAATGGGACATGTGGATCACGGTAAGACTTCGCTTCTGGATTATATAAGAAACGCAAATGTTATCGCCGGAGAATCGGGTGGTATTACGCAGCATATTGGTGCTTATGCGGTTGAATTGGAGGGTGGACAAAAAATTACCTTCCTTGATACACCGGGTCACGAGGCCTTTACTGCGATGCGTGCTCGTGGAACCCAGGTTACCGATATTGCGGTAATTGTGATTTCTGCTGATGATTCGATTATGCCTCAGACAAAAGAGGCCATCAGTCATGCTCAGGCTGCCGGTGTACCGATTATATTTGCCATTAACAAGATCGATAAGCCAGACGCCAATCCCGATAAGGTGAAGGAAGAACTGGCTCAAATGAATCTTTTGGTTGAAGACTGGGGAGGTAAAATACAGTCTCATGATGTATCTGCATTAAAAGGTATCGGAATAAAGGAATTACTTGAGAAGGTATTGCTCGAAGCCGAATTATTAGAGTTAAAAGCGAACCCAAATAAAATGGCAAACGGGTCGGTTGTTGAAGCTTATCTTGATAAAGGAAAAGGTTATGTAGCTACCGTTTTAGTTGATGGAGGAACCTTGAAAGTGGGAGATTATATCCTCGCCGGACACCACTCAGGTAAAGTAAAAGCTTTACAGGATGAAAGGGGTAAACACGTTGAGGAAGCAGGGCCTTCAAGACCAATTTCGATCTTAGGACTTGACGGAGCGCCTCAGGCAGGTGATAAATTCAAAGTTTATGCTGATGAGCGTGAAGCAAAACAGATCGCTGCCAAGCGTTCTCAATTAAGCAGAGAACAATCGGTTAGAACACACCGTCATATAACGCTTGACGAAATTGGAAGAAGAATTGCTTTAGGTGGATTCAAAGAACTCAATATCATTCTTAAAGGTGATGTGGACGGTTCAGTGGAAGCCTTGACAGACTCTTTACAGAAACTTTCAACAGAAGAGATTCAGGTGAATATAATCCACAAAGGCGTGGGTGCCATTACCGAATCAGATGTGCTGCTTGCTTCTGCGTCTGAAGCCATTATTATTGGCTTTAACGTGAGACCATCGGTCAATGCAAGACAACTTGCTGAGAAGGAGGAAATTGACATTAGAAACTACTCTATTATTTATAAGGTAATTGATGATGTTAAGGATGCCATGGAAGGAATGCTTTCTCCGGATATCGTTGAAGAAATTACCGGTACCGCTGAGGTGAGGGAAACGTATAAGATATCTAAAGTTGGAACTATTGCCGGATGTATGGTAACCGACGGTAAGATATATAGAAGTTCTAAAATCAGGTTATTACGTGATAACGTTGTTGTCTTTACAGGAGAACTCTCGTCCCTGAAACGATTTAAGGATGATGCTAAAGAGGTCGCCAAAGGATATGATTGTGGTATCCAGGTGAAAAACTATAATGATGTTATGGTTGATGATGTGATCGAAGCTTACCAGGAGGTAGAAGTTAAGAAGAAATTGAAGTAAACTGCTTTAATTGCATATAAAAAAACACGATCTATTGATCGTGTTTTTTTGTTTTATTATTTCAATGTTTCAATAACTCAATGTTTCAATAACTCAATATTTCATTGAATCAATATATCATTGAATCATTTATTATTTCATTATTTCAATAATTCATTTTTTCATTGAATTATTCTCTCGATCCACATCCGCCATTAACTCTTTAGGGTCTATTTGTGCGGAACGCACTTTTTTATCTGTAGCAATGGTATACGTAGGATTCACCCATGACCAGCTGTCAAGAATTGTCGCTTCAGTTGGTTTATGACCATACATCATTTGCAAAGGGATGTTGAAACTGGCCGTAGAACCATCATCATAAGTGACCGTTAAATCTATTGGCATGGGCATGCTCCCTTTTCTTTCCAAAACAATCTTTTGGTCATCAATGGAAGCCACTGCATAATCAATGACTTTCGTTGTGCTCGCCCAATAATTCAGGTACCATTCCAATTGCAAACCAGAAACCTTTTCCGCGGTTCTTTTGATGTCATTTGGGATAGGGTGTTTGAATTTGAAATCGTTATAATATTTACGGATAGTTTTGTCCAGGTTTTCTTTTCCTATGATGTATCCCAATTGTGACAAGAATATGCTACCCTTACTATAGGCTGCTACCCCGTAGGCATAATTTGATTCATACCGGTCAGAAAAAGTAGTCAACGGCTCTTCTTTGCCGCTTTTAACAAGATAAAAATACCCGAGATAAGCCCTTGCATTCGGGAGTTCTTTTTTCTGGTCCATAACTTCATTCATGGCAGCACTTGAGATATAGGAAGTAAAACCTTCGTCCAACCAGGAATGTTTCGTTTCATTGGTCGCCAAAATAAACTGAAACCAACTGTGGGCAAATTCATGCGCGGTGGTACCTATCAGACTACCCAGGTTCTCACCGCCGGCTATAAGTGTACACATGGCGTATTCCATGCCGCCATCACCTCCCTGGATCACAGAATATTGCTTATATGGGTAAGGGCCAATATGCCTGTTAAAATAGGATAAAATCTGCTGGGTTTTTTCAGGTAGCTTTTGCCAGTTTTCTATGGCTTTTGGATTGTCATTTTTATAGAAAAAATGCAAAGTAACATCATTTTCTCCCTTCACTTTTTCATGAATATAATCAGGATCTGCCGCCCATGTAAAGTCATGTACATCCGGTGCTTTAAAATGCCAGGTCAGCTTATCGCCTTGTGGAAGTTTAAGTTTCTTTTCTTTATTTTCATAGCCATGACCTACTTCCTGTGGATTCTGCAGATAACCACTACCGCCAATTGTATATGCTTTGTCTATATGGATGGTCACGTCAAAATCGCCCCATACGCCATGGAACTCTCTTCCTATATAGGCATTGGCATGCCAGCCCTCAAAATCGTATTCAGCAAGTTTAGGATACCACTGGGCCATAGAAAGCGCAACTCCATCCTGACTGTTTCTTCCGGATCTTCTAATATGAACCGGGACCTGCCCCTCAAATTCCATTTCAAAGGTCGTTTTTTTACCGGACAGGATAGGCGCATTAAGGCTAACTTTCATGATGGATCCAAAAATCTCATAGGTAACTGGTTTACCGTCTTGTTTTAAGGACTTTATTTTTTGATACCCAATTTCATTTGGTTTTAAGGCAGCAATACGGCTTTCATAATCAGGGTTTTCTCTTGTTCCATTGTTGATGCTCATTCTTCTATCAGGGTCAGCAATGTTTTGTAACCTGATATCCATTTCGCTTCCAGGTTGGAAGGCATTGAATTGCAGGTGGTAAAAGACTTCATTGAGCTGATCTGGCGAATTATTGGTATAGACAAGTTTCTGATTTCCTGTAAATTGGAACTTTTCAACATCCATGTCAATTTCCATGGTATAATCTACGTGTTGTTGCCAGTAGGAAGTGTTTTGTCCAAAAATTTGAAGACAGAATAAGCTAAATACTAAAAAACTTATATTTTTTTTCATTGATGGTGCTTTATAAAAGAAGCTACAAAAGAGGATAAATTCCTTTGTAGCCTTTAAAATTTATAGTTGTTTTAATTATTTTCCAGAAACCATGCTATCGGCCATTTTTAAGGCGTTATAGGCATTCACAACGCGTCCCGAAACAGATAAATCGCTAAACGGGACTAATTTTCCATCTCCGCCAGGAAGTTTTACCTCCAGGTCTACTTTAATTCCGGAATTCATCAAAATATGTTTTACCTGGCTGGCAGATAATTCAGGATAATAAGACCGGATCAGCACTGCAATACCTGCCACTTCAGGAGCAGCCATTGAAGTTCCCTGAATGGATTGGTATTCATTATTAGGAACGGTAGAATATATTTCGAGCCCGGGAGCAAAAACATCCACGTTTAATTTCCCATAATTTGAGAAAGAAGCGACCAGATCTTCATTATAATTCCTGGTCATGGCGCCAATGGTAATCACATTGTCGACGATTTCCTTAACCATATCCGGAGCATCCGTTGGGAAATTGTCACTTTTATCAATATTCTTGTGATCATTACCCGCTGCATGAACAATGAGCACGTCTTTGCTGGCTGCATACTCAAATGCCTCATAAACCCATTCAGGATTAGGCGAATAGCTCTTGCCAAAACTCATATTAATCACCTTGGCACCATTGTCAACGGCATATCTAATGGCGAGCGCCACATCTTTATCATATTCATCACCATCGGGTACTGTTCTTACGGATAATAATTTTACGTTTTTTGCTACCCCATTCATCCCTTTTCCATTTTCTCTTGTCGCCATCGCAATACCAGAAACGTGAGTTCCGTGCATTTCATCTTCAACAGATCCAATCGTAAAACCATTTCCATAAGGAACATCTGTGATATCATAGGCGTCATCACCGGTTTCAGTTCTTGTAACAAAATCAATATTGTACATGCCTACAACTTTACCGTAATGGTCATAGGCCCCTTTGTTTTGCTCATAGATTTGTTTAAATTGATCCACAACTTCTTGCGGATCGTCCCCATTTTCCAATATTCTCATTAAAACAGGACTTCTTTCAGATTCGTCAAGAGATTTGAGATCCTCCAGCGTGTAATCTTTTTTATTCAATTTTTTCATAGCTGCTTCATGCGCATCACCAACATAGGCAACTGCCTTTTCATAATACTCATGGTTTTCCTTTACCTGAGCATAATCTTCATTCGCTTTTTTCAAGCGTTTATCATAGTCGGTTTTTACTTTTTGATAATAGCGGAACCCATCTTTTTCTGAAGCACCCATATCTGAAATTGATTTGCCTTCGTATTTAGGACGAAGCCTTCTGTAGATTCTGGTAATCTCTAAGATTTCAGGAGTCGCTACGTTTTCACCACCAAGAAAATTCCAGCCATGGATATCGTCAATATACCCGTTGTTGTCATCGTCTTTGCCATTTCCCGCAATCTCATCGGTATTGGTCCAAACATTGTCTTTCAAATCTTCATGCTGGATGTCAATGCCCGAGTCTAAAACACCGAGTATGACAGTGGTTCCTTTTTTATCTGCAAGAAAGGCATAGGCTTTTTCCAGACTCATTCCTGGAATGGAATCCTGATATATATCGGCATGCGGCCATTGCTGAATTTCTTCTGCGTCCATACTGCCCTTTTTGGCAGGAATTACTACAGCATTGGCAGAACCTTCAGGAACCGCTACAGAATGAAGGCTTTTTGTTGTACTACATCCAGATAGTATAATGGCTAAACCTAAGCCCAATAAAAACTTTTTATGCATCATTTTATATTTGTGTTATCATGTAAATATTTCTTCAAATCGGAAAGTCTGATCCAGTCTTACCCCTTTCTCGGTATGCTTCACAGTACAAATCTCGTTCTTTGCATCATGCTCCATAAAGAGATAGTAGCCTTGATCAGCTGCAACCTTAAGGAATTGTGCTTTCTCATCCAGGGTAATCAGTGGCCTGGTGTCATACCCCATAACATAAGGTAGCGGAATATGCCCAACAGTAGGTAATAAATCAGCCATAAAGACAAGGGTCTTACCCTGGTATTGTATATGTGGAATCATCTGCTTTTCGGTATGACCATCCGCAAACAGGATGTCAAAGCCTAAGGGGCTTTTCTTCAAAAAACGATTATCGGGGATGTCTATGAAATTTAGTTGACCACTACCTTCAATGGGATTTATATTCTCCTTTAAAAACGAAGCCTTTTCTCTGGGATTAGGATGAATGGCCCATTGCCAATGCTCTCTATTGCTCCAGAATTTTGCATTCTTGAATGCGGGTTCATATCCCGTACGATCTCTGTTCCATTGAATACTTCCTCCGCAATGATCAAAATGAAGATGGGTGAGGAATACATCGGTAATGTCATTTCGGTGAAAACCGAATTTTTTTAAAGAACTATCGAGATCTTCTTCGCCAAAAGGATAATAATAACTAAAGAATTTTTCTGGTTGTTTCTGTCCGGTCCCATTGTCGATAAGAATCAACTTGTCTCCGGATTCTATCAACATGCACCTTAAGCTCATGTCAATGAGGTTATTGGCATCAGCAGGATTGGTTTTTTGCCAGATAACTTTCGGCACAACACCGAACATGGCACCACCATCCAACTTAAAGTTTCCAGTTTCAATTGGGTAAACCTGCATGAGCAATTTTTAATGGAAGCAAAGATGCAAAAAATAGCTTAAAAACATTGTTAAATAAAACAAAAAACCTCATTAAAACAATTGCATAATGAGGTTT
>NODE-665-length-12009-cov-3.19935_pt1 | contig 12009 bp, 8 predicted proteins | sample MGYA00139097_ERZ477577 | MGnify/ENA metagenome assembly ERZ477577 | reverse complement strand
CTCGTATTTACCAGCTAGTTCCGTGTTATTAGATTGCAGTTGTTCCTGCTTATTTTTGATATTCGTGTACCGGGCTTCCAGGGTTTTCATTTCCCTGCGATACTGCTCGATTTTCGAAATATTGAAATTCAGGCGGCCCACAGAATCGAGCAATTGCTGTACCCGGTTCTCGCTTTCCTGCAATTCAATTTCCCTGACTTCGCTGAAGGCGAGCAACCGGTCCACTTCAGATTTAATGTACGAGAGGTCCTTAATAAGCATACTGCGTTCCTTCTCCAAATAACGGATCTGCTGTTGGGATTGTGCGTAACTGTAGTAAAATGCGATCAGAATACCAATGATCACTGCAATCAAAGTAGTAAAGATGATCTTGTTGTTAAAACTAGAGTCCTGGAAAGTCATGCAGTGGGTAGCTCAGAAAATATGCGATTAAACAGTTGACATCGAATCTTCCAAAAATACTAAATGATGCCCTCACCTATATGGTGCCCGGGCTCTGTTTTGGATGTAATGCCGTATTATATCGGGGAGAACATCTGTTGTGTGTATTTTGTCGAAATGAATTACCCCTTACCGATTTCAATTTCAGGGATGAAAACCCCGCTGACCGCCTTTTTTACGGTCGTTGTCAGGTTGAAAAGGCGTCTGCCTTGCTTTATTACCCGGAAAATGGAATCGTCCGCAACCTCATACACCATCTAAAATACAAGAAACAGGAGCGTATTGGTGCGTATCTGGGCTCGTGGTACGGCCAACAGATTCGGGAGGAGTCTTCGCTAAAAGGGGTGTCTATGGTCCTGCCGGTCCCCTTGCACCGAAAAAAGAAACGAAAACGCGGGTACAACCAATGCAGTCGGTTTGGAAGGGCAATCGCTGAACATCTCGGAGCGACCTACTCCGAGAAACATCTTTTTAAAAAAATCCCTACCCGTACCCAGACTTCAAAAAACCGATGGAAGCGATGGAAGAGTACGGAAGCGGCATACCGCCTGCGGAGACCCGGGGAATTGGAAGGAAGGGATATTCTGATAGTGGATGATGTACTCACCACGGGGGCGACCCTGGAAGCCTGTGTGCGGGCAATGGACTCCATCATAGATAAACGCATTTTTATAGGGGTGATGGCCTTTGTCCCATAGGCGATAACTTCCCCAAATATGTTGTTTCTTTGTGGTCGATTTGTTTTCGCTATGCAATACCTTCGCCGAAACCTGGCCTTGTTGTTCGCCCTTTGCGCACTGGTGGCTCTGAGTCGCTGCGGAAGAAAGGGGACTCCCGGTGGAGGCCCCATGGATACCACACCGCCCGTACTGATTCGGGCAGAGCCTCCGAATAATTCTACCCAATTCGAGGCAAATCGAATTCGCCTGTACTTTGACGAGTATATTCGACTGGAGGATGTTCAGAATCAGTTGATTATATCCCCTCCCCTGAAAAATAAACCCGTAATAACCCCTATGGGTGGGGCTCGTAAATACGTTGAGATTCAGCTGAAAGACACCCTGCTTGAGAATACGACTTATACCTTTAATTTTGGACAGAGCATCGTCGATAACAACGAGGGAAACCCTAATAATTTCCTGACCTATGTTTTCTCAACAGGTGATTATCTCGATTCGCTTTCGCTGACCGGGGCGGTATCTGATGCCTTTAATTTGAAACCTGACCCTTTTATCAGTGTGCTCTTACATGAAATCGATACGGCTTTTACCGATTCAGTAATCTACAATAAAATCCCCTACTACCTCACCAATACCCTGGACAGTGCTGTGACGTTTAGCCTGAATAACCTCAAGCCGGGAACCTATCATTTGATCGCTTTAAAGGATGTTGGGAAAAATAATCTTTTCGATCAGGGAGTGGATAAAATTGGGTTTGTGTCCGATACCATAACCGTGCCCACGGATGAAGTCTATGTGCTGAACTTATTTCGGGAAACCCCCAATTACGGAGTTCTTACCCCCTCTTTCTCGGCTTCAAACCGGATAATTTTCGGGTACTATGGGGACTCTCCCCCGGTGATTTCTATGCTCTCCCAACTCCCGGATAGCGTGGAGACAAAATTGACCCGGGAAGTGGGAAAAGACAGTTTAAATCTTTGGATCTCCCCGAACGCTGTCGATTCCCTGGTATTTACCCTGCGGCATCCGCACCTGGAAACCGAAATAGATACATTCAGCGTAAAACCAATCACCAAAGCAAAAGATTCAATGATCTTAAGTTGGGATCCCCGCCAGAAACTGAATTTTACAGATTCCGTTTTCCTGAAGGCCACCCTGCCCATCGTACAAATCGACACGTCAAAATTTAAAATGATGGGGCAGGACAGCCTCCCCGTCCCTTTCACACCCATTTTGGATACCATTGCGAACAGAGTGCGTATCGATTTTGAAAAAAATACCGAGGAGATCTATCTAATCGATGTTTTCCCAGGGGCCATCACAGATTTCTTTGGAGATACGAATGATACCTTGCGCAACCGCTGGTCCACCGGAAGTCCTGACGACTACGGTATCCTGAGATTGATCCTCGAAGGGCAGGCGGAATTCCCAATAGTCGTGCAACTTATTGACAGCAAGGATGAAATTAGCCGCAGTCTTTATTTGGAGCAAAATACAGAAGTTGAATTCCCGAGTTTACCCCCGGGGATGTATCGGGTCCGTCTGATTTTTGACAGTAATAAAAACGGCCGTTGGGATACGGGGGACTACATGACCAAAAGGCAACCCGAGCGAATCATATATTATCCGGGAAGTGTCGAGATCAGGGCCAATTGGGAACAGATGGAAACCTTCAGGATTCTAGAGTAAAAGCATCTCTGTCCTGCAGGAATTTTAAGGTCGTGCGCGCCTGTTCCACACTTTCTTTGTCAAGCGTTGCATAGAGGATCTCTTCCCTGTCCGAAAATACCAGACGCTCACCCAGGGCATCGTATACAGCGCTGTGCCCGGGGTAACGCAGCCCGTTATCATCACTTCCAACCCGGTTCACCCCAAGCACATAGGACATATTTTCAATGGCACGGGCCCTTAGTAAAGTATCCCAGGCCGATATTCGGGTATGGGGCCAGTTCGCTACATAGAGCAGCACATCGTAGTCTACGGTATTCCTCGACCAGACCGGAAACCTCAGGTCATAGCAAATTTGCAGCGAAAAGGTCAACCCCATAAACCGTACTGTCTTGCGTTTATTCCCGCTTTGGTAAACCTTGTCTTCACCCGCAAGGGTAAAGGTGTGCCTTTTATCGTAGTACTCATATTTCCCGTCCGGAAACATAAAAACCAGACGGTTAAAATATTGGCCTGCCTCCTGAAAAATCAGGCTGCCCGCAAGGGCTGATCCCGCACGGTTGGCATTTTCCCGCATCCAATCGAGAGTGCGTTCAGCCTCTTCAACGGGGATCTGCCCGGGGTTCATGGTGAACCCGGTGGTGAACATTTCCGGTAAAACAATCAGATCAACATCTCCATCCAAAGTATGAATCAGATGGCTGAAGTGCCTTCTGTTTCCCTCCGGATTCTCCCATTTCAAAGATGTTTGTATCAGGGCAACTCTCATATAGACAGGAATCAGGATTGGGCTTCCAAAATCGGAATCAGGCTATGAAGTCCCTGTGATCTGGCGTGGTCCAGAGCCGTTTTTCCCTCCGGATCCTTCGCATCTGCACGGGCACCCTTCTCAAGAAGTAAGTGAGCCATGGGTTCCCGATTGAAAGTAATCGCAAAAATAAGGCAGGTCCCTCCCATTCCATTTCTCGCATTGACGTTGGCCCCTGCATCTATGAGGATTTCTGCAATCCCTGTGTATCCTTTAAAACAGGCCCCCATAAGCGCTGTGTTCCCGGAGCCATCCTTTTCATCCACGGGAACTCCTTTGTCCAGTAAGAGTCGCACCACTTCGCCCTGATTGTAATACCCCGCAAGGATTAGTGGAGTTGAGCCTCGCTGATCCCTGCTGGTGAGCAACTCCGGGTGCGCCTCGAGCAAGGCAGCCGTGCGATCCAGATTTCCCTCCCGTATACTGTTAAAAAAATCAGTTGTTTCCATAGATGTAAAAATACAGTAATTGAGAAACAGGAGAAACAACCCCTGGATTTTATTCGGGAGATTCCCGTCCTGGATTTTTTAGAAATAGCACACCCTTTATCCTGGCTGTTGAAATACCTGGAGGTCTGGCCCGGAAGGGTGATGCCCCGGGCTGAAGTCTTCCGGGGCCCTTTGGGGATCCTTATTTGTATTATGACCCCCTGAATCATTGTATATGTGCCATTGTGATGGTATGTAGAAGAGGCTTGAAGTCCGTACCCCGGCGCGTCTTTCCGCCTTTCCATCCTCAAATTCGTGGGAAGTCCCGCTGCCATCAGTGCCTGGGTTCCCAAAGGTGTCTTTGACATTGCCAAAAGGATCGATGAGCACCAGGGTGTCGTCCCCGTTGGAGTCTGCAGGGCCGTTTTCAGGGACTGTTTTGTCCGGGGGAAAGCCATAAGTCTCTTCGAAGACCTCCGGGTATGCGCTCAAAATGAGGGTGCGTCCCGCCGGGATTGCTAATCCTTCCAAAGGGACTGTCCTTCCCGGTTCCACATTCGCGTTGGTATACCTCAGCAATTCCCATCCGGTCAGATTCACTTCCTTTCCGGAAGCATTGAACAACTCCAAAAAGCGAGCCTCGGGCAGATTATCCGGATCTGCAATTTCCGAAATCAGGATAGAATCTGAACTCATTTCAAAAGCACGGACCTCGCACCGGGACGCACTAAAATCCAAATCAGAAGGGGACATAACCACAAGTTCAAAACGATTCCGGTATGTATTCAGTACCCCTCTGACGTTTCCATGTCCTTCCGGAAGCGGATGTGCATAAAAGTCCGAATACCCACTGTTCTTTAAGTTAAGGGTATTTCCATAACAGTCCGTGAGGGTCCTGCGTACATCGGTCCCCGCATCAGCATAGGGAAGTCCGGTTTCCACTGCAACAAATTCCACATTCTCAACTTCCACAAAGGTGTTGAGGAGACTATCTGAGAGTTCGGAAATTCGAGTTCGGAAGGGGGTAGGAGTGCGGGGCGGATCGCAGTGCACCCGAATATGATCTTGGAAGAGTCGGGCGGGGAGTCGCCCAACACTGAGGTTTCCAAAGGACGAAAAGGAACCTCCCAGTTCAAAAGCACCCGAGGACACTCCCATATACAATCCCTTTAAATACACCGAAACACGGCTACCGAAGGGAGCCTGCGCATGGGTTTCCAACAGATCTGTATAAAAGACAAGGCCCCCGGTCTGAGGATCTGTGGCGTCCTGCAGATAAATTTCACCAAAAATATTTGAAGTGGCATCCGACGAAACTACGACAGCTTCCCATTGGAGTGAATCTGATATTTGTATGGTCTCCCCAGAGTAATACATTTTGAGTTCCGCCAGGGATATCGGTTTAACACCGAACCCTGAACAATCCCGCTCTGGGAGATCTGCATCCAGGTCGGGTTGGCACCCCACAGATAATCCGTTAACCAAGCCTGTGAACAACCACAAGGCAGATAGGAATTTGAGTCCTGACTTCATAAAAAACTCCAGCTTACGTTGATAAAAAAGGTTCGTCCGAATCCGGGCCAATAGCGCGCACCAAAAGAAGGATTTCCACTCAATTGATCCTCATACCATTGTTTCAGATGGCCATTTCTTCCCGATTGGTAGCCTCCTGAGAGATAAAAGGCATCCAGCAGATTGGCGACGCTCAGAAAGAGGCTTACATAGTGAGGGCCTTTTTTCCAGGACTTTCCCCCGATGAGATTTACCAGATAAACGGGCGGGAGCATCTGTGGCCGTAATGACTTCGGATACGCTTCCTTCAAAATTCCACCCCACTCATTTCCGGTTTCAGGGTCCCGAAGAAAACTTTGGGTATGACGCAAAAAAGAAGGGGATGGGTATTGGCCCGACAGATAATTCAGCGTAGTCCCTACCCACCAATACGCGGAGCCCCGGTAATGAAGACCAACACTAAAGGCCCTTGAAGGTCCCGCAGAAAATGGGTCCCCCTTTATGGCAGCGGGGCCCAGGGATATACTGCCCTCCGCCTGGCGAATATCCCCGGGCTGATCTCCCGGCACGAAGTACATTCTGAGATCCGGGTCGCTCGCATGGGTAAATTCTCCCAATGCGACCACAGTACTGAGTTGTACCGACGGACTCAGGTCCAGCTCCATCCCTAATTCCACGCCTTTATGAAGAACATCCATACCGGTAGCGATTTCCTGAATAAACCCCGAGCCATAGCCCGTATCTGAAAAAAAGAAATTCACCCCACTCTGATCCATAACTCGGGTATAGTAACCGCTCAGGCGGGAGGTGAGCATCGTTCCCCTCAGAAAATAGGACACCTCCGCAGAGGCAAGACTTTCATTTTCCAGCTTCTCAACAAATCCATGGCGCTCTCTGGGATTGATAAAGGCATTTCTTAACACCGGTGGACGCCGTAGAAAAGCACTGTTAACGGCTATCCAATGTCTTCCTGTTATCTGGTAGTTGAGACCTCCTTTGATTCCGTAGTCTGCAAAACCTCTCCTTTTCCCAGGCCCCAGGGAGGCTTCGGGATACTTCTCATTGAGAAAATTTCCAGTCCGCTGATAGTGTATTTCCCCAACCTGCCCGCTTACAGAGGCGGTCCACTTCGCCCCGGAGGCTTCCAGAGAGAGGAACGTCTGCCACTGACTTACCCCAAAATTGTAATCATATCCGATTCGGTCACCCTCTGTCTTTTCAAGAGAACCCCCCAGATCATTTCTCTTCGCGCTAAAAGGATCCGCATCCTGGTGAAAAGCAGCTCCCAGGAGGTCGTCCAGGCGTCCGTAATTCTGGATTGTAGATTGCTGGAGCAGGACCCCGGCCCGTATTTGCCATCCCCTGCTGATATCCCAGGTTCCAAAAGTGTTCAATGAAAACTGTTTCTCTTCACTGCAATCCGCCTGCAGGATATAGGAAGCTTCCCGACCCGGGTTTCCCCGGGTATTCACGCCGTAGATTCCGTCCCAGTCGATTTGGCTGGAGTTTCCGAACCCATTCCTGGCGGCCTCCGCGCTCTGAAGGTTCGGACCGATAGGACTGTTCCAATAAAAACTCGGCAGATTCCTGTAGTACACAGGGTCCGGATTTGGGGCATTGAAGTACGAGAGACGCGTTCGGAACTGAATACCTTGCCGGTAGGCAGCTGCCATCGTATATCGCAAATTGGAGCCCGCGTAGTGATATCGGAGTCCGATAAAAGGTTCAGCGATATAACGCATTCGGGAATTGCGTACCCTGCCCTTCTGCCATCCCCAGTACGGGTTGTACAATCTGCCTCCAAGCGCCAAAGCTTCAGTAGTCAGGGCGGAAGACCTCCCCCTGAGATTGGAGGCATATATACCCACAAGGGTCACTTCGTGTTCGGGAGCGGGCTTGAAGGCAATTCCGCCTAAAATGGAATAGGCGTCATATGGGGTGCCCTCCATATAACCCTGTCGGGCAGCCCGTTTGGACAGAGAAGTCAGAAAGCCCCATTTACCCTTTCCCATACCCGAATTATAGGTAGCCATAAGCCGACTGGCATAGTTGCGGTTGGAAGCACTCACAGTGAAACGGAAGCCTTCCCGGACGGCAGACGGACTGACATGGATCTCCGTAGTTCCCATAACGCCGCCAAATCCGGCCTCTGCAGGTTGAAGCCCTATGGAATACTGCTGGTTTCGGGTCACATCGTTCAGTCCCCCCCAGGTATTCCATTGCGGACGTCCATTGGAAAAGCGATTCATGGGAATCCCATTGAGGAATACTTTTGCATTCCTGTTGTCATAACCGCGAATCCTGAAAAAAGCAGGACTAAAATCAAATGCAGCTCTGTTCAGAATAATATCCCGGCTGGCATGGAGAAATCCCGAACTACCTTCTATCACATCTTCCTCAAAAACATCGGTCTCACTCAAGGGGATAAGATTCTCTTCATAAGCAGGTTCCCTCTTGGTTTCCAGAGTCACTATTCCCAAATCCAACCCCACAGAAACATCGAGATTTGTTAACGTCCGGGTTTCATACCCCTCCAGAAAGAATTGGCAATTCATAAGAATTTGAGGCCTCCCGGGACTCAGGAAAAAGATACCCTGAGAATCGGTGAGCCCTTCAGTGCCCTCATCGACAAACTTCACCAGAACGCCTTGAAGTGCCTTCCCGGAATAAAGGTCCACAACCTTGCCCCTGATACCTTTTTGCTGGGCTCCCACCGTAAAACTCACCCAAAGCAATAGCCCAAGACAAAGAATTTTGCGGAGAAACCTGAATAAGCAAACCATAGAGGATAACGGGTTGAAACGAGGCGAAAATCGCCCACCGCCGTGCATTGGCCTTGCAGACGCTCCTTTTACATTTGGCAGAAACTGAAATGAAAAACGGCATTGCCATTACCCTTCTCGCATTGATGGGCCACTACGCACTCTCATGTCAGAACCCCGACACGGCGCTCACTTCCCGGCAATCCGGGAAAAGCTACTACCTGATCCGCACCATCGCCTTTTACAACCTCGAAAATCTCTTTGACACCCATAATGATTCCCTGACTTTAGATGATGACCGAACCCCCGAGGGCAAAGACCACTGGACGGATCCGCGACTCACTCAAAAACTGCTGCATCTCTCCCAAACCCTCGCTGAAATCGGAACGGATATGGAAGCGAATCCTCCGGACATCATCGGAGTCTGTGAAGTAGAAAACGAAGGCCTGCTCCGGGCGCTGATCCAACAACCAGCCCTGCATTCTTTTCCCTATGAGTTTGTGCATTATGATTCCCCGGACTCCAGAGGTATTGATGTAGGGCTCCTCTATCGCGAAGACCGCTTTTTCCCGGAAGAAAGTAAGAGCGTCCGGTTGTTGTTGTACGATGAAGCCGGGGTTCGCAAATACACGCGAGATCAATTAATCGTCCTGGGTTATTTGGATACAGATTTTATAGGTATTCTGGTCAATCACTGGCCATCCCGGGGCGGAGGGCCGATCCGGAGTCGGGAGCACCGAAAGGCCGCCGCACTTTTGCAACGCCACCTCATCGATTCACTCCTGTACCGCCATCCCGATATAAAAATCATTTCCATGGGCGATTTCAACGATAATCCGGAAGACGCAAGCCTTCGTATTCTCAAGGGGAAACCCTGGGAAAAAGGACAGTCCCTGAATCGCATGCTCTACAACCCCCTCTCAAAGGCATACAGAAAAGGGCTGGGCACCCTGGCCTACAGGGACCGATGGAACCTCTTCGATCAGATTCTATTTAGTGGGGACTGGCGCGAGAAAGCCGCAGAGGGGTATCGCTTTTGGAAAGCTGGAATTTACCAGGCCGATTACCTTAAAACACCCTCGGGTCGCTATCAGGGGTATCCCTTTCGCACCTATGCCGGGGGCTTATATCAGGGTGGGTATAGCGACCACTTTCCCGTGTTTGCCTACGTCATTCGCCCTGCTGAGTGAAGAACTAATTAAACCATTGACCCCAGGGAATACGACTGAGGATTAAGAGTAGACCCAGACCATAAAAAATGGCGATAGATCGGAATTTTTTATTTCCCTCAAGGAATTTTTTATGCCGGGACCAACCTATAGTTATCAGGACGACAGCTACAATATTGATCAGGGGGTGTTCCAGGGCGAGCAGACGGGCCGCCGGATTGGAAGTGATCGTTTCCATTCCCACGAGTTGTATGGCCTTAAAACCACTGGTAGAAACAAAGTACAGCGCCAGGCCTACTAATAGCTGAATATGGCTGAGGATGAGGGCGAAAAGACTGATTCTAAGATCCTTTTCCATCGTAAACATCTTATTGCCTACAAGGCCGAGGATGGCGTTCGCTACGGCGATAAAAAGTATCGCCAACACCACGTAAGCCAGATAGGAATGTACAGTTTGCAGAATTTCCATGGTTTAAAATTTAGCCTTAAAGGTATTCTTTTTTGAGAAAAAAAAACCCGGTCTCACGACCGGGGTTTTTTCAGAGAATCTGAACCTTAATTAAATATATATCGCAGTCCGATTTGCGCCTGCCATCTGGAGGAGGCCAGACCCGCATCATTCAGCTCAATTATGTTGGGGGTTCCATCATCATTAACTGTACCATAGTTCACCTGGAAAGCCGGTGTGTCGTTGGTGCCCACAGTGGTCAGCGGGCTTACCTCAGAACGGATAAACCTGCGCTCTCCCCAATCCTTGTTGATAAAGTTGGTGAAGTTGAACATATCCAGGGAAATCTGGAAGGTATGTGTCTTACTGCCAAAGTCGAGACTGAAATCCTGAAGCAGCTTCAGGTCGACAATATGGTTCCATACCCCATAGGAACCATTGCGCTCCGCGTATTTCCCGCGGCGCTCACTCAGGTAATCCACACTGTTGATAAAGGTGTCCAGGTCGTTCCACTGCTCATCCGCAGAAACGAGGACATTTCCTGCATTATCCGTAATGTCCAGAAGCAAGATATCATCCTGGGTCTCGGGGATATAAATCAGGGCGTTATCCCTGGAGTCGTCGTTTAACAAATCCCGGCCTTCCCTGTAAATAAAACTATATGGTGTACTCTGATAACCTTCATAGAACAGTGCAATCGTTGTCTTGATATTGTCGTTCCACGGAATTTCATAGGAGACATTCGCTGTGATCCGGTTTGCAATGGCAAAGTCCGAACGGGTAACCGGCAGGTTAGAGTTCTTTCCATTTACGGTCTGAATATTCCGCCACTGCGAACTGTTCTGTGAAGAGGTTCCGTCAAAAACCTTAAAAGAGTCACCATAGGTATAAGAGACCTGACCGGCAAATCCATTTTCAAAAGGCTTGCGAAGTGAGAAAGTCCAGTTGTAGGCGTATCCTCCTCCGGTATTGGAAGCCAGGTAAATGCCCTGATAGGTCGGATCGATTTCATCCCTACGGTTGTAGAACGGACGGTTATCCGACCCCTGATAGAAACCTACAGGTCCCTTCAGGTTAAGGTTTTCGTAATAAATATCGGTAATGACATCCGTGTAGAGAAAGTCTGCGGTAGCGATCAGATTCCAGAAAGGCAGTTTCTGATCTACGGCAATGTTGTACTTCATCACCTGGGGCAGCTTGAAATCCTTGGAAATCAAGTCAATATTACCACCTGTACCTCCAGTTCCCGGGGCAGGATCCTCAAATTGGTTATTCACATCCGGCTCAAAAGGCTGTCCGAATTCAAACATAAATCCTCCGGTAATCCCGTTGTTGTTATAAGTTCCTCCGGGCCATACCAAAGGTAGGCGAGATGTGAAAATACCCAGGCCACCACGTACCTGAGTCGTTCCGTTTCCGTTTACATCCCAGTTAAAACCAACTCTGGGCGCAAACATCACCGTAGGATCGATCCCCTGGCCTACACGTGCCCCCTGTAAATCCTTTCCGGAAGCCTCCAGAATCGGAATGGTACGATCGTTAAAATCGTCGTTAGCCGTGCCGTCTTCCCAATAGGGGATATCGATACGCGCCCCAAGGGTTACCCTCAAATTATCAGACATCTGAACCTCATCCTGTACGTAGAATCCGGCTTGAAAAGTGCTGAATTCCGCGGCACCCGCTGATTCATCTCCGACGGTTCCATCCCCTACCAGCGAATACCCGTGTTGATACACTGTTGCATCCTGTTGGGCAAGGAATTGATCCAGTCCACTCGAAATAAGATTCCCGGCGTCATCGAAATCATCCTCAAAGGTGTAATCGCCATAATTATAGGCGAAAAAGAGGTTTTTGACATCGGCAAATTCCAGGTTGGCCCCGAGGGTTACGGTATGCCGACCTGTGTAGATTTCAAAGTTATTGGTAATGGTAAAAATTTGTTGATCCAGGAGATTGTCCGTTGAAAAAGGTTCTGCCCCAAAGGAAATCGTGCCGGCTCCATCCTGAATATCTACCGTAGGAAAAGGATCTCCTAAAGGATCCCTGTCGTCACTGACAGAGGTGTATCCCAGTACAAAGTTATTGGAGAATTT
>NODE-664-length-12013-cov-7.14936_pt1 | contig 12013 bp, 12 predicted proteins | sample MGYA00139097_ERZ477577 | MGnify/ENA metagenome assembly ERZ477577 | reverse complement strand
TGTCATTCGATATTTAAGCGAAACAACGAGAAAATAATGAGAAGATAACTTTTAGGAATGCTCCAACGTAATTGTAAACGTGCTTCCCTCTCCAATCATGCTTTTTACGTCCACTTTGCCGCCATGGGCCTGGACTATGTGTTTAACAATTGCCAGACCAAGCCCCGTCCCTCCGGCTTTTCTGCTCCGAGCCTTGTCGCTTCGATAGAAGCGCTCGAACAGACGCGGCAGATGGCTCTCCCCGATCCCGGTGCCATGATCGACGACGGAGATCGCTACCTGGGTTTCCCCGTTTTCTTCGACCTTGCGAACCCTGACCAGAACCTCTTGACCTGATTCGCTGTAAGTGATGGCATTGATCAGTAAATTGACCACCGCCTGTTCGAGTAACGTCTGGTTCAGCTTCAAGCTCAGATTATCGGGACAGTCCAGAACCATATGTACTCGTTTTTTTTCGGCTTTCGCTGCGCAGATACTGAGCGCTTCTTCAAGAACGGGCTTCAGGTTCTTCGTTTCAAAACTGACTTCACCCTCATTGGAATGACGCTCGATCCGCGAAAGAGCCAGCAGATCGTCTATGATTTCTTCGAGCTGGACGGATTGGCGCAGCACAATTTCAAGAAACTTTTCACTGTCCTCCCGATCATCGAGGGCACCGTCGAGCAAGGTCTCCACATACCCCCGAATGGAAGTGATCGGTGTCTTCAGTTCATGGGATACATTGGCAACGAAGTCGCTGCGCATCGACTCGAGCTTGCGAAGCCGGGTAACGTCATTGAGTACGATGAGGGCCCCCCGTGCTTTTGCATCACTTCCCTGCAGGGAAACGACATTGGTCTGCAGATAGGTGTTGGTGTCCTGGCTGCTGCCGAGGATGATTTCGTCCTCGAAAGAAGCCCCAGTTTGCAGGATACGCTCGATCTGTTTGTGCAGTTCAACATTTCGGATCACTTCATGAATTAAGCGGCCCTCAGCTTTCTTTTGGTCGACACCGAACATTCTGGCCGCTGCCTCGTTGATGCTGATTAGCCGCTCTTCCTTATCGACGGCGACAACGGCTTCCACCATGCTGGAAAAGACCGCCTCAAGCTGGTTTCGCTGGCTGATGATGGTATTGATCTTGTCGTCGAGCTGACCGGCCATCTGGTCCATGGCCGCCGCCAGGCTGGCGATTTCCTTGGAGGCGCTTTTCTTCTGGGAGAGCAGCATACGCTGGGAAAAATCGCCCCGGGCATACTTTTCCGCCCCCCTGGTCATGTCTTCCAACGGCCGACTAATATTTTTCGACACCAGAAATGTGATGATGAAAGCCCCGAGGATGGCCAGCAGTGTTCCGGCACTGACTTTGAGCCGAATATCTTTGAGTTCCGCATCGATAGCGGTAACCGACATGGACAGGCGAAGCACGGCGATTACCGAATCGGTATTTTCAGGGATCGTGCCGGCGGCGGTATTACTGTAAATCGGGATTGCCGAGTAGAGAAGGCGCTCGCCCAGCGTATTGCTGAAACGAATCGACTGGCCGGCTTCGCCCGAAAAGGCGGTGTCGATTTCCGGACGGTGACGGTGGTTGTCCATTACCGCCGGGTCCTCATAAGTGTCAGCCACCACTTTCCCGTCGGGCAGAATCACCGTTATCCTGGTGCCTGAAGCCCGGCCTGAGTCAACCACCAGGGCGCGCAGCTGTTCGTCCTGCTGACCGATCAAAAGCTCAACTATTGCCGATTTAATCAGATTCGCTCTGTTCTCCAGGTCTGAGCCGGTCTCTTTGATATAAAAGGTATCAAAGGTTCGGAAGCTATACCAGGCAACGAGGATTATGGTGAGCAGCAGAATGCCCAGGTGGACAAGAAAGATCTGCCAGAAGAGTTCTCTCTGTTTGATAACCATCGCTTCAGGAATCCGATTTATACCGATAGCCAACGCCCCTGACCGTCTCGATCAGGGTGCCGAAAGCTCCCATCTTTTTGCGCAGCCCGAATATCTGTACATCCACAGCCCGCGGGGTAACCAGAAAATCGTACCCTCGGACCGAATCGATAATCTGCTGCCGGGTGAACACCCAGCCTGGTTTGGAGGCGAGCAGTGAAAGAATGCCAAATTCGGTCATAGTCAGCTGCAAGAGCTCACCCTGCAGTCGAACCTCATGACGGCCCCGGTTGATCTCCAGGTCATCGACCACGATAACGGCGGTGTCATCCTCTTTTTCACTCACCCGTCGCTCGTGGCTGCGGCGCAGGACAGCCTTGATCCTGGCGATCAGCACCTTGGGGCTGAAGGGCTTGGCGATATAATCGTCGGCTCCGAAGTCGAGCCCCTCGACGATGTCTTCCTCCTCCCCCTTGGCGGTGAGCATGACAATCGGGACATATCGACCTTTTTCCCCGGATTTCCGCCTGATGGTTTCGCACACCTCGAGACCGCTCATACCGGGCAGCATCAGGTCGAGCAGGACACAGTCGATATTCTCTTCGAGCAGGCAGTCGAGCGCGTCCTCTCCGCTGTCAGCGCAGGTTACGTGAAAACCGGCCTTAATTAAATTGTAGCTGACAAGCTGCTGAATGGAAGCATCATCTTCAACAACAAGAATCGTAACTTTTCCCATGGCTCGGTATCGGTGCGTGGTAGATGGTCAAAATTCATCCTCAACCAGCGTGTTTATCTCTTTTCTAACCGCTAACACCCCCCAGCTTTGTCGATTTTCTCAACGACAGCAAGAACTATTGGTGTCATTAACCAAATTATAACAATTCCGTAACCCAAACCAAACGGGCCGTCTCCCCCTGATTAGCGCTAACCGAATACTAATTTTTCCATAACCTGAAACAAACATCTGCGTTATAGGGTGCGTCAGTATTTGATAGATGAACCCCAAATTGGACAGCGACACTGGTATGGAGCCATTTTACACCTTTCATTTAGAACTCAAGAGCCTGAACAAGAAACTGCTGCACATGAGCGCCCAGGTTGAACAGCGATTCCGGCAGGCCGTATCGCTGATTGGGAATTACCACGAGCAGACGGCCCAATCCTTGATCCTTTCAGATTACCTGGTCGACGACCTGGAAGTCGAAATCGAGGAGGACTGCCTGAAGATACTTGCGCTGCACCAGCCGGTTGCCAGCGACCTGCGCTTCATCATTACCGTGATCAAAGTCAATAACGAATTGGAAAGAATTGCCGACATGGCCGTCAGCATCGCCCTCAGGGCCCAGGCAATAAACAAATCTGCCAGCAGAGACCTGGTCAAGGGGATCGACTTTTCGAACATGTCGGAAAATGTCATCACTATGCTGAAGGACAGTCTCGACGCACTGATCAACCGAGACACCTCACTGGCCCGCAAGGTTTTCATGATGGACGACCGGGTCGATGATCAGCGGAACAAGGTATACACAACCATCAAGGATATCATCAGAAAACATCCGGCCCACCCCGGTGGATTGATCAATACCTACCTGCTGGCCCGGCACCTGGAACGAACCGCGGACCGGGCAACGAATATCGCCGAGGAGGCCATTTATCTTGTCGAGGGTGTGGTCACCAGGTCAAACTCCTGATGGACCGGGACTGCTGAAGCGATGATTTTTCCGTACCTTTTCCCTACCATTGTCCTCCTTGGCCTGAGCGGTTTTGCTGCCGGCCGGAAAAAAGCGCTCAGCCTGGCCTCCGCCCAGGGCAGCATCAGGGTGCTTCACTCTCTGCCCAGCCATTACGGCGTGCTGACCGGTTTCGCCATCGGTCTGCCAGCCCTGGTCGTTTACGTACTCTGGCTGTCGATGGAAACTTTGATCATCGATGCCCGGATCCTCAACGAACTGCCTCCACAGCTGGCCGAAGCGTCCGGAAGCGCATCGCTGGTATTAAACGATATCAAAAATACCCTGGCCGGCAACATCACGATCAGCAAGGATCCCGATATTGCCATGGCGGCATCACGCTATGGGGAGATTCAGCAAGCCTTCCGCTCAGTCATCTCCGCCTTCATTATCGGCCTCATGGGTTTGATGGCCTTTTTCTCCTACCGGTCGATCTCCACCACGCTGCGGGCCCGGAACATTGTCGAGTCGGCCATAAAGGCGGTCCTGGTTCTCTGTTCGGGCGTGGCCATACTGACCACCATGGGCATCGTTCTGTCCGTTCTCTTCGAGTCGATCCGATTTTTCAAGATCATTCCGCTGCAGGATTTCCTGTTCGGGCTGAGCTGGAGTCCGCAGATGGCGATCAGGGCCGACCAGGCCGGCTCCTCGGGAGCATTTGGTGCGGTGCCTATATTTGCCGGCACCTTTATGATCGCTTCGATCGCCATGCTCGTAGCCATTCCAGTCGGCCTGCTCTCGGCAATCTACCTGTCCGAGTTCGCCAACAAAAAGTTCAGGACCGTGGTCAAACCGCTGCTGGAGATACTGGCCGGTATTCCCACCGTCGTCTACGGATTTTTTGCCGCCCTGACGGTGGCCCCGATGATCAGGGACATGGGTGGCATCATCGGCTTGTCGGTGGCCTCTGAAAGCGCCATGGCTGCCGGGCTGGTCATGGGAGTCATGATCATCCCGTTCGTCTCCTCACTCTCCGACGATGTCATCCATGCCGTGCCCCAGGCGCTCAGGGACGGTTCCTACGCGCTTGGCGCAACCAAATTCGAAACCGTCCGCTATGTGATTTTTCCCGCCGCCCTGCCCGGCATCGTCGGCTCCATCCTGCTGCCGTATCACGGGCAATCGGTGAGACCATGATCGTGGTTATGGCGGCCGGTCTGGCGGCCAACTTAACAGCCAACCCCTTCCAGGCGGTAACCACAGTCACCGTGCAGATCGTCACCCTGCTGGTCGGCGACCAGGAGTTCGATTCGCCTAAAACCCTGGCGGCCTTCGCCCTGGGGCTGGTCCTTTTCGTCTTCACCCTGGGCCTCAATTTCATCGCCCTGCGGGTGGTGCGAAAATACCGTGAACAATATGAATAACCGGGGCCTATAGAAATGATGGGAAACAGACAGTCAACAGAGAGCAACAGCGCCTTCTCGCTAGAGTTCAACAAGCGGTTGAACCGGCGCTATCGAGCTGAACAGCGCTTCAAACTACTGGGAATAGGAGCAATTTCAGTCGCTCTGATTTTCCTCGTTTTTCTGCTTGCGACCATTGTCAGCAACGGCTATAGCGCCTTCAGACAGACGTATGTCAAACTGGATGTGACCCTGGACAAGAGTTACTTCCCCGATGAGGATCTGGCCAAGGGCAACTACCAGGGGATCATCAAATCCTCGCTCTATGCCATGTTTCCCGGAGTCGAGAGCCGCCGTGACAAACGGACGCTCAGCTCCATGGTTAGCAAGGGGGCGGCTTTCAAACTGATGGACATGGTCGAAGGCAACCCCAAACTGATCGGCACCAGCATCGCTATCTGGGTACCGGCCGATGACGACGTCGATATGTTCATGAAGGGCCGGATCGACATGGATCAGCCTGAGACCAACCGGCGCATCAAGGACAACCAGTATGCATGGATACAGAAACTGGAAAACGACGGGCGCCTGCAGCTGCAGTTCAACGACTTGTTCTTTACCAGTGGGGACTCCAGGGAACCGGAACTGGCCGGGATACTTGGTGCCGCCAAGGGTTCACTGTATGCCCTTGTTGTAACACTGCTGCTCTCCTTTCCGATTGGTGTGGCCGCCGCCATCTACCTGGAAGAATTTGCCCCGGACAACAAGTTTACCGACCTGATCGAGATCAATATCAACAACCTGGCGGCCGTTCCCTCGATCATATTCGGCCTGCTCGGCCTCGCCATCTTCATCAATTTCTGGGGCGTTCCCCGGTCCACCCCGCTGGTAGGCGGGCTGGTCCTGACCCTGATGACCCTGCCGACCATTATCATCGCCGCCCGGGCCTCGCTCAAATCGGTACCCCCTTCGATCAGGGAGGCCGCGCTGGGCGTCGGCGCCTCTGAGATTCAGACCGTTTTCCACCACGTGCTGCCGCTGGCCCTGCCGGGCATGCTGACCGGGACCATCATCGGTATGGCCCAGGCACTTGGTGAGACCGCACCGCTACTGATGATCGGGATGGTGGCTTTCATTGTCGACATTCCCGGGAGCTTTACCGACCCTGCAGCGGCCCTGCCGGTTCAGATTTATCTGTGGGCGGACAGCCCCGAGCGCGCCTTCACCGAAAAAACTTCTGCGGCCATCATCATCCTGCTGGGATTTCTGATCATGATGAACGCCGCAGCTGTCTATATGAGAAAGAAGTTCGAGACTAAATGGTAGCACCTGCGTACCAGTGTTATAACCAAAAAGCAGTATTGCAAACAACAAAAAGCAAAAAAGGAGAAAGAAGATGAAATTTAAAGGACTGATTGCAGCCGTTGCTATGGCTGCGGCAACGATCATGAGTTCAACGGCTCATGCCAACCGTGACTACATTTCAATTGTCGGCTCTTCGACGGTCTACCCGTTTGCCACCGTCGTGGCCGAGCAGTTCGGCAAGACCACCCAGTTCAAAACCCCGAAAATCGAATCGACTGGATCGGGCGGTGGACTGAAGCTTTTCTGTAATGGCGTCGGCGTTGAGCACCCGGACATCACCAATGCGTCCCGCGCCATCAAGAAATCCGAACAGGAGAAATGCGCCGCCAACGGTATCAAAGATATCATCGAGGTGAAAATCGGTTACGACGGGATCGTCCTGGCCAATTCCAAAGAGGCCAAACCGATGGAACTGAGCCGCAAGGACATCTTCCTGGCGCTGGCCAAAGAGATCCCGACCAAAGACGGCAAACTGGTTGCCAACCCTAATCAAACCTGGAAAGACGTGAATTCGTCCCTGCCGGCCAGGAAAATTGAAGTACTCGGTCCTCCTCCGACCTCGGGCACCCGTGACGCCTTCGTTGAGCTGGTCATGGAAGAGGGTGTTGAGGAAGTGGATATGTCCGCTGTCAGTGATGAGGCCAAGAAGGCGTATGAACCAGGCGCACTGCGCGAAGACGGCGCCTATATAGAAGCCGGGGAAAACGACAACTTGATCGTTCAGAAACTGCGGGCCAATCCGGACGCCCTTGGAATTTTCGGCTTTTCCTTTCTCGACCAGAACGCTGATATCGTGCAGGGCTCAATTGTCGAGGGTGAAGCTCCGACATTTGAGAATATTGCGGCAGGTAGGTACCCCGTTTCACGACCGCTGTTCTTCTATGTGAAAAAGGCTCATGTCGGCACCATTCCCGGCATCACTGAATTCCTTGCCGAGTTCAGCAGCGAAAAGGCCTGGGGACCCGATGGCTACCTCGCCGACAAGGGCATGATTCCGATGCCCGACGCCGAGCGGCAGAAATTTGCTTCAGACGTCAAGGAGCTAAAGCCGATGGCCATGAAGTAACAGCCCGTAACGATGAGTATCTGATAAAATCACCGGTGTCATGAGCACGCCGGTGATTTTATAGTTCTCAGAGGCCATGAACCAAAAACACGATCACCGAGAAGCAGCATGGAAACAACTATTGAATCAATTCAGCCTGCGATGCCGATAATCGAGACTCAGGAAAAGATTGTACCGGTCGACGTCACTGCCGATATCAAGGGAACGGTCGGTAACCCGTTTACCGACAATCCGCGTATGAGCTGTCGCGATGTATTCGTTTACTACGGCGACACCTGTGCAATCAAGAAAGTGAGTATCGATGTGGCCTGCAACGAAGTGCTGGCCATGATCGGGCCGTCGGGCTGCGGAAAGTCAACCTTTTTGCGCTGCCTGAACCGGATGAATGACACGGTGCCCAGCTGCAGGGTCGAGGGAGAAATCACCCTCGATTCGATGGACATCTACCACCCGCGCGTAGATGTCGTACCCCTGCGGGCCCGGGTTGGCATGGTATTTCAGAAACCAAACCCGTTTCCCAAATCGATTTACGACAACATCGCCTACGGACCCAAAATTCACGGTCTTACTTCCAACAAAAGCGAACTCGACGGAATTGTCGAAACATCTCTGATCAAGGCGGGGCTCTGGGAGGAAGTCAAAGACCGGCTGGGCGAACCAGGAACCGGCCTGTCCGGCGGCCAGCAGCAGCGACTCTGTATTGCCCGGGCCATTGCGGTGAGCCCGGAGGTTATCCTGATGGATGAGCCATGTTCCGCACTCGACCCCATTGCCACGGCCAAAATCGAGGAACTCATGGCCGAGCTGAAAACCCAGTACTCAATCGTCATCGTCACCCACGCCATGCAGCAGGCCGCCCGTGTTTCCGAGCGAACCGCCTATTTTCACCTGGGCAACCTCGTCGAAGTTGGGGAAACCGAGCAGATCTTCACTAATCCAGGTCATCGCCTGACTGAAGACTACATTACGGGACGATTTGGATAGATGCTTTATTCGCCCAAAAGAAAGAGAAAATTGGTATCAAACCAGTGATTTTTCATAATTAAAACAGTCCAGTATCATGTTATATAATTATTGGATTCTAAGGATTGTCACAAAAGGAATTCTCAAAGAATGCCGTTGGTAATAATGAACTTGAGAGTAGACCTAATATTTTGATCTTGTTCCTGATTATCCTCGCGCTGCAGTTTTTCTAAAAATCTAACCTTGCCAGTGGAATCCTCTCGTTAGGCCTATTTGTCCCGATTCTCAAATTATCTGGAAACATCTTGAATATGCGCAAAGTCCTACAAATAGAACTTACCAGGTAAAGTCTTCGGAAAAAAACAGCCCTTCAGCCCCATTCATACGATAGGTGCATGCGTCTGAATGGGGCTTTTTCTTATGAGCTGTAAAAGATGAAATCTCATTCCTCTATGGCTACATCAAAATTCGCACCTTTCCAGGCGAAGATGCCACCTGGATGTCGATATACATTTTTATAACCTAGCTTTGCTGCCCACATTGCCCCATTATGACTTCTCGTACATTTTACGAAACCGCAATAAACAACAATTTTTTTATCCTTATCTTCTCCAAGCAAAGACTCATAATCAGAAATAGACTTGCCACCTGTCTCTTCGGTATCCCACTCGACCATCTCGGGGATTGGAAAAAGAAACTGTTTCGCACCAGGTATATGATTCTTCTTGTAGCTATCCTCATAAGGCATGGTATCGATGATCAGCACATCCTCGCCTGCTTCAATGGCCTTGTGCAACTCTTCAGTGGTGACAACATCATATCCTCCTCGCTGGACCTCCCGCAGAAGTTTAATAGCTGAAACTTCTGTCACGACCTCCTTCTCAAACTTTGATTGTCCAAACGCAAAAGCATTAGTGCTGAAGCAGAGGACAACTGTCACTAGATAAGCACAAATCACATTTTTCATTGTTTTTCTCCAATTAATTTAGATGAAAGGAAATATCTATGCCACAAGCAATAGATTATCGGAATACACAGCAACAGGTCGCGAACAACAGCCAATCTCAGGTTGGAAAAGGCCTCGCTCTCTATATCTCCTGGACCAAAACAGCCACAATCGATGTCTAGTCCAAGCCAGATACCGTACGAGAGAACAGCGATAAAAAGAAGCATGAGTATGGTAGCTATCCATAGACCAGAGATTCTTCCTTTTATTAGAAGAAAGGCGGCTATTAATTCGAAAAGAGGTAGTGCGAATGCTGTCGGTAACACGAGGAAATCTGGAAGCAGACCATATGCTCCAACTACTTCTGCAAATGCAACCGGATCGGACAGTTTGGGAGCTGCGGCAACTATCATGACTCCGGCAATAAACCATCGAGACATTCGTTCGAGCCAGGGGATCAGCAGCCAATAATTAGCCATATTTTCCCTTTTCTCAGTGAAAAATCAGCATCGTTCTGAGGGTAGTAGAAAAGTTTGAAGCAATAGTGTGTCATCGTTTGACCGACAGATTGTCAAAGATCTTCCTATTGGTCAAATAGTTACTTCCTATCAATCAGGAGACATTAATCCGCCAAGTCTATAGTATTTATATGCGAGACTATGAGGTGCCAGACATTTGATGGAGATTAGCAGCATACCTTCTTGTGAGGGAGTAGGTGGAAGACTATAGATTTCCTAATTATTTGGATATTTAAGAAATTGGACCAAACGAGAGCTGTTCGCCGGCAAGTTCCTATACTAGACGAGGGAAACCCAACCTTCACAGGCACCCACAATGGAGGAAAAGGCTGCAGGTCTTTGCCCACATCCTTCTATGCGCAAACTCCTCAACCTGGCAGTTCACTCAGCTAGGGCCAGGACAAGGACAGATGTACTAAATACGCTTTAATGATGGCAATTGCTCCCTCCGTTACAGGCTTGATCGGGATTCATTTCCGGAAGCTTTCCTTCAACAAACGCGGTAGCAACATCGCCCACCAGGGCATACTCATTTTTTGCAGCAAAATAGACTGTCAAACCAATTTCAGAACAAATCGCCAGGGGCATAGCGCCCATGCCACCAACAATCATCTTTTTCACACCAGCTTCTGCTAAGGCACGAACAGGGGTCATGCAGCCACCTGAATCATGAGCAACATTTTCATGGGTACTTATACCGATGACTTTATTGTCTTCAACTTCAACCAAAGTAAATACATCGGAATGGCCGAAATGGTCCGAACGATGAGCTTCCATACCACCAGGATTATTAGAGGGTACTGCAACTTTATAGGACGACATGAATACACCTTTTGAAGAATCTTCATTGAAATACAACCCTGACCAGTTTGTGTGCATATGCCTATATAGTCTCGGCTCATTACCATGTCAAGTTGAAACTAAATCTCTATGGTTGATGTCATTACGTCGGTAGCGGCGGAAAGATATCTAGCTCTATAAAACTATGAGATCTGATATAAGCAGCGTCCTCGCACAAAACGATTGATACCTTCACCGAAGGTTGAAAGAAAGAATACCTGTTTTTCAAAAACCTGCCCTATAGAGACTGGCGATGTGAAACTTTCATCACTACTTGTATGCCAATACTGGTGGACCTCGATGCATATTAAATAACATAACCAAAGCGTGATTATGCAAATAAGATTCATACACATAATGTTGATCTTTGCTCTACTACCGGTTTCGGCCTTTTCATCTGAGGGAGATCCTTTTAAGTCCAGTTACGTTGGGCAGGAGAATAGAGAAATCAAGAGCTTATCAGAAACCGATATAGTGGAATTAACAAATGGGAAAGGTTGGGGATTAGCCAAAGCTGCCGAACTTAACGGGGTTCCAGGTCCTGCCCATTTGTTAGAAATGAAAGAGGAAATCAGTCTTAGTCCAGAACAGACTAAAGAGATCGAAATCCTTTATCAAGAAATGCAAAAACAAGCGATACCATTAGGTATCAATTTAATTGAGTATGAAAGGGAGCTGAATAACCATTTTGCAAATAAAACAATTACCGAGGAATTGCTGCATGCAATAATTGAACAGATTGCTCAGGCCCAAAAACAATTACGCTACGTACATCTGTCGACACACTTGAAAACCCCCAAAATTCTGACAGCTGAGCAGATAGATTTATATAATCAACTACGGGGATACTTCTCTAATGATCCCTGCAAAAACATTCCTGAAGGGCATGATCCCGAAATGTGGAAAAGACATAACAATTGTCCGTAACCGTAGGATTTACGCTACACGCTTTATCGACTGTAAAATTTAAGATTAGTTTAATTAATCTTTACATATTCAGCTTGTCCAGCAGGTTGATCTTATTCCTGTCGTGCCGAGATAAATCCACAACCTCGGCAGTCCCGCTCGGGACAGAAAATAGTTATTGTCAGCCATTGGGTGAGTAGCTGCAACGGATAAGGTTGAGCCACTTTTGTCTAATCCGACGAAACATCACATTGTGGTCCTAACAATTTTAAGACCCGTGTTATATAATTTATTAACAGCATGAATGTGATGCTGAGGTCAACCTCCTTTTAGGTTGGGTACGAGAGAACTGCGCATTCTCTCGTACCCTTTTTAAGAGAGATCATGTCCGGTTCAAATGGGGGCCACTACAGATGTGCAGGGCGAAGCAAAAATAGATATGGCCCAGAACCGCTTAATTATTCCCT
>NODE-663-length-12050-cov-22.3827_pt1 | contig 12050 bp, 10 predicted proteins | sample MGYA00139097_ERZ477577 | MGnify/ENA metagenome assembly ERZ477577 | reverse complement strand
ATGGCTTATGCCACAGATTGGGAGATACCATGCTTTGACTGTCCTCCAGGAGAGCAAGGTATACAAGGTGAAAAAGGAGACAAAGGTGACACGGGAGCAACTGGACTTACAGGAGCAACGGGTGCTAAAGGAGACACTGGAGCAACAGGCAAGACTGGAGCAACAGGATTGGCAGGAGCTGATGGGAAAGACGGAATCGACTTCAACTCTAAAGGGTATGAGACTGCTTACTACGAAGTTCTTAGAGAGTTTAAGAAAGCTGGTGAAACAGCTAATCAAGCAGTAGCAGGTTCTGTTGCTATCTCATCTATAGACTTTGGAACCACATGTAAAGGCAAGACTGAAGTAGGTGCTGGTATCGGTGTATCAGATAGTTATATCGGTACAGACTATGCAGCAGGTATTGGTGTTAAGCATGGTTTTACAGATAGCACAGCAGGTGTTATAAAAGGATGGAAGTCTAAGAACTCTGAAGCTGTTGGAGCAGCTTTGACTTATGCGTTTTAGTATCTTAATGATAGTAGGTGTCATAGCATGGGCTGGTACAGTAGCAGTACCACCTGTGTCACCAGTTGAACCAGTAGAAGAAAAATGCCCTTGTAAATGTAAAGGATAATCATGGAACAAGAAGCAGTGCACAAACTTATAGTCGGTACATTCAATACAGACCTCGGTAAGAAACTCATGGAGCACCTCAAGAAAAAGATAGTTGACAGACCCAGTTATGTAAAGGGAATGACTATCGATGAGGTTGCTTTCCGTGAGGGACAGAAAGATGTTATAATGCAGTTTATGAAGGAGTTGAACAATGGATAGATACAAAGTACAGACCACTGGTAAATACCTAGTAAAGGGTGATGAGAGACTCATGGTCTCTGATAACATTTTCTACCACGCTGAACAGCTTGACGGGTTCAAGTCAAAGTCACAGAGAGTTGTTGTAACGAATATCAAGACTAGAGAGAAGATAGCACTGTTTCCTGGTGAAGTAATCAACCTTCATCCTCCAGAGGACGTAGACTATTCAGAGATGACAAAGGCTGAATTAAGAGAGTTACTCGATGGTGACTATCCTAATAAAGCAACAAAAGCAGACCTAATAGCTGCACTTCAAGGAGAACAAGATGGCTGACAAAGAACTAGCAACAGTAAACGCAAGTGGTGAACTTTCAGGTATACAGCTCGGTGATGTTATCGCTGGCAAGAAGGTTTTAACACAGGACGAGATAGATGCAAAGATAGCACCTCTTGAAGGGGCACAGGACTACACAGACTATAATCCACTCGCTACAGCACCAACAGAGGAGCAGGGTCGTACTTACTACGATGCCGATAGAAACTCTGTCTCATACTATACAGATATTCCAGGGGTTATTCTTAACACTGCAGTTGAGCAGGTAATCAGGATAATCAACAGAACAGGGGCTAATATCATCAACGGTACACCAGTAAGGTATGGAAGCATAGATGGTGCTACTAACCTACCAGCTGCTGTGCCAGCAATAGCAGATAGCTTTGCAAATGCTCACGTATCAGGTCTGGCAACGCATGACATCGGAGACGATGAAGAGGGTTGGATGACGGTCATTGGGCTATGTAGTGATGTAGTTGTTGCCGATGTTATGGAGACAGGCCAGACTATGACTGTAGGACAGAGACTCTTCTTATCAGCTACTGAAGCAGGTAAGATGACACACACAGCACCTGACATTGTAGTAGGTGTAGGTGGTTTCTTTTCTGGTATACAAGGTACCGAGCCAGGTGACTTCTTTGTAAGAACATATGGAGTGCAAGACTTTCCTACACTACTTGCTTACATGAACAATACCAACGCTGATGTGTACAACTTGACTACTACAGCACAGGACATCATCAATTATACTGATAGTGGTAATGTGGTTCTACCTGCGAATACTACTGCAGGAACAATAACTGCAAGCATAGCTGGTACATATGACCTGAACTTTACAGGCAGTTTTTCATTTACAGCTATAACAACTACAAGGTCAATTTATGTTGAGATATATGATGTGACTAACACAGCAGTAGTGTTTACATATACAGTGGCAATACCAAGGGATGCAGATGAGGTTGGTGCTTCGTTCCAAATACCTAGTACCATTACAGGTTCAACACAATACGTTGTTAGACTAAGAGCATCCACTGACATAGACATAACATTCAGTGGTGTATCATTTGGAATAACATCTAAAGACATACGATAACATTACGTGCACTATCCACGCTAAACTGGTTTAGGAGATACCTATGAGTGAAGAATCACAAGTAGCCTCAGAAGCAGTAGAAGCCTCTGTAGGTACAGAAGCAACAGAGCAGGAAACTGCACCAGCAATGACAACAAACGAGACAGTAGAGGTAGACTCACCTGCAACATACGCAGATGGGAAGTTCCAGAGTGTAAGTGACCTAGAGAATAGTTATCTGGAATTACAATCTACATTCTCAAAGAAGCTAGGAGCATTTCAAGGTGCACCTGAAGCCTATGAATTCAATGAAGGTTTCGTAAATGAAGACAACCAGGGTCTAGCAGATATGCTAACTGGATGGGGAACTGAACACCAGCTGTCTAACGATGGTCTAAATTCCTTAGTAAGTCAGTACAACGAGTACAACTCAAAGCAGAAAGAGCAATCCATACAGGAAGAGTTCAAGAAGCTTGGTAGTGATGCAACTGCACGTATAGACAATGCACGTTCATTCCTAGAAGCTAACTTAGGACCTGAGGCAACTCAAGGCTTAGCAGCTAACATGAACACTGCAGCAGCTATCGAAGGCATCGAGAAGCTTATAGCTATGACCAAGGCACCTAAAGTAGCACCATCTGAGGCACAGTCACAATTGAACGAAGCCAAGATAAAAGAGATGCGTTTTGCTAGAGATGAATATGGTAATCGTAAGATGGAGAACCCTGAGTACAGAAAGAAAGTTCTTGCAATGGAATCACAGTTAAAGAGGTAGGAGGCTAACACCTTCTTACCCAATTAAATTACTATTTGTAATAAATAAAATTTATGTTATACTTAGACAACAAAGGACACCTTCTTAGTAAGCCCTTATAAGTTAAACACGATGTATTGATGAAACGTGGAACTGATAGGCAGACACCCCACAGTAATCGAGAGAACAACTAACAACTTAAAAGGATACAGAATGTCACAGGCATTAAGTACAGTAGCTCAGGAAGAGTTTGACAGCGAAGTAAAGCACGCATACCAAGGTATGAAGACACTTAGAGAGTGTGTAACAACAAGAAATTCAGTGGTCGGTGATAAATACGACTTTAGATTGATGGGTAAAGGTGCGGCAACTGAGCGTACTGGTTCATCTGCAGACGTAGTTCCAATGGACATCGCTCACAGTGTAGCAGTGGCAACACTAACGGATTGGGAAGCACCAGAGTATACGGATGTTTATGACCAAGCGACTGTTAACTTCTCAGAGGTTCAGGAACTTGCTAAAACAATCGCAGGAGCAATGGGTAGACGTGACGACCAGTCAATCATTGATGCACTAGCAACAACTACTACTACAGCAGTTGGTGACGGTACAGCAGCACTTGACCTTGCAGCTATCACAGCAGCAGCGATGGAACTCAACAAAGTTGAAGCTCCAATGGAAGACAGATATTTCGTAACAAATGAGAAAGGCTTAAATGACCTTCTTAACGATTCAACAATCACTAACAGTGATTACAACTCTGTGCGTCTTTTGATGTCGGGTGAAATCGATTCCTTTATGGGCTTCAAATGGAAGATAATCGGTTCAGGACGTGCTGAAGGAGGGCTACCAGTTGTAACTACTGTTCTTACTAGTTTTGCGTTCCATAGAAGAGCTATCGGTCACGCAGTTGGAATTGACATGAAGACTAGAGTTGACTGGGTACCTCAAAAGGCATCTTGGTTATCAATGGGTATGTGGAAGGCTGGGTCAGTTGCGATTGACGTTGAAGGTATCATCCCTGTAGAGTCACTAGCATAGTGATTCCTAGAGCATCCTTCGGGGTGTTCATGAAATTACTATAAGGAGTGATTATGGCCAACTCAGCTGTCTCAATATGCTCAAACGCATTAGTCTTACTTGGAGACCAACCAATCGCTTCCTTTACGGATGGAGATACAGGTTCTCTTGTTGCTAACCAACTTTACACCACCACTTACCACGCAATGCTTACAGAGACACTTTGGCACTTTGCAACACGTACAGAGAACTTAGTTCAGCTTACAGACAAACCAAAGAACAACTATAAGTACAAGTACCAGCTACCATCTGACCTACTTTACATTGTAAGTGCAGACTGTACAAGGTATGAGGTGTATGAGAGAGAACTATACTCGGATATGCCTAAAGTGCAGATAGAGATGATTTACCCTGTAGATGAGATGAACTTACCTTCATACTTCGCAAAGGCCTTAGAGTACAACCTCGCTTCGTTATTTGCTATTCCTATCACAGGTAATGCAACAAGAGCAGACTACTATAGAAGTTTATATGAACTGGAGTTAAAGAGGGCTAAGAGAGCAGATGCTTCTCAGAGACCTGGATATAAGATGGGTGAAGATAGGCTACTTGCTGTAAGGAACGTGTAATGGCACGTACTACTATAATCCAATCCAACCTCACAGTAGGAGAACTCTCTCCTGATATGTGGGCACGTATAGACAACGAGATGTACTATGCAGGTGTGGCCAAGGCACAGAATGTTGTAATCATGCCTCACGGTGGACTCAGAAGAAGACCAGGACTTACCAAAGCTGCTGACTCACTACTAAGTGGTGATGGTAAACTATTCGCATTTGAATTCTCTACGATTCAGGATTATGTAATTCATCTGGCTCCTGGAGAGTTCTCAGTCTACAGAGATGGAGCACTTCAAGTTACAGTAACTGACGGTGTACCATACCTGACAGTTGAAGAGTGTAAAGAGGTAGATGTCATTCAGTCAGGTGATATTATGGTTCTTACGCATCCTGATTACGCACCAAGACTTATACAGAGACAGGGTGACCATGACCTGTGGAACATGATAGTTATGCCTCTCTACAACATCCCTACATACAACTACAACCAGACACCTTACCTTTATGTAAATGATGGAACAACGACAGATGTTGTTACAGTTCTGGTAGGTGAGTCTGTGTTTAATGATGCAGGTGATAAGCATATCTACACAGCCAAGGTCGTAAGAACAGGTATAGACTTGACTACTGAAGACTTCTCAAACACAACAAACTGGACAGATGCAGGACTGGGTGAAGAGCCTGTGTGGTCTGACTCCAGAGGATGGCCAGCAGTGTGTACTTTCTTCCAGGCAAGATTATGGTTGGCAGGTTCACCCTCAAACCCTAACTCGATATGGTCATCTAAGATAAATGGCTTCTTTGACTTCGATACTGGTACGGGGCAGGATGATTACGGTATATTTGATACTCTGGATACTGAACAGTACAACAGAATAACAAACCTCTTCCCTGGTCGTAACCTCATGGTATTTACTACTGGGTCAGAGTTCTACCAGACTGCATCTCTAGTGACACCTTCTACATCATCGTGGAAGCGTTCAACTGGTTATGGGTCTAAGAGAATAAGACCTACTATGGTTGATGGTGCTGTTCTCTTCGTGGATAGGATAGGTAGGACTGTAAGGTCTGCAGTGTATGTCTTCCAAGAGGATGCGTATCACTCACCTTCAATCTCAGTTCCAAGTGAACACCTGATAAGAGATGTGGTATCTATGGACTCAGTAAAGGGTACGAACATAGATGTATCTGACTTTGTGTATATCATAAACTCAGATGGTACTATGGCTGTACTGAATACGTTAAGAAATCAAGGTACTGAAGGATGGACCGAGTGGACAACTTGGGAAGGTTCAGTAGATGGTGGTTTCAGAGATGTAGTAGCGGTGAACAACATCGTATGGTTTATGTGCGAGAGACAGGGTGAGTTCCACCTTGAGTATATGAACGAAGGTACAACAACAGACCACAATACTTTTGGACAGGGTGAAGCACCTGAGACCTTCAATGTTACACATAACGGTGACAATGTAGTACATAACGGTGAGAATGTGATATTTACCGACTATGGTACAGGTGTTCCAATCACAGAGGCACCAGTGAATCAGTCAACAGTAATGGCAGCTCAGACATACAAGCTGATACTTGATAAGTCGATTATGGATGATGTACAAGGTAGCACAACTACCATCACACTACCAAGACCTTCTTATGACATTGAGGTAGGTTTGGATGTTGAGTTACTGGTAACGACAATGCCTATGAACGTACCTGCACAAGACGGAGCTACTCGTAATGACAGGAAGAGAGTGATAAGGGCCATGCTGAATATGAGAGACTCTCTAGGTGTGTTTGCTAATGCGAACTATGCACCTGACAGAAAGTTCACAGTGGCACTTGATGAGACACCTACTCCGTACACGGGCTTGAAAGAGATATATCTTTTAGGGCATAATAGAGAGACTCAACTAGAGATATATCAAGAGAACCCACTACCATTTAAGATACTTGGTCTTGGGTACGAAATTGAAATAGGAGACAACTAATGTATATGGCAGCACTGGGAATGGGTCTGAGTCTCTTAGGAGCCTCATCCAATAAGAAGGCAGCAGAGAAGTCAATGAGGGCACAGGCCACTGCTGACACTGCAGCAAGGAAAGCAACAGCATCTTCAATGATAGCTCAGGTAAACTCACAGAATGCCAAGGTAAAAGAGCTTGAGCGTACTGGTGAGATAATGCAGATGCAGGGTAAGGCAGATGCAGTAATAAGGAAAGAGAACTATAACCAGACTCAGTCAATGGCTATGGTTATGGGAGCAGCTTCAGGAAGGGTCTTTGGAGAGGGTTCAGTAAGCACGATAATGGACAAGTCAAGGTCTGACTTTATGTGGGACCAGCTATGGGCTAAGAACTCACTAGAAATATCAGAGGCAGCTCTGGAGCAAGACAAGCAGAACATCTACCAGGCAGGGTCAACTTCACTTATGCTAGGACAGCAAGAACTTGAGGTGTCAAGACTTGGTTCAATGGCAGGGCAACAGAACACAGCAGCTGCAGCACAGAATGCATTTAACAACACGCTTATACAGGGTGTTAACAGCTATGCAAACACTTACGGTGATACGCTCTTTGGAGCAACACCTTGGAAGGAGTCATAGATGCCAATCCCTAGATATGAAAGACAACCCATAAATGCGAACACAGCTACTGAGCAACTCGGTGGTATGGCAGACGAAGCAGAGGCAAGAGGTCAGCAGAGAATAGCTGGTGCTCAGCAGAACCTTGGAGCAAGAGAAGGACAGAGAGCCAACATCGAACTGCAGTCATTTTCACAGCGTTTGAATATGTTCACTCAGCAGATGGATAGCATGATGAATATAGATGCTCAGACCAAGGGTAGAGAGCAGGCTGTAACAGACATACGTGGTAGACGTAAGAAGCGTATGGATATACAGGAGAAGTACCAGAACAACCCTGACCAGCTTATGGAGAAACTCGGACAGCTTGAACAGGACATAGAGAAAGAGTCCTTCTCTGTTTACGGACAGGTATATAACAACTCTATGCACACAGCCTACTCAAACAATACAGCGATAGATGCAGAGAATGCAATGCTTGAGTCTATGAGAATAGCTGACGGAGACCCTGAGAAGTTCAAACAGGCCTTCACTAAATACAGAGATGAGATAGTAAAAGCTGCACCTTCACCACTAACAAGAGATGTAGCAATCAATGAGTTTGAGAAGAGGGGTGTGTCTACTTATGAGAAGATGTACCTTGCACAACAGAACGCAGCCAGAGAGCAGGCAGAGGCTCTTGAACTTGAGAGGATAGAAACCTATCAGGACGACATAGAAAACTACTCAGAGACTGCACAGCCATACGAGGCAGCAGAGGTAAGAGGAGCGTTAAGTGCCTTACTACAGTCAAGGGTAGATAACGGGAAGATGTCACAAGAGAAGATGAACTCCATCATGGTTGATACTGAGCAGAAGGCAACAGTCGGTATGTTCATAGGGGCAGCACTTGAATATAGTAATAAGGGTCAGTGGGCAGACTTCAGTACAGCACTTTATGACGACACTACAACCATAGGTCAGCAGTTCCAGGGTCTTAAGTTCAAACAGCAAGAGGCGATACTTAACCACCTTGATAACATCTTTGAGACCACCTATAAGAAAGAGGTAGAGGAGCACAAGGCTTCTCAGGACTACAAAGAAATGAACAGCAACAAGAAGTACGAAGAGATGCTAAGCATAGACAATGTGTATACTGAGTCACAACTTACGGAGATGGTAGCAACCAAACAACTATCTGTAGCAGATGCAGATAGATACAGAGACTTCAAGGACATGAAGACAGACCAGAACCTGAAGATGGAGATGGAAGAAGAGAGCACACTTGTAGCACTTACACCTGGAGAGATAAAGCAGACAGTAGGACTTAGCTGGGAAGATAAAAACAACCTCATAAACAAGAGACAAAAGCTTCTTGACACTAAGTACAACTGGGCAAATAACGACATGACATCTAAGGCCTACGGGGTAATAAAGAGAAACTTTGGACTCATAGGTGGGTTACTTGGTGGTATGGGTATGGATGCCAAGAACAAGGTAGACATGAATGACATGATTAGTGAGTTCGAGGTAGAGGTGAACAACCTTTCCATCCAAGACCAGGCTAACGGTCAGAAGATATACAGCATCGCACAAGACCTAGTGAATAGACACAACTCAGACAAGGCTCAGAAAGCAAAAGAGCTTGAAGATGCTGATAACGAAAGAAGAAGACAAGAGATAGAGGCAAGTATGAATGAATACAATGACGGGTTCTTTGTGAAGTACGGAACAAGTGATGAGAGAACATTCCTACAGCAGGCACAGATAACACTCAGGACTGACTCTCAGGCAGAGACTAAAAAAGAACTTGACAGAATGGGGGTAAAATACTAATGGAAACTAAAAACCTAGACGTAGCACCAAAGACAACCGAGTCTATAAAGATGGGATATGTTGAGCCTGGTACCAATGAGATACAGATGGATAAAGAGGCAGCAGCCCCAATACCACCTACTCAGATAGTACCCCCTGAACAGCAGATAACCATACCTGATGACTCTATGAACGTAGACAATATGGTATCACGTATACCTAAACTAAAACCAGGTAGAGGTGTATGGACAGATGCAGACACAGCATCTTTGGCACAGCAGTCTGAGTCACTAGCTAAAAGCGAGAAGTCTTATACCAATGAGTCTTTGAAAGTTGATAGCAACTGGAGAGATGCAACCTTCATCACAGCAAACAAGTTCATACCTGAAGAGGTCCCATTTATGTCAGAGGATGAGATAGCTGAGTGGGGTGTAGACTTCATGAGACAGTACGACAACGACTTAGTAGATATGGCTATGAAAACTTTTGCAATGGGTGAGTCTGAACCTGAAGAGAAGGCTGCTCTTGGTTACATGATGGAAGCATTCGACAAGAAAGACGGTACATTCAAGGATGGACTAAAGGCTGCTGGTTATATGATAACTGACCCTTCAAACCTAGTATCTTTTGGTACATTAGGTGCAGGTCTATTTGTAAAAGGTGGAGTCAGGTCTCTAGCTAAAGCAAGCTTCAAAGAGAAGATGAAGTTTGCTGCAGGTGTAGGAGCCATAGACGGTGCGATGTTTGGTATGGCAGATGATGCACTCAGACAGAACATGGATATGAACATCTGGAAGAGAGACCAGTTCGACTGGATGCAGTCAGGAATATCTACTGGTGTAGGTGCTGCAGTAGGAGCAGGTGCAGGTGCAGGTCTATATGGGTTTGGCCACATGGCTGTTAAGGGTGCAAACAAGTTTATGAACTACATGGAAGAATCTGTTATGCCAGGAATGGCAGGTGGTGGAACTCCAGGAGCACACTACTCACAGAATTTTGGACAGCCTATAAAAACAGAGCAGTCCTACAAACTTGAAAAAGAAAACCTAGCTGCACAGGTTGAGGCAAGGGCTAACGGGAATACAAAGCTTGATGACTCAATAGAGATGAAGAAGAACAGGATAAAAGAGTATGAGGCAAGAAACAATATGGGTCCAAACGAAGACCCTATAGTAGATGTGCCAGAAGTAACACTTGGTGAACTTGAAGGAAAGAAGATAGTACCTATAGTTGCTGACCTTACAAAGGCTGGAGGAGAGTACACAGGTATAGACTCTTCAGTCACAGAACCAGTGACACTCATGGGTGGTGGATACTACCCAATACTACAGTCAAGCCAGGATGCTGGTGTGGTGTGGGCGAATAAGGGCAAAGGTGTATCAACTAAACTAAAGAAAGCTGCTGACGAGGATGGCTTTGTTTATGGTGTTGTTACGAATATGACTGAAGGTTCACACGCATCAAACACAACTGCAGTACACGCAGTGATGGAGACCATAAAGGCTTATGAGAGAGATGGCAAGTTGTCAAAGACTGCTGCTAAGAAAATCTCTACAGCTATAAGAAACAAGGGTAGAGCACTACTAAAATCAGACCCTAACTCCAACATAGGAAAGCAGCTCAGAGGGATACCAGAGTTCAACAACCCAGATGATGCATTAAGTTATATAGACGGTATGACTTTTGATGCACGCAAGGCATTGATGACAGAACTGCAATCATCCAAAGTAAAAGAGATACCTGGGATGGTGAACATAAACAAGGTCTTAAAGTCAATAAGAGAGAAGGACTTTGCAGGTGGAAACTGGGGTGACTCTCAGATGGTCATAAAGATAGACACAAAAGACACCGTAAGGCTAGGTGAAGACGGTACCAAGAAGCACCCATCATACGACTATGGCCTAAAAGGTGAGGTAGTAGGTAAGTTTGGTAGGCCTATGTCTAAGGAGACAATGTTCCCTGATTTCCACACAGCAAGAAGAGAGGCAGGTAAAGACCCTAAGTCTGACCCAAGAGCGTTTGATATGTCAACACCAGTCCAAGAGATAACTCCTCAGATGATAGCTGAGAACAAGTCATCTCCATATAAAGCAATCAAGTCACCGAGACAGGCGAAGATGTTTGTTGATGCAGGACAGGGCAACTGGAAGACTAGCGACATGAAGGTGAAGGATGGTGGTATAAAGCCAGTAGACTTTGCTGCTGCTATAGTAGACAGCGATGCCTCTGGAACCTTATCTAAATACTCAGCCTCAGACTTAACCAAAGAGATAAAGGCAGGCAACACCAAGATATACCAGCTAGGAGACTCTCAGGCATTCTTTAGCTTAGGCAAGAACACAGACTACAGCTGGATGAATAACGGTGAGCCTATACCAGGTTTAACTGGGAAAGAGACATCACTAAACTCAGTCATAAACAATGAGCACAATGCACCAAAGACTGGTAACCTTTTAGTTGCTAAGGCGATAGAGGATGGGGCGGAAGTTCTGGATGCGTTCTCAGTACCAGTAGCAGGTAAACCAAATGGGATACTTACTTCGTTCTATAAAAACTTTGGTTTCGAGACAGTGCATGAGATGCCATTTGACCCGTCATATTATTCAAAAACAGAATTAAATGATATAATACATCTATGGAAACAGCAAGGATGGAACCCAGAAGATGGGTACCCAAAAGTAGCTGTTATGAAATGGAAAGGAACAGATGATGACAGAAAAAACTTTACAGGGAAACTACTCTCAGGAAGCGGAGAGCTACTTGAGAGAGGAAGTTCCGAACTTGAATCCTTCGGAGGGACAAGCGTTAAGCCCGATGTTGGCAATGCGAATAGGGGGAGAACAGGTGACACTGGAGGACGCACAGTCGATGATACATATGGCGAAGAACCCAGAGGAAGCGGAGCAAATGATGTATCAGCAATCTACGATGAAATCAATTCCCTCTCAGAAATAGAACTAAAGAACCTTGGCATAGGAGGCTCTAAATGAAAATAGAAGCAAACGCAGAAGGTGCTAAGGTAGAAGCAACTACCGAGGAACTTGGACAGGTAGCAGGTGAACTAGGAATACTAGACAGAG
>NODE-662-length-12058-cov-5.90252_pt1 | contig 12058 bp, 6 predicted proteins | sample MGYA00139097_ERZ477577 | MGnify/ENA metagenome assembly ERZ477577 | reverse complement strand
AGCGATGGACAGCCTTTTACAGATTGATCCTGATTATCAATCTGACAGTGAAGCGAAATTAGAACAGTTAATGGTTCAGAATAGTGAGGACCTTCCTATGGAACCCACTTATGAATTTAATACGAATGTGGTCTATCAAATGGAGCTGGTTTCTGAAGAGAATTCATCCGTAGTTGACTATGGTATGTGGTTCTCAGAAAATGAAAATTATATGGCTACGCAAGTCAAAAATATACAGTCTGAAGACAAAAACCAGCAGGAAATGCCGGCATCAATGCTTTCAGTTATTGACGAAAAGAATAAGACCATGATCATTTTTATGGAAGAACAGAAAATAGGTCAGGTGATTTCAATGGAGAAGATAAAGGAAATTGCTGTTCAGGAAAATGCTGAGGACAATACAAATACAGATTTTCAAGGCCTTAAAAAAACCGGTAAAACCAAAAAAATACTCGGATATACCTGTGAAGAATTCGTGTCCACTAACGACGACAACAACTTTTCTATATGGGTTACAGATGAATTAGAGCTTTTTCAAAAAAATATGTTCTACAATATAAGTGAATCCTTAGGAGGAAATACATTTCAGAATATCCCCAAAGATGCCAAAGGGTTTATGATGGAAATGCATTTTCAAAATCTTAAAAACGGAGAAAAAGGAAAAATGATTGTTACAGAAATTAATAAACAATCAAAATCGATCAATACCAAAGAATATCAATTCATGAATCTAAGTCAATTCATGAAAAACTGATCCATTTCCTATTGAATTTGAGCTCGTATTTGTTGCTAATCAACTGATCTGTTAACCGGTACAATAAAATTCATTTTTACTTGGATTATTGCAAAAATGATTTTCAAAATACTTTTTAACCAGGCTGTTAAAAACTTTTGAATCAATGTGGATAACTAAGATTTTATATTCGGGCAAAATGTAGAATCTTTGCGTCATATTTTTCCCTGGAATTTATTTGAATCATCTAAAAAGCAATACACCCATTATGTCCAATATTGAGCCTATTTTAAGCCCCAACAAAAACAGATTTGTCATTTTTCCAATCCAGCATAATGATCTTTGGGATTGGTACAAAAAACAGGAAGCTTCATTTTGGACGGCCGAAGAGATTGATCTTGAACAGGATGTAATTGACTGGGATAATAAATTGAATAACGACGAAAAGTATTTTATTAAACACATTTTAGCTTTTTTTGCCGCTTCCGATGGGATTGTTAATGAAAACCTGGCTGAGAATTTTGTAAGTGAAGTACAATATACAGAAGCTAAATTCTTTTATGGATTTCAATTGATGATGGAAAATATCCATTCAGAAGTTTATTCGCTTCTTATCGACACCTATATTCGAAATGAAAGTGAAAAAAATGAATTGTTTCAGGCGATTGAAATTTTTCCGGCAATCAAAAAGAAAGCGGATTGGGCATTGAAATGGGTGGATAGTGATAGTTTTGCAGAGCGATTAATAGCATTTTCTGCCGTGGAAGGAATCTTCTTTTCAGGAAGTTTTTGCTCCATCTTTTGGATGAAAAAAAGAGGTTTATTACCTGGATTGACATTTTCCAATGAATTAATTAACAGAGATGAGGGGCTTCATGCAGATTTTGCAGTTTACCTTCACGAAAATCATGTTGTGAATAAGGTTCCCAAAGATAGAATTACAGAAATTCTTGTTGATGCCTTAAAAATTGAAAGAGAGTTTATCACGGAATCTTTACCGGTCAGCCTGATTGGAATGAATGCCACATTAATGACCCAATATCTCGAGTTTGTTACTGACAGATTATTACTTGAATATGGCTGTGATAAAGTTTATAATTCCACAAATCCTTTTGACTTTATGGAAATGATCTCCTTGGAAGGCAAAACAAATTTCTTTGAAAAAAGAGTGTCAGAATACCAAAAGGCAGGAGTAAAATCAGGCGGTACGGGAAGTATCTCGTTCGATGCTGATTTTTAATTTTAGTAGATAAAAACAAATTATCCATTGCCAATAATTATTAACGATGGTTTGTTAACAATATCTGAAAAAACCAAATAATCGACGCGAGATTTATTCTATTTTAGAAGGGTTAAAAGTCTTTTCAAAATCACTATAATATCATTTTCAGATATTATACTTTAAACAAGTAATACGGGCTCATGACTAAGGCATGAGAATAATTAACCTTAAAAAAAACGTAAAATAAATGTATGTAGTAAAAAGAGACGGTAAAAAAGAGCCGGTAATGTTTGATAAAATTACCGCAAGAGTAAGAAAATTGTGCTATGGATTGAATGATCTGGTTGATCCGATTAAGATTTCAATGCGGGTGATAGAAGGGATATATGATGGGGTCAGCACATCTGAATTAGACAATCTTGCCGCTGAAATTGCTGCCACCTTAACTACAACACATCCTGATTTTGCCAAAGTAGCTGCCCGAATCGCAGTTTCAAATTTACACAAGAACACTAAAAAATCTTTTAGTGAAACCGTAAAGGACCTGCATGAATATGTTAATCCAAGAACTGGTAAAAAGGCCTCAATGATTGCTGAGGACGTGTATAAGATCATCATGGACAATGCCAATAAACTGGATTCCACTATCATTTATAACCGTGACTTTGGCTATGACTTCTTCGGGTTCAAAACGTTGGAAAGATCTTATCTCTTAAAAATTAATGGCCATATCGTTGAAAGACCTCAGCATATGCTTATGAGGGTTTCCATCGGAATTCATAAAGAAGATATCGACGCTGCTATTGAAACTTATGAATTGATGAGCAAACGATTTTTTACCCATGCTACTCCTACTCTTTTTAATGCTGGTACTCCAAAACCACAGATGTCTTCTTGCTTTTTATTGCAAATGCAGGATGACAGCATTGGCGGAATTTATGATACGCTGAAACAAACTGCAAAAATTTCACAATCTGCGGGTGGCATAGGATTATCTATACATAATGTTAGAGCTACCGGATCTTATATAAGAGGCACTAATGGTACTTCCAATGGAATTGTTCCTATGCTAAGGGTATATAATGATACTGCCAGATACGTAGATCAGGGTGGAGGAAAGCGTAAAGGTTCCTTCGCCGTTTATTTGGAACCATGGCATGCCGATATTTTTCAATTTCTAGACTTGAAAAAGAATCATGGAAAAGAAGAAATGAGAGCAAGAGATTTGTTCTTTGCGATGTGGATTCCGGATTTATTTATGAAACGTGTTGAAGAAGATGGTGAATGGACGTTGATGTGTCCAAATGAATGTCCACACCTTTTTGATACCTATGGTGATGAATTTGAAAAATTATATCAAGGCTATGAAGAAGTAGGTAAAGGTAGAAAAACGATTAAAGCTCGTGAATTATGGGAAAAAATTCTTGAGGCCCAGATTGAAACGGGGAATCCATATATGCTTTATAAGGATGCGGTAAATAGAAAATCCAATCACAAGAACCTTGGAACGATCCGTTCTTCAAACTTGTGTACTGAAATTATGGAATATACTGCCCCTGATGAAGTTGCCGTATGTAACCTGGCCTCTATTGCCATTCCTATGTTCATCTCTGAAACACCTGAAGGTGAAAAGTTCTTTGACCATAAAAAGCTTTATAAAGTTACCAAAAAGATCACAAAAAATCTTAATACCGTAATCGACCAAAACTACTACCCCATTCCTGAGGCTGAGAATTCTAACATGAGGCACAGACCCGTTGGAATTGGAATCCAGGGATTAGCAGATGCCTTTATCTTGCTAAGAATGCCATTTACAAGTGAAGAAGCGAAAAAACTGAATAAAGATATCTTTGAAACGATCTATTTTGCCGCCTTGACTTCTTCCATGGAAATTGCAAAAGTTGACGGACCCTATTCAACATATAAAGGCTCACCTATTTCTCAGGGAGAATTTCAATTCAATATGTGGAATATTCACGAAGATGAGCTTAGTGGGAATTGGGATTGGAATAATCTGAGAGAAAGTATCTTGGAACACGGTGTCAGAAACTCGCTATTGGTTGCCCCTATGCCAACGGCGTCAACTTCTCAGATTCTTGGAAATAATGAAGCCTTTGAACCTTATACTTCTAATATTTATACGAGAAGAGTGTTATCAGGTGAATTTATCGTGGTAAATAAACACTTGCTGGAAGATCTTGTACAACTGGGTCTTTGGAATAACGATATGAAGGAAGACATCATGCGAGCGAATGGTTCTGTTCAACATATAGAATCCATACCTCAGGATATAAAGGAATTGTATAAAACGGTTTGGGAACTGAGCATGAAAGATATCATCGATATGGCCCGCCACAGAGGATATTTTATTGATCAGTCTCAATCCTTGAATTTATTTATGAAGGATCCTGATTTTTCCAAACTTACTTCTATGCATTTCTATGCCTGGAAATCAGGATTGAAAACCGGAATGTACTATTTAAGAACCAAGTCGGCTGTAAATGCCATTCAGTTTACTGTATCAAAAAAATCCGAAGAAATACCAGGAGCTATTGAGGAAGAAAAACCATTGACCGGCGACGAATTAAAAGAAATGGTGCTTAAATCAAGAGAGAACCCAGACGATTGTTTGATGTGTGGCTCTTGATAAAATAAATGTTTGTATAAAAAAAGGAATCTAAAATTAGATTCCTTTTTTTGTTGCATCCCTTAAAAGGGGACATCACATTCAAGATATTTTTACACAACACAATTTAGTGTTGAGATGTTGTCATTCTTTTGAAGCCAATAATAAGTCGGCCTCAAGTTTTGTAGCTTCTAATATTACCGCTGAAAGATGAACATTTCCGTCAGAAACAATTACATCCTCAATCTCTATAGATTCATAACCAATAAAATCTACAATTAACGTATACCGACCCTTTAACAAATTTAGTTGATAAGATCCATCGATGTCTGTTTCAACACTTATGTCCAAATTCTTAACTTTAACACTGGCAAAGGCAAGTGGTTGCTTTTCAAAAGCCCCATCAAGAACCTTTCCGTTTACACTCATATCCTGCGCATAACCGGCTATGCAAACAAATAAAAATAAAACTGTCAAGAGATATTTCATAATAGATAATTTCTTTATACAAAGAAAATCCATTTAAAAAAATTAAAGGTTAAGCCATTGTTAAGCAATCATAATGATTTGGTTAATGAAACCAAGAATTACTTAACATTGGATTTGTTCAATTATTCGGTATTCACTATGTTTATGATGCAAAGTTTGCTCTATGATAAAAAAGTGGATTTTTCTAATTGTTTTAGTCATCCTGGGCGTTGTTTTGTTTCTTAATCCCAATTTCAAAACAATTGCGGCAGGGGTATCTATCCTTTTATTTGGAATGATTACCCTTGAAGAGGGATTTAAGGTCTTTACCAAAGGGCCTCTGAAAAAACTACTGAGAAAAGCCACTGACAATTTATTCAAGAGTATCAGTTTAGGAGCCATCGTTACGGCCTTTATTCAATCGAGCTCTTTAGTGTCAGTCATAACCATTTCATTCATCAGTGCCGGACTCATTACCCTGGCAGGAGGGATTGGTTTAATATTTGGGGCCAATATAGGAACAACTGCAACTGCTTGGCTGGTAGCAGGATTTGGTTTAAAAATTGACATCGCGGTTTTGGCTATGCCAATGCTCATATTTGGAATCATTTTTTCCTTTCAGCATAACAACGCCTTCAAAGGAATAGGCAATATCCTGGCGGGTTTAGGTTTCTTTTTTCTGGGCATTCATTTCATGAAAGATGGCTTTGATGTCTTTAACGATCATATTGATCTCACTGCATATGCCATTTCAGGGTTTAAAGGGGTTATTGTCTATGCCTTCATTGGTATTTTTATGACCACAATTCTGCAATCCAGCAGTGCCTCGTTAGCCTTGATATTAACCGCTCTTTCCGCAGGTCAAATTGAATATGAAAATGCCCTGGCTCTGGCCGTAGGAACCAATGTAGGTACAACTGTAACCGCTTTGATAGGGTCAATCGGGTCAAATGTCTCAGGAAAACGATTAGCGCTGGCTCATTTGATCTTTAATTTGATTACGGGTATTGTTTCCATAGCTTTAATTTCTCCCTTGGCTCAGTTTGTAGATTATTTGTCAAATATTTTGGGGATTTCAGCAGAAGATTACACGCTGAAACTTGCTTTGTTTCATTCCATTTTTAATGTCTTGGGCGTTGTTCTGATGATTCCTTTCATTAAAAAACTCGAATCATTTCTTCTCAAGTTTGTTAAAGATACCAAGGTCAAAGATATCGATGAACCTAAATTTTTGAATAAAGCGGTGTTAGAATTCCCGAGTACCCTTATTTCTTCGCTCCAAAATGAAACAAAATATTTGTTTGAAAATGCCATTTATGAAATTCTTGCTCATGCCTTAAACTTCCATAGGAGTGAAATTGAATCTGGCAACAAATCAAAAAAACTGGTTAAAAAATCTAATGCTAATTTTGACATTGATGTTCGAAACCTTTATTTACAAAAGGTCAAAACTATCTATGGAAAAATACTGGAATACGCCACCACGGCTCAAACCGATCTTGATCTTAACAAGGAGCAGAATAAAAGAATTTCTGAAATTAAGATTGCCAATAGAAAAATGGTGGAAATCATTCGGGACGTAAAGGAACTTAGGCGCAATATTATTCAATATTCAGATGCTGAAAACAAGTATATAAAAAAGGAATACCAAAATTTAAGACGGCTGATGGTAAAAGCAATCAGGGCAATTAACAAATTCAAGCTGGATGAAAATAAAGAAGAAAGTTATAAGGAGCTGAAAAAAATGAGAAATTTGGTAAAAACTTCTTCAACTAAAAGAAACAAAGAGATTAATGAATTAATCAGGAAACATCTCATTTCAACTAACATGGCCTCTTCACTTGTAAATGATCATGAAAATGTCAATGACATGATCAAAAAGCTCATCCAGGTGGGAGAACTTTTATACAGCGAAAGAGACAGTATTCTCGAGTTACAATAAAACGCTTTGGTCGCCTACCGGATTAAACTATTTTGAGGGGGGATCATAATAATCATACCCCCCTCAAAAATACTAGGCTTTAAAATCCTTTAGTTTTTTGTGTTCTTCGTAGTATGAATTAAGAATACTCATGCAAGCCAGAATCAAATCTTTGGTCTCCAACAAGATTATAAAATATAAAGTCGTGTTTTTCGGACTTGTAGAGTCACTTTCTCTCGTGCGTTCCACCTGTTTTTGAATCGACGCTTTCACCTCATCCAATAAGGCCTGTTTCGACTCAATAATCTCGGGAACTATTCTATCAAAATCACGAGAATTGAACACTTCCCTAATTTGATCAAACAAAAGCAATAACTTTTCATTGATATCCAACAACTCATCTGTTTGATTTTTCTTCAATTCTTTATGGTGATTATTGACGTGTTTGTGACTTACCTTAGCGATGAGACTTGATGACTGCGCAACATCCTGAAGACTTCCAATAATATCAATGTATAATTTGCTCGCTCCCAGATAAGAATCATCCAAATCTTTAATAAAGTAAAATATATTGTTTTGAAGATCCTCAATCTCATCTTCAAGCTTAACCACCTTTTCCTTAGCTTTTTTAAGTTTTGGAAGATCTTGTTCTATCAATCCGTTTAAGGTAATCGAATTTATTTTACCAACTCTTTTCAAGGCTTTCGAAATATTATCTGCGCTTTCCTCAATTACTCCTTGAATGGAGTTACTCTCAGCCTTGCTAAGACTATCTTCAGCTATAATATTTCTTGATTTTCTAACATGTTTAATGTAGTTCCTGGATAATAATAAGACCGCAAGTAAAAGCAAAATCGCAATCATGGTAGCCCCGCCTAAATGTATAAGATAGGCCACAACTCCTGAAGCTACAAAGGCGATCAAAGCTGTGAAAAACCAACCGCCGATAACGTTTAATACGCCGGCGACTCTGTAAACTGCACTTTCACTACCCCAGGCTCTATCTGCCAAAGAAGTACCCATGGCAACCATAAAAGTAACATATGTGGTAGACAAAGGCAATTTCATTGAAGTTGCTATTGATATTAACACACTGGCCACCATTAAATTTACTGCTGCTCTAACCATGTCAAAAGCAGGTAATTCATGTTTTCTGTCTTTCGATAATACAATAACGGGCTTTTGGAATTGCTTCTGAATCTTATCCTGCATTGATTCAGGGATTATGGTAGAAACATAGGTTGATATCATCATTGTTAATTTAACAAGATTCCTGGACATAAAATGAGGCTCAAATCTTTCCTTTGTTTCACCATGAGTAGATAAATCTATGGAGGTTTTTACCACAGTTTTTGCTTTACTGGAAAACCATAGGGTCAAAACCATAACCAATCCTGCTCCGAGTAAAAATAATGTTGGAGTGGGCACTTTCTTACTCAAAACACCCATACTGAACTCTGTAGCCGGAACCCCAGAAACAACCCAGGCCTCATAAGATTGCCAGGCAGCAATAGGAACACCTATAAAATTTACTAAATCATTCCCTGCAAAGGCAAGAGCAAGGGCGAAGGTTCCGATAATGATAATTACCTTATAAATATTCAATTTCAGAAATACGACCGATGCATAGGAAAGCACTGTCCAAATAACAAAACTTATGACCACAATGACAAAAGTTTTCCCTTCTATCATCGGTTCTATCTGCGCGTAGTAATCGGTTCCTTTTAGTCCTTTTATAAAAATAAAATAGGTAATCGCAGCTAAGGCTACACCCCCAAAAACTGCCCCAACCCATTTGGCTTTTTTCTCAAAATCAAAAGAAAGCAAGACCCGTGACACATATTGCACCAGTGCTCCTACCGAAAAGGCGACAACAACCGAGAGTAAGATCCCTAAAATGATTTCCGTCGCTTTTTCAGTGTTGATATAATTTACAACCTCTACAAAAGAACCGTCATTGGCTCCAATCTTTATCAGGGCCATTGCCACTGCCGCTCCTAATAGCTCAAAAACTATGGAAACTGTTGTTGACGTCGGCATCCCAAGGGTATTGAAAAAATCAAGGAGCAATATATCAGTGATCATAACTGCCAAAAAAATGATCATGATTTCATTAAAATAAAACTCTCCTGGAACAAAAATTCCCTTTCGGGCAACTTCCATCATACCACTCGAAAAAACTGCCCCAAAGGCAACTCCCAAACTGGCAACGATCATGATGGTTTTGAAGGAGACGGCTTTTGAGCCCAAGGCTGAATTTAAAAAATTAACAGCATCATTACTCACTCCTACCACTAAGTCTGCAATGGCTAAAACAACTAAAGCCATTATCATCAAAAAATAAATATTATCCATTTTATTACAGGTCTAATTAGTGTTTAAATATAAAACAGATTCCAATAAAATAAACTATAAAATTTCAGAATCTTATCAAGCTGTATAAAAAATGGAATTTTCACCAGAAATCCATTCTATTTTATATTTGAATTCAGGATGAAATATGCAAAAAAATGTATCTTACGGCCATAAAATCATAACCATGAATTGGGAAACTTTGTTGTCATTAAAAAGGTATGGGGATCAGGAAAACAGAAAACGAATAGACCAGGACGAGTCTCGTTTAGGCTTTGAGGTAGATTTTGACAGAATCATTTTTTCGGACTCATTTAGAAGCCTGCAAGACAAAACACAAGTAGTACCGCTGTCCCAAACCGATTTTGTGCACACCAGACTTACTCATAGTCTGGAAGTGTCTGTTGTAGCGAGGTCACTTGGAAGGATGGTAGGAAAGTATATCATCAATAAATATCCTGAACTGGGAGAAAAAGGGTACCAGGCTAACGATTTTGGAGCAATTGTAGCCGCGGCTGCTCTTTCTCATGATATAGGCAATCCTCCCTTCGGACACAGTGGCGAAAAATCTATTGGTGAATTCTTTCTTTCAGGAAAAGGCCAACAGTTTAAAAAACAACTTAATGATAAGCAATGGCAGGATCTTATTGAATTTGAAGGAAACGCAAATGGTTTCAAAATTCTCACTGAAAGCATTAATAATATAAATGGCGGCTTAAGGCTTTCATATGCAACATTAGGTGCTTTTATAAAGTACCCGAAAGAATCGCTTCCCAAAAAACCAACAAAACATATTGCCGATAAAAAGTATGGTGTTTTTCAGTCAGACCTTCCATTTTTCAAAGAATTGGCTCAGGAACTGGGATTAGAAAAAACTGGCCGCCATAAAGACACTGCTTATTCAAGGCACCCATTAGCTTATATTGTTGAAGCTGCTGATGATATTTGCTATACCATAATTGATTTTGAAGACGGGATCAATCTGGGACTTATTTCTGAAGACTATGCACTGGAGTACCTTATAAACCTTGTGAGGGATACGATTAATATCAAGAAATACAACAGCCTGCTTAATACACAGGATCGAATCAGTTACCTCAGAGCCCTCGCAATTGGTAATTTGATACAGGAAGCCTCCAGAATTTTTATCGAAAATGAAGAGGCCATTTTATCCGGAAAATATACACATTCTTTATTGGAAAAATGCCGCTATGAAGCCCAGATCAATGATATTATTAAACTAAGTGTAGATAAAATCTATCAAAGTAAAGAGGTTGTGGAAAAAGAAATAGCCGGATATAGAGTTATTTCCGATCTGCTTGAGGTCTTTATCACTGCCGTTAACAACACATATAATCACAGCGCTTCAAATTATGATAAATTGATAATGATGATGCTTCCTGACCGATATAAGCAGATTCATGCTGAACTATATAAGAGAATTCTTAGCATTTGTAATTTGATAGCCAATTTTTCAGATAGTTATGCCATTCTGCTGCATAAAAAAATTAAAGGAATCGACTTGAGTTGAAAAACCCTGCATCAGAAATTATAAATTACGCCTATTCCTAATTGTTGCTTTAATTGCACCTTGGCGCCCTGGGTTTCCACCACCCCATCTTCATTGGTTACCTTAGTCTTGATGTCATCATCGTAGATCAGATGACTCCTGAAATTGGCCTGAAATAACTTATTGATCTTAAACTGGAAGCTTAAAACCCAATCAACGTCAATGTTTCCAAAATTATTTAAATAATCGGTATAGAGATCCAGGTTGTTGACCATGGCAACATTTTTAAAAATCTCTTTTTCATATTTAGTCTGAACCAAAATACCTAGTTCATGCCTTGAATTCTCCCCGGGGACCACACCAAAAGCACCTTCATTTGATAGTTGATCATTAAAAACGTAAGTTGTTTTCAGGGTTAAGGGAGCCAAATAAATTGAAAATAATTTTGGTTTAAGATTGTATTGCGCACCAATACCCAGATATATGTATGCAGGAGCGAAGAAAGAAGATATGATATCTTCGTCGTCCGGATTCTTATAACCATCCGTGAATTGCGTTCGAAAATTAAATTGAGCAGAAAAATACCAGTTTGAAATGGTGTCTTTCCTATACCCAAAGGTAGAAGATAACTTGATCTCATCATCGGTTTTTATCAAGCCTTTATCTTCCTGTTGATTTAGCCCGTATCGCGCCGATACCTCATTGTGCCATAGCGTATATAGTTTTTCATAAATCCTTTTGAACTGCACCTTGAATAATCCTGATATTGAATTAGACCCTCCCGCATTCCAATTTAAAAAAGCCACCTCATTGAAGTCAAATCCAATACTATTCTGATGATCCCACCATACGGGGTCCTGTGCCTTCTTAATTCTTTTGATACTTGTCAGTTCTATTGCATTGGAAAAACCAATGGTATCTATTCCCAACGTTTTTATTTCATCAAAGTAATCAATGGATTTAGGTATAGCGATGTATGAAGTATCTGATGTCTGGCTATCAACCCTCATTCTATACTTTGGAACAATTACTATTCTGGTCTTATTGCTTTCTTCATAATTTGTATCAATTTGAATATTATAATAAGGTTTTAACAGAGAATCCAGCATAGATCTCTCTATATATAACATCAATGGTTTTACAATTGTATCGGATCGAAGACTATCTATAGCAATTCGATTTCCGGGCGATCCAAAAGGCGCGATAGATGAAGCATCCATGTCCTG
>NODE-661-length-12074-cov-4.1055_pt1 | contig 12074 bp, 7 predicted proteins | sample MGYA00139097_ERZ477577 | MGnify/ENA metagenome assembly ERZ477577 | reverse complement strand
CATCTCCTACCTGGTAGTCGGAAAAAAGAATTTTCTCAGGTTTTTGACTCAGTTGCACCACCGTTTCTTCATTGACCAACCAACCTCTGCCATCTTCTATTATTCCTGCACTTTCTATGAATTGTACCCCTTCCGGGTTGCAGGGCCGAAGTGAGAAGATAAGCCAGCCGTCAAGCGAGCTGTTAACCCGTGCCCTGAGCTCGAGCACGGGACCGTCGTCGTTTATCTTTGTCAACACTTCCACCTTGAGGGTGAGGATGTCGGTCTGGCTAGTGGTTACGATACGGCGATCATTGTTATCAACAAGATGTTGTTTAACCGAGCCTAGACGTGACGGACAGGAAACCGCGCCATTGTCATCCATGAACCAGCAGTCGATGGACCAGCCGTCATGCAACGGCGTTACCAGGCCACGCGGGTCCACGATGGGGTACACGGGAATGTCGGGGACACCCAATGCCGTCCAGTTCCGGTGGGTCAGGTTGATATGAGAAAACGAGAAGGCACGAGGTATAAAGGAGGTGTCTTGGGGGTTGAACTGTCGCTCCACCCAATAGGGCCACACCCAGTCGAGATTATGCTGAATGGCCTTGGTGTTGAGCAGCCCCCTGGCATGAAAAACAATACCGGCCCGAAGTAATTCTATGGGCTCCTGGACCTCTGAAGGTTGAGCAAAACTGCGGATACGAGCGGCAACCGACAGTGGGTCGATGATGTCATAGCGCCTGGCCGCGAGTTTGAGCAGATATTTCCAGGGAAAGAGTCGTTTCAGCATAGAGATCCTGTTGGAGTTTTGACTGTAAACAAATGGAGATGTGTATGACCAGCTGGTGTCCTGTCTTGCCGGAATGGTCCCACAAAAGAGGACAATTCAGCCCGTCATAGCGGAGCTGCATTACACATCAGGGCCTCGCCCATAGTTGACAGGGCCTCGCCCATAGTTGAGAGCTTAAAACTGTTCACCCCGGATGTTTTTCTCTAACTGTGCGATTTCAAGGCCAAGTGAAACGCACTGGTCACCGTGCATGCAATGCTCCGCATCGGTAAGTTCGAGGTAATGTTTCAATTCGTGCTGATCTTTCTTGAGATCGACTACCCACACGTTTTTTTTTTCATCGAACTTGACGTTGATATCTATCCCACAGGTTCCGATTTCTGGATAGATTTCAGTTATTTTTTTACATAGTTCATGCTTGTCATACATAGTGAGCTCCTAGGTTTTAACGCACCTATTTGTGACCGATTTTCTTCTTGGTAAAGAGGTAATCCCGCAATTCGTTGCTCAAAGCCTTATCTTGTCTCCTGATCCATTCCAGCAACATGGCGGCATGCTCTTTTTCCTCGTCGCGGTTGTGCTCAAGGATTGTACGTAGCTCAACGTCTTCGCATACTTCTATACGCTGGTCGTACCAATCGATTGCTTCGAGTTCTTCCATTAGAGAAAGCAGGGCACGATGCTTATTGCGACCTTTCTTGCTGATCTGTTTGATTGGCTCATGATAACCTTTACCTTCCATTGTATATCCTCCAGAAGTCAATGTTATGGATTGTAAATTCGATATATTGCCTGATACAGGTGTTAACATTCAGACCGACCCATGCGGTGCGGCATTACCCTTTTCTGTATCATTTAACAAAAGCCATTGCATATACCATGCCGACACCGTGTGGTGGCTCTGAGTTTATCAGTCAAATCTATATTAGTATTGTCGTGTTGAAATCAGGTGAGTCGTTTTGCGATATGTTGAGGTAAAGGAGTCGTTGAAGAGTGTCGCTGATCTTCTCATCAGCTATCTAGGCTCACCTCCATTATTTAAGAGTAATATGAACGTTATCGGTTTGGAGAAAGAATATCCGTTAGTCCGTCATTCCTCTGAAATAAGGCCTAAATAAAGTCCGTTCAGCTAATCTTTGTTAATTCTAATGATTACGTGTAATTCTGGTAAGTCTCCTGCAAAAGACAAATTGCACCAGTTTCCTTTTTCTACTAAAGTTAGACTTGTGAAAGCTTATTCATCCTTGCTTCTGAGAAAAAAGACTAAAAGCTTTTTCTTGCGACCCGATATATTACGAGTAAACGAGGTATAAAAACATGCAGAAAAATGGACTCTATATTCAGTTGTTCAGCATTCATGGCCTTATTCGCTCCACTGCCCCGGAGCTTGGCAGAGATGCCGATACAGGCGGTCAGGTTAAATATGTGCTGGAGTTGGCTGAGGCACTGGGGGCATGTGAAGATATTGCCCAGGTAGACCTTGTGACACGTCTTATAGACGATAAAAAAGTAGATGCTCAATATAGCCGAGCCATTGAAACGGTAACTGAAAACGTACGAATTGTCAGGATACCGTGCGGCGGTAAAAAATATATCAGAAAAGAACTTCTCTGGCCTCACCTCGAGGAGTTCATCTCAAACACAATCCGGTTCATAAAAAAACAGAACCTGAATCCGGACATAGTTCATGGCCACTACGCAGATGCCGGGTATGTCGCTATGGAACTTGCTGACGCATTTGATGCCCATTTTATTTTTACAGGCCACTCACTTGGCAGAAACAAGCAGGAAAAATTGCTTGCTGACGGGCTGAACAATTCAAGAATAAACAAACACTATAAAATGCAGACCCGCATCAAAGCGGAAGAGAAAATAATTAAACGTGCAGAGCTTATCATCACTTCGACCAGCCAGGAAATTGTAAAGCAATATGGATTGTACGATAACGGAGCGCATGATCGCTTCACGGTGATTCCACCCGGCAACGACCTGGAAACCTTTTATCCATTCTATGATGTGCAGTTGGATAGTGACCTGCTCAGCGAGGAAACAAAACAGATTCGCTATACTTTGCTTCAGGAATTACATCGATTCTGGGTTGATCCCGGAAAACCATTTATTCTCGCTTTGTGCCGACCGGACCACAGAAAAAATATTTCCGGTCTTGTTGAAGCTTATGGCAACAACAAGGAACTTCAGGCTGTAGCTAATCTGGCAATATTTGCCGGGATTCGCAAAGACATTGCGTCAATGGAGGACAATGAACGTGAGGTCCTCACCGACATGCTCATGCAAATGGATTACTACGATTTATACGGCAAACTGGCGATACCAAAAAAGCATGACTTTGCTACAGAAGTTCCTGAATTATACCGCATCTGCGCGGACAGCAGAGGTGTGTTCGTCAATCCTGCCTTGATTGAACCTTTTGGCCTGACCTTGATCGAAGCATCCGCATGCGGCCTTCCTGTTGTTGCAACAAATGATGGAGGCCCGGTTGATATAGTTGAGAATTGCAACAGTGGACTGTTGGTCGATGTTTCTCAGTCCCAAGATATTGCTGAAGCATTATTGTCAATCCTGATAAATAAGGAAAAGTGGTCTCAATTTTCAAATAACGGTATTATTGGTGTGCGTAACCATTATTCATGGCAGAAACACTCAAAGAAATTGATCAAGGAGCTAGAACCGATCATACCGGAGCTAAAAATGAAAGAGATTCAGGGTCAAGCATCCAACACAACAGAGACAAGCATATTACCCCCCTCGTTTGGTAAACGCTTGACGAACGTGCAGTATCTCTTGATATCAGATATTGACAATACTCTTATTGGTAATAACGACAGCATGTACGAGCTGTTTCAACACCTTGAGCTTAACAACACGAAACTCGCGTGGGGAGTTGCGACAGGAAGAAGTCTGGAGCTCACCCTTGAAGCAATGACTGAATATAATATTCCCATGCCAGATATTCTCATTTGCTCAGTTGGGACAGAGGTATATTATGGTCCTAACCTGCGGCATGACAAGGGCTGGCAACAGCATATTTCATACCTGTGGAAACCTGAAGAAATAAAAGAGGTTCTTGATGATTTTGACTTTCTTGTCTTCCAGGAAGCCGAGGGTCAAAGAAGTCATAAAATCAGCTATTACCTCGAGGAGACTGGAGATCGCCTGCAGCGTATTAGACAACGCCTGAAAGAGAGGAACTTGCGCTGTAAGACGATATTCTCTCATGGCCAGTTTCTCGATGTGCTGCCTCTACGAGCTTCAAAGGGCAAGGCAATTGACTATATTACCTACAAATTCGATTTCTCTCCCCGTCATATAATGGTCGCCGGTGATTCAGGCAACGACTTTGATATGATTGCCGGTTCGGCCCGAGGACTGGTTGTTGCCAACCACAGTGAAGAATTGCAGACACTGCGAAACAGGGAGAATATCTATTTCAGTAGTGAAGCATATGCATCAGGCATCATAGACGGTTTAAAACATTATGGCTTCTTAGCTTGAATGCAAAAGCGTTTCGGCCCGTTTCTTGAACTGCAGATGATAAAACATCTCAAGGTACCGACGGGTCTCTTTCCGCTCGAGGTTTGTAGCGAATTTCCAGAAACCGTAGATGCAGGTGAGGGATAACAACCGTTTGGCATAGCGTTTCCAGGTATAAAATTCCTCCACACGTTTCTGGGCACCCGCTGATATCTTGTGCCACCGGTCAGGATTATTGGCACACTCCACAAAAAAATCCGCCATCAATTCTGCAGCACGTGCACCATGATTGGGGTCGATATGGAACCCGGAGACATTGTCTTCGATAATCTCAAGAGGCCCGCCGTGGCAGGTTGCAAAAGTGGGCAGCCCGGAAACCATTGCCTCAATGACCGTAAGTCCAAAGGCCTCAAAGAAGGCCGGCTGAACAAACGCTCCCCTGCCATCTGCAATGAAACGGTACAACTCTCCGGATGCGTTCTTGTCGAGCCTCGTACCAAGCCACCTTACTTTGGCGCCAAGATAATAATGATCAAAGAGCTCATGCATCTTTCGGATCTGTTCTTTTTCCTCGTTATCAGATGAATTTTCAATAGTAACCGAACCGCCAATAATCAGCAGATTTGCTGTTTCCTGAAGACGCTCGTTTTCTCCATACCATTGCACCAATCCAGTAAGATTTTTAATATGGTCCAGACGAGCCATTGAGAACAGAACAGGCTTGGTCTTGTCCTGCAGTAAACCTCGGCTTTGATCACTCTCTCCACCATATACTAGTTCGTATAGTTCACCATGCAGTGTGGTAAGCCGATGAGAATCTTTGGCGTAGGAAAAATAGGTTGAGTCGTCGGCACCAGGAGAGACGATGTTGAATTTTGGGTTGAATACATCAATTCCCTGTATGATTCGTTGCAGGCCCGGCATGGTGAATGAAGTATAGCTCTCATACTGACCAACCACGTCGCTCGAACCGGCAATCTCTTGATATGTCGAGGTAATAATAAAGTCGGCTGAGTTCATGGAAATCAGATCTGCGGTGAATTGGCAAGAAAAATGGTATTGTCTTTCCATATCCTGCCAATAGAGAGAGGAGTAGAGGTACTTGGTTTTTTCCAGTGCATGGGCAATCGTGCAATGTGTTACTTCCAGGTTTTGAGCCATCAGGTAGGCGACAAGGTTTCCGTCTGAATAATTGCCGATAATGAGATCGGGTTTTCGCTTGAGCCTGGCAACAACTTCTTTCTCGGCTTCCTTGGCAAACGTTTCAAGATAAGGCCAGATTTTAAAACGAGATATCCAGTTCCTTAGGATACTGCCATCTCTGTTTCTGAAAGGTATACGAAGAATATAGGTATTTTCAGTACCGGTAACATGTTCAAGTGGCTGGTCGCAGTTTGTCCCGCCGGCTTCCGGTATCAGTCGAGTGAGTATCAGTATTTGTGGTTTGATATCAAGCCCCTGGTCGTGAACCCGTCTGATCATTTCCCTCTCAAGTGCACGGACCTGATCAAGGATATAGACTACCTGTCCGCCAGTATCTGGCAATCCCAGTACGCTGTCCTGACCAAAAAAACCGTGAGGGGATAGTACTGCGATGTTGAAAATCATTGGAATTCTCGATAAAAAACCCTCTAAATTTTGATAATCTGGTGCTTCAAGGAGATTTGCCAGCAAGCTCATGGTAGTCTTAATATCTTTTACAGTCCGCCCCCATCCGGGTTCAAAGCCAAGCGACCTGATCTCAGTTTCAAGGTCACTCCACTCGTTATTTTCAGGCTGTTTGTCCAATAGGTCGATGGCACTGCTCAAAGCGGTTCGCAACTGCTTCTCGTCTCTGATGAGATTATTGATCATGAAAGACTTTCCTTCATAACCATGAACTTTGAGAAAAGAAAAAAGCAACTCATCCCCGTTACTCAAACCATCCCCCAAAAGATTTGAAAAAGTACGATTGAGAAACTCGACACCATGTCCGATAGACCTCACTTGATGCATTTTGGGAAAGTCCCTTTCAAAAGGAGTGAAGTCAATTTCCAATATGGGTTGGCCTTCTGTTCCTCCAGAGACGAACCTCTCTTTAAAAGATAGAAATTCAGATATGGTGACCTCTTCAAACATCATCGATTCGATATGGCATCGAACACAAAACCATTTTGCAACACGAGGCCTTACATCAAGATATAGCCAGGGATCAGAAAACGCAGCTTCCTGAGTTTTCTTGAGCATTTTCGCCAGGGCAGAGTTCCGGAATTCCTCATATTCGGTATTTTCATTACAATAGTTACAGAACTCATCCCATAGATCACTGCCCAGAATGAGCTGTTTATTCAATGCCTGGTAACGTCTGAAAAAACTGAACACGATACTTCGGTTAAGTTGAACAAACTCAAGAATATCAGGTAGCATACCGATCTCCGGATCTCATATATGTTTTCGATTATTTTTCTTCTTATTAAATCACGAGACCATTGTTCTCTAGAATGAGCCCCATGGCTCGCTCAATCTATGGCTGTGACGCCTTCTTTATGTGCATATCTTCGACCTTTATTCAATTAAGCGATGGGCTTTTAGCCTGTCTGGACTAAATCGAATTTCCTGCTGGGCATAGTCGTTACTGATGTGAGCCGATTTTTTAGGTTCTACCAGTAGTAGGGGAATTTATAGTGATCAAAGATCGATATTTCATAATCTCGATAAATGGGATCGTGTGGGTTGTATTCCGGGCTACTCTCTATTTGCTGCTTAGTCATTTTGATAATCACTGAGCGGTCGGCCCAGTCGACCGATTCAACCCAGTTTGGATCGACAATGACGCGTTTGCTCCCTGGTATCCACTTGCTCGTATCGATTACCAGATACCTTATTGCCCAAGAATCTTCTTCGATCAGGAAATCTTCAATGTGTCCGATATCCTCATCGTGGGCATGAATCCGATACCCGGCAACCTCATTGGCTGATCTAAGATTCGATTTCCCTTCCACTGCTTGCTCTATTTCAAGGAGCTCTTTTCTTTGTTTCAGCGTCCGGGGATAATGGTCTTTCCCCCAGAGATCAGAACCGTCCCAGTAATCAGACCAATTGTTGTATTTGTTAAAAAATGTCTCGTACTTACGGGATACTGGGGCGTCTGAGTCGAGCGGCGGAGAATTTTTTATCTGTTCCCTGCTCAACTCGATGCGTATGATCTGATTAACGTTATCTACAGTTCCGATGCTAATCGGAGAGATCAGGACCTTACGTCCGGGAAGCCATTTGCGCGTATCAGCGACCAGGTAGCGAATCACCCATGCTTTGTCGTCAAAGAAAAAATCGCTGCATTTACCAATTGCGCCTTGATGTGCCCCCAATTCGCAACTTTTAAGTAAATCGATACTGATCAACGGTGTTACCATGACATCCTCCTGATAATTTACAGCTAAACTGATTAAGAGGGCTTCAACTCTGAGGAAGTGCGAATCAACGGGTACTTTTTTTCATCACCAATTACATTCATATGCCTAGCAAAGAGTTGTGGAGATTTCAGATAGCCAATAATTAGATTTGTGATACTCTTTAAAGAAGCTAGGTGAACTCGCTCGTATCCATGAGAGGCATCCAAACCGAAACAGACCAACGCGGTTCTAATATCATTACCGGCCTCAAGAGCAGCTGCTGCATCACTTCGATAATGTAAAAATACATCTCGGCTGAACTCTATACCGTCTTCTATACAGATACTAATAAGGTGACTTGTGAGGTGGGTGTCAAATGGTCCGCTGGAATCCATCATTGCGATAGTTACTCCAAATTCACTTGTGTTTTGACCTGGTGCGATGGTGCCGTTATCAATTGTAACCATTTCGGCCACATTACCGCGTAGCACATGTGACGCTCCAACACCAACCTCTTCAGAAATTGTGAACAGTAAAGAAACATTCAGACAAGGAATCTCATTCGCATTGCGCAACATCTGGACAGCAGCAAGTATCGATGCTACACCCGCCTTGTCATCAAGGAACCTGGAATTAATATAGCCACTCTCGCTCACCTCCATCCCAGGGTGAAAAGAAATGAAATCCCCCACTCTTATTCCTCTCTCCCATAGAGATTCAATTGACGAGCCTGGTTCATCAAGACGGACTTCCAAATTTTCCCAGTTCCCAGGTTGGTTATCTATCTCTTCATTAAAGGTGTGGCCTGAAGCTTTTAAGGGCAAAACTGTCCCTTGAGTTGTCATGTCACCAGCTGAATGAACATTGATTCTAGCTCCTTCGGCAAACCTGGCAGACCAATTTCCAATAGGCACGATACTTATTCTACCATTTTGTTTAAGACTTTTTACCATTGCCCCAAGAGTATCGACGTGGCAGGCAATGGCTCGGCGCGGTTTGGATTTGCTACCCTTTAAAGTGGCTCTGATTGCACCACGCCTGGTAAGTTTATAGGGAACCTTGAGCGCCTCGAGTTCATCGCATACAAATCTGACAATATTGTCAGTCATACCGGTTGGGCTTGGGATTTCCACTAAACGAGATAAAACATTGAGGAGGTACTCTTCACTTACCTGACTATTCATGGCACCCCACATACTGCCTGGACTGTGGAAAAAGAAGATCGATGAATTTTTCAGCAGTTGGCTGAGGCTCATGATTTGCCAACCCAGGTCTTTCGTTCGCCTCAATAATCACATATTCCTCACCTGAGACTGTGGGTACCAGAAAATCAAACCCTACTACAGGAATATCCAACGCTCTTGCTCCGGATCTTGCTGCTTCAATGAGCTTTGGGTTAATATCTGCAGTGACATCGTGAATGGTCCCACCTGTATGGAGATTTGCGGTCTTTCTCACTTGAAGTTCAGTATCCTCGGGCAGTATTTGTTCCATCGAGTATCCTGCTTCTTCAACACAACGAACGGTTTCAGCATCTTGAGGAATTGTACTCTCGCCACCGGTGGCTTTGGCCCGACGTCTGCTCTGTTTTTCTATGAGTTGCTGTATAGTATGCTGACCCGTTCCCCGGACCGTAGCGGGCCTTCTTACAGCAGCTGCCACAATTTCATCATCGATGACAATAATTCTGAGATCCTCACCTCTGACGTACTCCTCGACAATGACCTTCTCGCAAAGTGAAGATGCGCTTTCTATGGCTGAAAAGACGTCTTCTTTTGCGCTCAGATCGACAAAAACCCCCTCTCCCTGTTCTCCTCTGGCAGGCTTGACTACGAGGCTGCTATAGCTCGTAAGAAACGATTCAATGTCTGCTGAATCGTTAATTATCAACTGATCAGGTGTGTTCAGCCCTACCTCTTGCAATATTTTCCTAGTCACTGCTTTATCATCACAGCGGCTCATCGCTACGGCGTTGGTCAACTCACTTAAAGATTCCCTGCAGACAATTGAGCGACCACTAAATGTCAATCTGAAATACCCGTTTTCTCCATCGAGGACTTCTACACCAATACCTCTTTGTCTGGCCTCTTCAATTAGAATCCCAGCATAGATATTGGTTTCTTGCTCAGGTTCAGAGCCGATAAACAATGGGGCGTTTATCGAATTTTTAGTTTTTATGCAGTAGACCGGCACTTGTTCGAACCCAAGCTTGTCATACAAAGCCTTTGCCTCGTTATTTGAGTGCATGACGGAAAGGTCGATAAACCTCCTGCCTTGCCCAATAAAATAGAGGATAAGTTCTCGAACAAGAGTTTCACCTAATCTGGGATACCCGCATTGACTATCAACTGCTAACGCCCAGAGACTCGAACCATTGTCGGGATCATTAAAAGCATGACAATGATCCACACCGGTAATCGCGCCTACGATTAAGCCACTGCTCCGTTCCTCTGCAACCAGCACCTGTAGTGCCGGATTCTTAAGCACCTTGGTGTAAAATCCCTTGTAGCTGGGGACCATTCCCCAAGATTGGTAAATAGCGTTTAAGGCAGTTTCATCATCGTCAGCCCTGATTGGACGCACTATCAATCCATGGATTCTGAGACTCTTTTCATGATAATTATTAAAATCCAGCCTGTAAGTGATAGAAGGATCCAGAAAAAGCTCCTGCGGTGCCAAAGAAACCACGACATGCGGGTCGCGCATATACATAGCAATATCCCGTCGTCCTTGCTTCTCTTTACAAATCTCCTCTGCGAGTGTTTTGGGGTCAGAGAATGTTTGTCCAAAAATCAATCGCCCCCAGCCACAATCGACAATAACCTCCTTTTTGATATCCGCTGTCTCTCTTGCATCCAGCGGTTCACCCCAGTGCTTGAGTGATGACATGCAGTTGGGGTCATATGCGTCCTTACATTGCTCTTCCGAGTCTACTTTACTAGAGGTAATCATTACGAAACTCCATGATTTTGTAACCACATTTCCAGCAACGCCACCTGCCATAGTTTTGACCCACGTAATGGGGTAATATGTGTTGTGGGTTCTTCCAGAAGAAGATCGATGTATTCTTTTTTGAATAGCTTCCGTTTGGTTGCTTTATCATTTGTTAAATATTCTCGAACAAACTTCAGGATTGGGCCATCGATATATTTTAGTGCGGGAACCGGGAAGTATCCTTTCCGTCTATCAATGACTTCATCAGGGATGATTTCTCTGGCAGCCTCTTTCAATATCCATTTCCCTTCATCTTTGACTTTCAGATTCACGGGAATTCTCCCTGCCAATTCAACGAGTTCATGATCGAGAAATGGCACCCGTGCCTCTAGACCCCATGCCATTGTCATATTGTCAACCCGTTTGACAGGATCATCTGTCAACATGATAGTTGTATCTAGACGAAGAGCTTTATCCACTGGATGATCTGCACCTGGTTTGGAGAAAAAGTTTGACACGAATTCCCGGCTGAAGTCGTGATGAACAAAGTCTTCGTGAACGACATGTTCAAATTCTGCTTGAGTGCGATCAAAAAATACAGAGCAGTAATCATCAACAGGGTCAGCACTCTTCATCAGCGGACGATACCAGTGATAACCGCCGAAAACTTCATCTGCACCCTGACCACTTTGAACTACACTCACGTGTTTCGAAACTTCCTGAGACAGCAAAAAGAAACCGATATTATCGTAGCTGACCATTGGCTCGGACATTGCCATTATTGAATGAGGTAATGTATCGAGCAGGTTGTCCGTAGGCACAAAGATTTGATGATGGTTGGTGTTGAATTTTTTGGAAATAATATCTGAATAGTAAAATTCATCGCCCTTTTCGTTGCCGACTGCTTCAAAGCCAACAGAAAAGGTATTAAGTCCACTTTGTCCCTCTTCGGCGAGTAGTCCAACAAGTAAACTAGAATCTACACCGCCAGACAGCAATACACCCACGGGTACATCTGCTACCATTCTTCGCTTTACTGCAGTCCTGATTTCATCTAAAAGTAAATAAACCCACTCATCTCTAGTTAGTATTTCACTACTGAGATCTTTTTGCATATCAAGATCCCAGTATATCGTATCTTTAAATAAACCATTTGACTCATATACTCTTAAGGTTGCGGGGGGGAGTTTTGTTATACCTTTGAGCATCGTATGTGGCGCCGGTACAACTGCATGCCAGTGAAGATAATGATGCAGCGCAATCGGATTTATATCGGTATCAATCCCTTCACTTATGAGTAGTGCTGGCAAGCTAGAAGCAAAACGTAATAATTCGTCTCTATCGTCAAGATACAAAGGTTTAATGCCTAATCTATCACGTGCCATTATTATTCTATTTGAATCCCTCTCGTGAATGACGAAAGCGAACATGCCGTTGAGTCTGGAGACAAAATCAACTCCCCATGCGTGATAGGCTTTTAATATGACTTCGGTATCACCTTC
>NODE-659-length-12103-cov-8.34462_pt1 | contig 12103 bp, 9 predicted proteins | sample MGYA00139097_ERZ477577 | MGnify/ENA metagenome assembly ERZ477577 | reverse complement strand
CTTTTAATCACTTTTTCCTGTTTAATTTCCTTTGCACAAAAAGAAACAAGTGCTACTAGTGAATTTGACCGAAATATTCTACCCATTAAAGAACCTACCCCGCCTACTTATACTGAGCTGGACGTGCGCAATGCAACACCTCCTCCCAGATTTGTAGTGACAGCACCTGAAAAGGCACCAAATGTTGTCATTGTTTTAATTGATGACCTGGGCTTTGCCGGAACCAGTAAATTTGGCGGCCCTGTAAACACACCTACCTTTGACAGAATGGCTGGTGAAGGGGTCTATTATAACAACTTCCATACAACGGCCGTATGTTCACCGACAAGAGCTGCCATTAAGAGTGGCCGAAACCATCACGTGAACAATATGGGTGGAATTATCGAAACGGGAACCGCTTTTCCTGGAAATACGGGAAAAATTCCACAAAACGTAACTCCGGTTGCCGAAATGTTGCGACTAAACGGATATAGTACTGCTGCCTTCGGGAAATGGCATGAACTTGCCGCCTGGGAAGCAAGTGTTTCGGGTCCTTTAGATCGTTGGCCAACCCATCAGGGGTTTGATAAGTTTTATGGTTTTCTTGGAGGAGAAACGAATCAGTGGGCTCCATATATTTACGATGGAACCATTCCTGTAACCCTGCCGGAAGATCCTCAATACCATTTCTTAGAAGATATGACGAATGAATCCATAAAATGGATAAAGTTTCAAAAAGCACTTACGCCTGAAAAACCATTTTTTGTGTATTATGCACCTGGTGCTACGCATGCACCACATCATGTACCTCAAAAATACATCGATAACTGGAAGGGGAAATTCGACCAGGGATGGGACAAAATGCGTGAGGAAATTCTTACCCGACAAATAGCAAGTGGCGTGGTTCCAAAAGGCACCAAGTTGACGGAAAAACCATCAGCGATACCCAATTGGGAGGATCTAACCGAAGATGAAAAAACACTATTCACGCACCAGGCTGAAGTTTTTGCCGGGTATGTTGAAATGACGGATTATGAGGTTGGCCGTCTTGTTGGAGCCATTGAAGAACTGGGTGAACTTGATAATACACTCATCTTTTTTGTATATGGAGACAATGGAACAAGTGCTGAAGGTGGACGAAATGGTATGTTTAGTGAAATGACTTATTTCAATGGGGTACAGGAAAAAGTGGAAGACATGCTCAAAGTAATGGACAAATGGGGAGGACCTGAAACATATCCGCATATGGCCTCTGGCTGGGCAGTTATGTTTGACACGCCATACAAATGGACCAAACAGGTGGCTTCCGATTTCGGTGGGACCAAAGTGGGCATGACGGTTCACTGGCCAAAAGGTATTACAGCGAAAAATGAGTTGCGCCCTCAGTTTCACCATGTAATTGATGTTGCGCCAACGATACTGGAGGCAGCCGGCTTACCGGAACCTGTTGAGGTGAATGGGGTTGTACAAGTCCCGATGAACGGCGTAAGCATGTTATATTCTTTCGACGATGGACCTGCAAAAGATCAACATACAAAGCAGTATTTTGAAATGTTTGGCAATCGCGCCATGTATAAGGATGGCTGGTTAGCACGAACAATCCATAAGGCCCCTTGGGAGGCCAAACCTCGCCGGGGATTAACAGAAGACATCTGGGAACTTTATAATACGGATAAAGATTTTAGCCTGATCAATGATCTATCATCCAAGCATCCTGAAAAATTGAAAGAACTGCAGGATTTGTTTCTTCAAGAAGCTGAAAAATACCATGTTTTACCCATAGATGACAGGACCTTTGAACGGATAAATCCGGCACTTGCAGGAAGGCCCGACCTCATGGCTGGGCGTACTTCACTTACTTTAGCCGATGGGATGGTTGGGATGTCAGAAAACATTTTCATCAACATTAAAAACAAGTCAAAAACCCTTACTGCTGAGGTAGACGTTAAGGCAGACGGTGGAAATGGAATCATCATCGCCCAGGGAGGACGTTTTGGAGGCTGGGCCTTATATGTGAAAGATGGCGTCCCTGCCTATGATTATAATTTTTTAGGTATGCAACGCTTTTCCATTGCATCCTCAAAAAAGCTTGTTGCAGGAAAATCAACTATCCGTTTTCAATTTGATTATGATGGAGGTGGCCTGGCAAAAGGAGGCACAGGAACAATCTTTGTCAATGATGAAAAAGTAGGTGAAGGAAGAATCGACCGCACACAACCTATGGTATTTTCAGCGGATGAAACAGCAGATGTAGGTATTGATCTGGCTACACCGGTAGTTGAAACGATTGGGGCGGAGTCCAAATCACGTTTTACGGGGCATATTGAGAAGGTTAAAGTGGAAGTAAAAGAAGTTCCTTAAATATATTAGTCCACATATTGGGCGGAAACTAAAAAATGAAACGTTAAACATTTATTAATCTATCTGTAAATAATATTTTCAGCAGTTTCAAATTCAGGATATATAAATAGCAAGTATGGAATTATCGTTTGAAAATGAAACATATAACAGGATACTTGGAAAAGCCGGTGTTAAATCCAGCGGTTTCAGTTTGCAAATAACAAAGGCGTTGATACTTTTTGTTATTTGCTGGCTGCCTCTTGCGATAATTACAATTTATCAAGGAAATTTCTGGACCGGCAATATCGATGATTCCTTTATCACAAATTTTGACACTCAGGTAAGGTTCCTTATTTCGCTCCCAATATTGGTGCTTTCAGAGAAACTGATCAGTTCTAAATTGGGTTTGATCCTGAATCAGTTTAAGAATTCAGGAATTATCAAACCCGAAGATTTTAATACTTTTCACGAAACTATTGAAAAAGCCTTAGGTTTTTTAAAATCAAAATGGACATTTGCATTTATCATTGCGGTCTGCTATTTTCAGGTGTTCTCGGTACTAACCTATGAAAGTGAATATACCTCAATCCTTTCCTGGCAAATATCAGATTTAGAAGGCGAAGAGAAGCTCAATATGGCGGGCAAATGGAATGCTTTGATCAGCAGGCCTATCGTATTTTTTCTATTTCTTAAATGGATTTTACGAATCGCCGTTTGGGGATGGATCCTTAGAAAAATTTCCAAGCTCAATTTAAACCTGTTCCCTGTCCATCCCGATTTATCAGGGGGATTAGGGTTTCTTGGTTATGCGCTGCGCTTTTTTTCTCCTATAGCCTTTGCGATTTCTGCGGCAATAGCTGGGAATATGGCCGATTTTATCCTAATAGAAGGCGTTCAATTGAAAGCTTTGGTACTCCCGGGACTTGCTTATTTATTATTTATCAGCCTGCTATTCACTTTGCCACTTCTATCCTTTGTGGGGAAATTAATTGATGGACGCGAACAAAGTGTTTTCGAAAATTATGATTTTGCCAATGGTATTTACAGGGAATTGAGATTGAAATTTTCAAAAGGATATGACAAGGTCACTGAAGAAGACTTGAAATCTCCTGATTTTTCGGCAGCATCTGATCTTAGTGCAGTAATCGAAAATGCCTTAAATATGAAATACGTCCCCTTTACCATAAGAGATTTGATTCCGCTTTGGGTCATGACCATATTGCCATTCCTGGCAGTCATTTTATTGGAAGTACCATTAAATGAATTATTCAAGGTACTGGTTTCTATTTTAGTCTAATATTGGCGCATACTTTAGAAGACCTTGGAGGTTAAGTCCTCAACTAAGAGGCCTTCGGAAATACTTAAACCAACCCTGTAAAACCTAAAAAGGCAAGTGACAATAAGCCGGCCACCAATAAATTGATCGGAACGCCTTTCATTCCTTCGGGAATATCCGCTAATTCCAATTCTTCGCGTATACTGGCAAATACAATCAGGGCCAGGGCAAAACCAATCGAATTGGCCACTGCAAAAAACACGGCCTTAAGTAAGCTTGTACTTTCTAATCCCAGCGCCAATATAGCGACACCTAAAACAGCGCAATTCGTTGTGATCAGGGGTAAAAAAACGCCTAAGGCCTGATACAAGGGAGGGCTCACTTTTTTTAATATGATTTCCACCATTTGAACGAGGGCTGCAATGACCAGTATAAAGGTGATCGTTCTTAAATAATCCAGGCCTGCAGGTACAAGTATAAACTCATGCAACAAATAAGTGACCAGGGTGGCTAATGTCATCACGAACAATACAGCGCCAGACATTCCCACAGAGGTGGAAACCTTATTGGATACACCTAAAAAAGGGCAGATCCCTAAAAACTGTGACAGAACTATATTATTTACAAAAACCGCCGCGATGAGTATGACTATATAATCCATTCTTAAGTTGTTTTAGTAGAAATTTTGTTAAACAAAACACTCAAATATGCCAGGGCAATAAAAGCGCCGGGAGGTAATATAAACAGGATAAAAGTATTGGCATTTTCCGATACAAATCTGAACTCAAAAATACTGCCGCTTCCTAAGATTTCACGAACTGCACCGAGTAAGGTAAGCGCTATGACAAAGCCAAGCCCCATACCCAGGGCGTCCAAAATGGAAGACAGGATATTGTTTTTTGAAGCAAAGGCCTCTGCCCTGCCTAAGATCAGACAGTTTACTACAATAAGTGGAATAAAAATTCCCAGTTGTTCATATAAAAATGGGATAAAGGCCTCCAAAACCATTTCAACGATCGTTACAAATGAAGCAATGATAATGATAAAAGCAGGAATACGCACTTTACCCGGTATTTGCGATTTCACCAAAGACACTACGATGTTGGACATCAATAACACGAATAAGGTTGCTACACCCATCCCTAAACCGTTGAAAGCAGAAGAGGTAACACCCAGGGTCGGACACATACCCAACAACATCACAAAAACCGGATTCTCCTTAATAATTCCTTTGAGGAAAATTTGCGTCTGACTCATCTTTTCAGCCATAATTCTTAATTTTTAAGGGATTTTAGTGATTCCTTGTTCTTTTCGAACTCTTCATATGCCAACTGTGCAGCCTCTCCAAACGCTCTTGAAGTTATCGTTGCTCCGGTCAATGCATCAACATCGCCGCCATCTTTCTTAACCTTTAAATTATAGGTCTCTGGATTCTTTCCTCTGAACTGATCTATAAAGCTGTCGTTTTTTATTTTAGTGCCCAGCCCCGGCGTTTCCTTCTGTTCCAGGACTTCAATCGTCAGCATATCACCATTCGCTGCAAAGCCTACCATAATTTTTATCAGTCCGCTGAATCCCTTTTCGGTCGAACCGATTACCGCAGCACCCACAAAACTATTTTTATGAAAGGCCGGATAAATCTCTACGCTGTCTTTGACAACTGAGGATTTAACCATTTGAATATCTTCAACCGGACTGTTATCAAATTCGGGCAGCACCAGTTTTAAAGCATTTAATTTTTTCTCTAATTTGGCTTTTGCCTTTGGGCCAACGGTCAGATCATTTACATACCCTAAAGACAATCCCGCAACCAGGGTTATTCCAATTAAGGACAGCGTCATATTTAAAAAGGTGTCTTTCTTTTTTCCCATCATGTCACGATTTTAGATTTGACTTTTGCCCCAAAACGACGCGGTTTAAAATATTTATTGATCAATGGTACGAAGGCATTCATGATGATAATGGCAAAGGATACCCCTTCGGGATAAGCGCCAAAAATTCTTATCAATACTGTGATGATCCCGATTGCGATCGCGAAAATGATCATCCCTTTTTTTGTCATTGGGCTCGTTACCAGATCCGTGGCCATATAAAAGGCACCCAACACCGCTCCACCTGAGAGCAAATGAATCATTGGGTTCGCATATTGCTCGGCATTTACAAGCCAAAACATACCAGACACCAGCCCGATACTGAGTAGCATCATAACCGGGATATGCCAGGAAATCACCCTTCTTAGGATCAAATAGATCCCGCCCATCAGTAAAGCTAAAACGGACATCTCTCCAATGGACCCACCTGTAATTCCCAAAAACATGTCAAGATAAGATGGTATCTTACTGCTTAGATCAGACATACTCTCGCCGAATAACAATCCTTCCTTTATGATGCTCAGTGGTGTTGCCCCTGACACCGCATCAACAATAATTGTTCTGTTTGCCAATGGCGTTGGCCATGTTGTCATCTGAACGGGAAAAGAAACCAGCAAGAATACCCGGCCTACTAAAGCAGGATTAAAAATATTGAAACCCAAACCACCAAAAGACGATTTGGCAACTCCGATTGCCACTAAACTGCCCACGATGATCATCCATATGGGTAGGTTGGAAGGTAAATTGAAAGCCAACAAAATACCTGTAATTAATGCGGAACCGTCACCAATGGTAACATCGGTTTTCAGCAGATATTTCTGAATTACATATTCGAAGAATATACACGATATTATGGCAACCGCCGTAACGATAAATGCGCCTATTCCAAAAATATATAAAGAGACTAAAAATGCAGGAAGTAAGGCAATGACCACATCATACATTAGTTTTTTCGAAGTTCGGTCAGAATGCACGTGGGGCGAAGCTGATACTATAATTGGTGCTGTGCTCATGCTTAATTTTTAGCCGTTTCTAATTTTTTAACAATACTCTTTCCAAATCTGATATAGTCCAGTAACGGCCTGTGAGACGGGCAGACATAGCTGCATGAACCACATTCTATACAGGTCATGATATCTTCATTTGTCACGCGTTCATACAACCCTTTTTCGGTTAAATTCATGAGTAAATGCGGCTCCAGACCCATAGGACAGACATATACACATTCACCACAGCGGATACAATTTTTAGGTTCTCCCCTGGTCGCTTCATCTTCAGGAATAATTAAAATCCCTGAGGTTCCTTTTGTAACCGGAATATCTGTATTTTTAATCGCCTTACCCATCATTGGCCCTCCATTAACCAGTTTTCTGGTGCCTTCGGGTAGTCCGCCAACTTCCTCTACTAAATCTTTGATAGGTGTGCCTATTTTTACCCAAAAATTTGAAGGATTTGTCAGTTTCTTTCCGGTAACCGTAACCACACGCTCGATTAGCGGTTTATGATATTGAACAGCCTCATATATAGCGAAAATGGTTCCCACATTATGCACGATTACACCCACATCCATGGGGAGTCCATTTTTCGGAACTTCTCTCTTTAATATGGCCTTGATCAGTTGTTTTTCACCCCCTTGCGGATATTTAACCTGCAAAGCCGCAACACTGATATTTTCGTCTTTTGCGGATGCTTTTTTAAGCAGCTTAATCGCGTCCTTCTTATTATTTTCAATGCCAATAATGGCTTTAGGAATATGTAAAGCATGCATCAGGATCTGAATACCTACGATAATTTCGTCAGCTTTTTCAAGCATCAACCTGTGGTCAGCGGTAAGATAGGGTTCACATTCAACACCGTTAATTAAAAGGAACTCAATATGATTATCCTCCTTTACATTCAATTTTACGTGCGATGGAAAAGTTGCACCGCCAAGCCCGACGATACCAAAATCCAAAACGCGATCCAGGATCTCTGCCTTGGACAGCTCAATCTCAGTTTTTAAAGGATAATCAGGGTTTTCGAAATTTGATTCATTTTTTTGATCTGTTCTGATCACAATACACTGCTTCTTATAGCCGCTGCTATCTACTATTTTGTCAAGTTTTGTGACCGTTCCCGCAACCGGAGAATGTATATTTGAGGATACATATCCACCAGACTTTGCAATCACCTGTCCAATCTCGACCTTGTCTTTTCTGTCGACAACAATTTCAGCCGGAACACCAATATGCTGTGCAATGGGGACATAAACAACTTTTGGTATAGACATCTTCTGTATTGTTTTTGAAGATGTTATCTTGTTTTCTTTTGGATGTATGCCTCCCTTCGGAAATGTTTTAAGCATCAGTTTTGGATTTTAAAGCGTCAACGTTTGTTTTGACCACCTCATTTTTTTCAGATGAGTTTACTTTTTTAGCAGCCTCTACTTTTTTAAGCGACTTTTCTATTTTAGTCGCCTTTACCTTTTTCGGTGGTTTCACTTTTTTGGGAGGGAAATTGGTTTCAATGATTGAATGTGTCGGGCAAACGGGAACACATTTTCTGCATAAAGTACATAATTCAGCGTCTATATAGGCTAAGGAATCAGACATGGTGATCGCATCCTTCGGGCAGATATCCTCGCATTTTGAGCAACCAATACAGGCTACTTCACAGGCCTTTTTTGCAATACCGCCTTTGTCCTCATTCAAACAACCCACAAATATTTTCAGGTCTCGTTTATTTTTTGGCCTCATTTCAATAATATCCCGCGGACAGGCTTCCACACATATACCGCATGAAGTACATTTATCGGTTATGATAACAGGTAAACCCGTGTTTTCATCCATATACATGGCGTCGAACTGGCACACATTGACACAATCACCGTCACCCAAACAACCATATTGACAATCGGTTTCTCCGCCGTAAATAAGTGATGAAATGGCACATGACCTCGGGCCCTGGTATTCTGTAGTTTTAGGTCTTACGTCACAACCACCCTGGCATAGAACAACAGCAACGGTAGGGTCTTTTTCAACCACCTCTTTACCTAATATCTCAGCCACTTGTTTCATTACGTCATTTCCGCCGACGGGGCAGAATAGGTCTGAAATATCCTCCGATGCTACTAATTTTTCTGCAAAAGCTTTACAACCCGGAGAGCCACAACCAGCACAATTTGCTGCGGGAAGTACATCTTCAACTACAGGAATTAGCGGATCTTCATATACATAGAACTTCTTTGAAATGATATACAGCAAAACGGCTGCAATACTTCCTAATGAAACCAGTAGTAGAATACTATATAAAACTGAAACGGTCATTTTATTTATTTTTAATTATGTTGACCCTGAATGCCTTTTGAAACGAAGCGTTAAAAACATAAAGTGATAAATAATAGGGGACTAAAACCAATAATGATAATAATCCGGCAATCCATTCTTTTACAAATAAAGAGCTAATAAGCAATACGGCAAATAGTAAAATAAACGGAAATATATAAGCCCAGAAAACGGCTTTTAGGCCCAATTCTTTTTGCATAACCACATCAACATCTTCATTGAGTTTAAAAGTTTGCTGGGTAATGGGCACTTCGATTTCTTTTGAATTGGATTCTGAAACACCACATGCTCCCCTAGCTTTGCAGCCTTCACAATTCACATCATCATTTAATGAAACTGTTATAAATGACTTATTCATCCTGGAGATTACGCCTGAATGTTTTACGTAATTCCAATTGCTTGATTTAAAGTCACCTACATTAATTTCACTCATATTAAAAAGAATACGATTTAATTTAATACAAAAATAGGGCTGTGACTTGTTATATAAAATGACTTTGGTCAGTACTTAAATGTTTGAATTATAGTAAGGGTTGGATTTAGTCTTCCGGGTCACTAGCAGGTTAGGGTCATGCAGATTCTAAAAAAATGATGTACATCAATTATTTTATTGATCTGTATCATTTCCTCTAAAAGATATCTTCTCTAACTTTCTTTGTTTGAAATATGACACTCGGTTTTAACACCTGTCAAATGCTGTTATATGATATTTAAAAATCAATAAAACAACAAATCAATGCTCACCAAAAAATCCATGAAGACCAAGAAACAAAAAAAATATCTAAAGGTAAGTGCTACAATAGAGGAAATCATCCGGAAGGCTAAGAACATGGAAGAAATCTATGAGCGAGAATTGTCATTGGTTCATCCCATCTTTGAAAAAAGCGCTACAAATTTACTACACTACCTGGCATTCAGGACCTTTAATATAGATCGACTTCAGTTAAAGCTGATGAATCTGGGATTACCTTCCCTGTCAAATATTGAAAGTCACGTCATGCGCAGCCTTTTCAACTTAAAGAACATCCTCCATCATTTACTTGATCTTGAAGAGGTGGCGAATCCCAAAGGTTATGTTTCGTTTAAAAAGAGCAACCGCATCATGCGTAAAAACAACAAATTGCTATTCGGGTATAAGTCAAAAAAGAGGCGTACGCGTATCATGGTGACCTTGCCCACCCAGGCCGCAAAGGACCCGCTTTTTGTCAGAAAACTGATCATGCTTGGCATGAATTGCGCCCGTATCAACTGTGCGCATGGGGATCCTGAAATCTGGGCTCAAATGGTTGACAATATTCAAAACGCCAATAAAAAGCTTCAAAAGAAATGTAAAATAGCGATGGACCTTGCCGGACCCAAATTAAGGTCAGGGCAGATGATCTCGGGGCCGAAAGTGATTAAAATTAAGCCCCGTCGAGATGACTTGGGCAATATAATTCAACCCGCACATATCTGGATCGCGCCACCTGATGTGACTCCGCCCTCAACGGCCGAAGTTGATGGCATACTTCCAGTACCTGAACGACTCTATAAACGAATCAAAAGAGGGAACATGATCTCTTTGAAGGACTCCCGAGGTAAAAATGGAAAAATCTATATTGACCGGAAAGAAAAGAATGGTAAATGGGGTTTGTGTTCGAATTCACTCTACATTGAAACCGGTACTGAACTCGTGCTGCACAAACAGAAACAAAGCGGTCGTCTGGTCACCAGATTAGGCGAAGTATTGCCCAAGGAACAATTCATTACGTTATTCCAGGGAGATAAACTGATCCTGCATAAGGACCCCCGTCCGGGAGAGCCAGGGACCTATGATCATGATGGGAAGTTAGCTAAACCGGCTCATATTTCCTGCACCTTACCTGAAATATTCGATGATGTGAAAACCGGAGAATCCATAAGCTTCAATGACGGAAAGATTGATGGAATGATCAGGGCAGTAAATCACGAAGAACTGGAAGTTGACATTGTGCATGCAAAGAAAAATGGCAGCAAACTCAAAGCGGATAAGGGTATCAATTTACCTGACAGTGATTTAAGTGTGAGCGGACTTACTGACAAAGATAAAACTGATGTAGAATTCGTAGCTAAACACGCTGACGCTATTAATCTATCATTTGTCAATAGCCCGGATGATGTGCTGGAATTGCAGGATATTCTAAAAGATAGAAATTCCAAGGCCGGAATTATTCTAAAAATAGAGACGCAAAAGGGGTTTACCAACCTACCCTCTATTTTACTGACGGCCATGCGTTGTTACCCGGTTGGTGTGATGATCGCGCGAGGAGATCTTGCCGTCGAAACAGGATGGGATCACTTTGCAAGCATACAGCAGGAAATCATGCGTATCTCCGGGGCAGCCCATATCCCGGATGTATGGGCCACGCAGGTACTGGATAATCTGGCGAAAAAGGGAACACCTTCACGTTCTGAAATTACCGATGCCGCCATGGCTCAGCAGGCCGATTGCGTCATGCTCAACAAGGGCCCTTATATTGAAAGAGCGGTTAAAATGCTTGACAAAATATTGCGTCGCATGGAACGGTTCCAAAATAAAACATCCTCCGTATTGCCAAAAATGCCGAAGGCAGATCAATTGATTCTTAATGATTAATAGACTATAGCTTATTATCTGCAAGCTAAAAATTCTGTTAATTAATAGGTAATCCCCAAATCATTGGTCCTTACTTTCTCTAATTTTTGTTTTAATTTTTTTTGAAAATAAGCAACTGTTTCACCATAATTTGGGTCAGCAGCCAGATTTGTGAATTGTTTTGGATCATTTTCCATATCGAACAATTCAATCCCCGATGCCGCATCTTCATCATACTGAATATAGGCCCACTTTTGCGATCTTAACAAGAAGGATTTCCCTCCCTGACTTACTGAAAATGCCAGCTCGCGAACTTCATGATTTGGATTTTTAAACGTTTTGACCAGGCTTTTTCCCTGAATATGTTCAGCGCTTTTTATGCCAGCCATTTCGGCTATGGTGGGATACAGATCCAACAATTCGACGAAAGAATTGCAGGTGGAGGGCTTTATCCCCTTAGCCTTAATAATCATGGGAACCCGAACGGATTCCTCGTGCAAGCTTACTTTCATCCAAAAACTATGTTCCCCTAAATGAAAACCATGGTCGGAGGTAAAGACCACAATGGTATTATCCTCAAGGCCCTCTTCTTTTAACGCTTGTAAAACCTTGCCAACCTGGGCATCCATATAGGATACCGAGGCATAATAAGCTGCTATGGCTTTCTTTTCCTGGTCCAAGGACATCTGGCCATTAATACTGGTCACATAATTGATACCTC
>NODE-658-length-12118-cov-5.90226_pt1 | contig 12118 bp, 13 predicted proteins | sample MGYA00139097_ERZ477577 | MGnify/ENA metagenome assembly ERZ477577 | reverse complement strand
ACAAACCAATCCAATTGTTTTTTTGTCTTTGCATGCATGCTTGGGTAAGGAATGTCATAACCGTTACGAATTCGCTGCCAAAGATCGGCTTCAGGTTTTGGAGTGATCTCATCATCATCATGATTGATAAGAGCTAACTCTGACAATATATTGATTTCTGTGGCTTGCGGTTCACCATAGGCATCTTGCCATGTCGACGACGGGGTCTGTTCAGACTGCCCCTGCTGAGCAGCAGGCTCGGCTTCGCTTCCCGTCTTTGTGAATGAATTTGTACATGCCGTGATCAAAGATAACGACAAAAAGAGAAGTAAACACTTTAAAATAATTTTAACCATAACGATCTATTATAAAGAGGAAATAGCCGTCTGTTTAGAAAATAATGTTATGGAATACGATAAACTATGCATTAATTGCAATTACAGGATTTAAAAAGTGAGTCAACATCACGGACATCTATCAAAAATGGTCACCTCATTAGTAACTGACTCATCGCTCGCAAGCTACCAAATGGTACTCGATGAACAGCGTGTTGATATGACTCCACTAATCGGACAATCCGTGCAATTTCAGTTTGCAGGTGAAATTCATTGTCAGGCTTGCAATCGCTTAACCAAGAAAAGCTATAGCGGTGGGTTTTGCTACCCTTGCTCGCAAAATCTAGCTCAATGCGACTTATGCATAATGAAGCCTGAAACATGCCATTATGAAGCTGGCACCTGTCGCGAACCAGAATGGGGTGAATCATTCTGCATGCAAGATCATATCGTCTATTTAGCCAATAGTTCTGGAGTAAAAGTAGGTATTACACGTGTGAACCAAATGCCTACACGCTGGATTGATCAAGGAGCAATACAAGCACTACCTATTTTTAAAGTAAAAACACGCTATCAATCTGGCTTAGTTGAGGTTGCATTCAAGTCACAGGTTTCAGATCGTACTGATTGGCGCAAAATGCTAAAAGGTGGCAATGAGTCGATTGATTTAATTGCAAAACGTGATGAATTATTTTCTGCATGCCAAAATCAAATTACAGAACTGCAGCAGCGCTTTGGCGCTGACGCGATTGAGCCTTTAAAAGAAGCGAAAGTGTTAGAAATATCCTATCCAGTTCAACAATATCCAGAAAAAATAAAATCACATAATTTCGATAAGACACCTGAGATCAGCGGTGTTTTACAAGGCATAAAGGGTCAGTACCTCATTCTTGATACTGGCGTATTAAACATCCGTAAATTCAGCGGATACCACATCACAATGGTGACAGAATAATGCTCTATCAATTAATACGAAACATAATGTTTCAACTTGATGCTGAAAAAGCGCATCACTTAGGCTTAGCGGGTCTTAATGCTCTTGAGATGTCAGGCTTGTCGTCATTATTATTTCCTAAAACACATGCTACACCTGTTAATGTCATGGGACTCACATTCCCTAATGCCGTTGGTTTAGCTGCTGGATTAGATAAAAATGGCGATTATATTGAAGCCTTGGCAGCACTAGGTTTTGGCTTTGTTGAAATAGGCACCGTGACACCTCGCCCTCAAGACGGCAACCCTAAGCCTCGCTTATTTCGTATCCCAGAAGCAGAAGCGATAATTAACCGAATGGGCTTTAATAATTTAGGCGTCGACCATTTAGTTGAACAAGTAAAAATTGCTCAAACGGATACATTAGTTGGAATCAACATCGGTAAGAATTTTGATACCCCCGTTGAAAAGGCTGTTGATGATTACTTAATTGGTTTGAACAAAGTTTACAATCACGCCGACTACGTCACTATTAATATTTCATCACCCAACACTCCAGGTCTAAGAACCTTACAGTTTGGTGAATCGTTAAACCAATTATTAGGTTCACTCAAAGAAACTCAGGCCCAATTAGAACAAAAACATCAACGGTATGTACCAATGGCTGTAAAAGTTGCTCCTGACTTAGAGTTGCATGAAGTTGAAGAACTGGCTCAGACATTTAGCAATCATGAAATTGATGCTGTCATCACCACTAACACGACTATGTCTCGTGAAGGAGTTGAAGACTTCCCGAATGGCGAAGAAGCAGGCGGTTTAAGTGGTCGCCCTGTCTTTGAAAAATCAACAGAAATTGTTCGTCAATTTAAGCAGGCGTTACCAGAAAACTTGCCGATTATTGCAGCAGGTGGGATTATGTCAGGTGAGAATGCGGCTGAAAAACTAGATGCTGGCGCCAGCCTCGTTCAAATTTACAGTGGTTTCATCTATCAAGGACCTAAGCTGGTCGCAGATATTATCAAAACTTTAGAAAATAGGACTTAAAAAATGGAAGCAGACACAAATATAATCACGCATTGGCTACTTAATGTAGCGATTGCTATTGCAATCTTCTTCATCGGTCGAATGGTCGTTAAGTGGATCGTCAAGCTAATTCGTAAACTTATGATTCGGAATGACCTTGATCCAATCTTAGTTAACTTTATTGCTGCAATTGCTAATGCAGTTTTATTGTTATTCGTTGTCGTTGCCGCACTAGATCATCTAGGAGTAGATACAACATCAATGGTCGCATTGGTTGGTGCTGCTGGCTTAGCGATTGGCCTAGCATTACAAGGTTCATTACAAAACTTTGCTGCTGGTGTAATGATGATTGTCTTCCGTCCGTTCAAATTAGGTGACTTCATCGAAGCGGGCGGCGTAGTCGGCGTTGTAGAACAAGTTAGTATTTTCAGCACTGTTATGAAAACAGGTGATAACCGTGAAATCATTATTCCAAATGGTCAAATTTACGCAGGTGCAATCACTAATTACTCGGCTCGCGATACACGTCGTATCGACATGGTTTTCGGCATCGGTTATGACGATGACATGCTTAAAGCAAAGAAAATTATGGAAGATATTCTAGCTGCTCATGATCTTGTTTTAGAAGAGCCTGCTCCAGCTGTTGCAGTAGCAGAGCTAGCAGACAGCAGCGTTAACTTCAATGTTCGCCCATGGGTAAATAGTGGTGACTACTGGGGTGTACGCTCTAATTTGATTGAACAAATTAAACTAACATTTGATAAAGAAGGTATTTCAATCCCTTACCCTCAAATGGATGTTCACACTGATAAATGATTTAAAGTGTGAAAAATAAAAAAGGCCCGCACGGCTCTTGTAGCAATGTGGGCCTTTTTATTTATAAACTTCCTTTATTGAAAATTATCTTTCCATAAACGCAACGATTTAAAAACTTGAGCTGGTGTAGCATGAACAAATCTAGCCTGTTGCTCAACAGACTGCTTAACTGATTCAAATTCGCATCGTAAAAATGGATTAGTCTTTCGCTCAAGACCCAAAAAACTAGGTATGCTAGGTAAGCCCTTAGCGCGTAATTCATCGGTATCGATAATCCGCTGTTGGATAGCTACATTATCTGGCTCGACCTCAATAGCAAAACGTAAATTCGATTGTGTATATTCGTGAGCACAATAAATTTTAGTGTCGTCAGCTAATTGTGAAATTGTCCGTAGTGATTGAAATAAAGTTTCAGCAGGCCCACTGTGTAATCGACCACAACCTGCTGCAAATAGAGCATCGCCACAGAAAAGATTACCTTCAATAACAAAACCAATATGTCCTTTGGTATGACCGGGAATATCCAAAACAGATATTGGTGGAAAATTTAAAATATTCACATCATCTGATCGACCAAGAGGATAGCTAATATTCGGAATAAATTCATTCCGTGGACCATAAACAGGGATATCATAATCTTCCAAGAGGCGACTAATACCATCAACATGGTCATGGCATCCATGAGTTATTAATATCGCAACAGGCTGTAACTGCCGCTCTTGTATCATTGCCAGAACGGGATCAGCATCGCCTGGATCAATAATTAAAACAGCATTCGAATCAGAAGGCTGAACAAACCAGATATAATTATCTTCAAAAGCACTCGTGCCAAATATGTTTAACATTGTGATAACACCATTATAGGTAACGTTATGACTGATTATAAAGCAGATAAGTCTCAAGCAATCAATAACTGGTGGACCAGTCCTTTAGGCCGATATGTTTTGCAACAGGAGCAAGCTTTATTAGCTTCTATTCCCCGCTTTTTCCATGGTTACTATCAGCTGCAAATTGGCGCGACACAGTCACTACTCCCCCCAACACCTAGACCATGCAAACAAAAGCTTATGGCTAAATACGCCGATATAGAAGGGGATTGCACCTCGCTACCGTTTAAATCTCATAGCCTTGATACCCTCCTACTCACACATGTATTAGAGTTCACAGATGATCCACACCAAGTAATACGAGAAGCTGAGAGGGTACTGGTCTCTGATGGTACATTAATTTTATTACGCTTCAACCCTTGGAGCTTATGGGGACTCAAACGGTTATTTTCATGGCAAGATACGCCGCCATGGCAAGGCTCTTTCTTCGGACAAACCCGTATCAAAGATTGGCTCTCATTATTAAACTTTGAAGTTGTGACTATAGAAAGGTTACTATTTAGCCCTCCAATTCAAAGCGAAACATGGTTAGCTCGGTTTTGCTTTATGGAACGTTGGGGAAGACGATTTTGGCCAATACTCTCAGGTGCAACAGTGTTTGTCGCAACCAAAAGAACCATTCCCTTAACACCAATCACACAACAGTGGCAAAAACGGTTCTTTCTTCGGCCGTTAGCCCAAAACCCAGTAAGCAGAGAAAAAACAAATGAATAAGGTTGAACTTTTTACCGATGGTGCCTGTAGTGGCAACCCTGGTCCTGGCGGCTGGGGAGCAATATTACGCTCAAAGGGCGTCGAAAAAGAGCTTTCTGATGGCGAAAAAGACACTACCAACAACCGCATGGAAATGATGGCTGTCATTGCTGGGCTAGAAGCATTAACTCAACCTTGCCAAGTAAAAGTTGTGACCGATTCTCAATATGTCATGAAAGGTATGCTGGAATGGTTACCTGGTTGGAAAAAGCGAGGCTGGAAAACAGCCAGTAAGCAACCTGTTAAAAATGTCGATCTTTGGCAGCGTATGGAAAAAGCGGCTCAAGCACATCAATTAGAATGGGAGTGGGTGCGAGGCCACCAAGGGCACGCAGAGAACGAGCGTGCAGACGATCTCGCCGTTGCCGCTCGAGAGCTTATTGCAAAAAAAGGATAAGACATGGCTGAAGATGAACAAATAAAACGTCAGGTAGTATTAGATACGGAAACTACGGGCCTAAGTACAGCTGATGGCAACCGCATTATCGAAATTGGTTGTGTAGAAGTCATTAACCGCCGCTTAACCGGGCAGACCTTTCACCAATATATAAACCCTAATCGCGAAAGTGAAGCGGGTGCCTTAGAGGTCCATGGCATTACCACTGAGTTTTTAGCTGACAAACCTAAATTTGAAGAAATTATTGATGATTTTTTAGACTTTATTGATGGTGCAGAACTCATTATCCACAATGCACCCTTTGATATCGGCTTTTTGAACTATGAATTAAGCAGAATCAAAACAGAAAAGCGCCGTATAGAAGATCGCTGCACTATCCTAGATACACTCAAACTAGCCAAGGACAAACACCCAGGCCAGAAAAATAATCTTGATGCTTTATGTCGTCGCTATGAAGTAGATAACTCAAACCGAGAGCTGCATGGCGCCTTACTCGATTCTGAGATTTTGGCTGATGTATACCTCGCTATGACCGGTGGGCAGGTCAGCCTATCTCTCGCAGCTGAAGAAACCAAACAAAAAACAAGCGACGAGCAACAAACGACTATAGTCAGAAAAGATCATAGTCCGCTTCGAGTAATCAAAGCCAGCGAAGAAGAACTCCAAGCACATGAAGAAAACCTAAAGAAAATCGATAAAGCGAGTGGTGGAAACTGTATTTGGTTAAAAAATTAAATTTGATGCTTGAAATATAAATAACCGCCCCCAAGTTACGGTTTACGATAATCAAACCCGGAACTTGGAATTATGAGTAACGAAGAAACCACCAACGATGACGTTGAAAATGTAGACAATACTGAAGCGAAGGACGTTGAAGTAGAAATCAATGATGATCCTGCTGCATTATTAGAAGATGCACGCAATAAAGCAGATGAACATTGGAACGAATTATTACGCGCCAAAGCCGACATGGAAAACCTACGTCGCCGCCAAGCACGTGATTTAGAAAATGCCCATAAACGTGCTTTAGATAAATTCGTAGGCGAATTACTACCTATCTATGACAGTATGGAACTAGGTCTTAACGCAGCAAAAGCTGATGGCGCATCAATTGAAGCTGTTAGTGAAGGATTAGAAATGACGATAAAAATCTTTCTATCCTCAATCAACAAGTTTGGTCTAGAAGAAGTCAACCCTTCAGAAGGAGAGGACTTTAACCCAGAGCACCACCAAGCCATTGCCATGCAACCTGCTGAAGGTGTCGAATCAAACAAAGTATTAAGTGTCGCTCAGAAAGGCTTCCAATTTAATGGTCGTTTATTACGTCCAGCAATGGTTCTCGTTTCACAATAAAAAATAACTTTATGTAGTACAAGGGCTTGAAATAGTATTTCGCCCCCCCACTTACTACTCAACGGCTGGTGTAACCAGCAAGAATTTAAGAATGATGGAGATAAACAATGGCTAAAATTATTGGTATTGATTTAGGAACAACGAATTCGTGTGTTTCTGTATTAGAAGATGGTAAAGCACGTGTAATCGAAAACAGCGAAGGTGATCGCACAACCCCTTCAATCGTTGCTTTCACTAAAGATGATGAAATATTAGTTGGTCAATCAGCTAAACGCCAAGCGGTAACAAACCCAAACAACACTTTATTTGCAATCAAGCGTTTAATCGGTCGTAAATTTAAAGATGATGTTGTTCAACGTGATATCGACATGGTGCCTTACAGCATCGTTGAAGCTGATAACGGTGACGCATGGGTAGAAGTTAACGGTAAAAAAATGGCTCCGCCAGAAATCTCTGCTCGCGTTTTGATGAAAATGAAAAAAACAGCAGAAGAATTTTTAGGTGAGGAAGTAACAGAAGCAGTAGTAACTGTTCCTGCTTACTTTAATGACTCACAACGTCAAGCAACTAAAGACGCAGGTAAAATTGCTGGACTAGAAGTTAAACGTATCATCAATGAGCCAACTGCTGCTGCTCTTGCTTACGGCATGGATAAAAAACGTGGTGACTCAACGATTGTTGTTTATGACTTAGGTGGCGGTACATTCGACGTATCTGTAATTGAAATTGCAGACATCGAAGGCGAACACCAGTTTGAAGTACTAGCGACTAACGGTGATACATTCCTTGGTGGTGAAGATTTCGACCAACGTGTTATTGAGTTCTTAGTAGATGAATTCAAAAAAGACCAAGGTATTGACCTAGCAAAAGATCCTTTAGCATTACAACGTTTAAAAGATGCAGCTGAAAAAGCAAAGATCGAATTATCTTCAAGCTCACAAACAGACATCAACTTACCGTATGTAACAGCTGATGCAACTGGTCCTAAACATTTAGAAATCCGTTTGACTCGTGCAAAACTAGAATCTCTAGTTGAAGACTTAATCAAGCGTAGTATGGAGCCATGTAAGTTAGCGCTTAAAGATGCAGGTTTATCATTATCTGAAATCGATGACGTTATCTTGGTAGGTGGTCAAACACGTATGCCTAAAGTTCAAGAAGCTGTTCAAGAACTATTTGGTAAAGAACCTCGTCGCGATGTTAACCCTGATGAAGCAGTATCTTCAGGTGCAGCAATCCAAGCAGCGGTATTAGCCGGTGATGTTAAAGACGTTCTATTGTTAGACGTAACGCCTTTAAGCCTTGGTATCGAAACAATGGGCGGTGTAATGACTAAATTGGTTGAGAAAAATACAACCATCCCAACAAAAGCAAACCAAGTTTTCTCAACAGCTGATGATAACCAACCAGCAGTAACTATTCACGTTTTACAAGGTGAGCGTGAAGTGGCTTCAGGTAATAAATCTTTAGGTCGTTTCGACTTATCTGATATTCCACCTGCACCACGTGGTCAACCACAAATCGAAGTAACATTCGATATTGATGCGAACGGTATCTTAAACGTCTCAGCTAAAGATAAAGCAACAGGTAAAGAACAATCTATCGTCATCAAAGCATCAAGTGGTTTATCTGATGAAGAAGTTGAAAAAATGGTTCAAGATGCAGAATTACACGCAGATGAAGATCGTAAGTTCCAAGAACTAGTATCTGTTCGTAATACTGCTGATGCACTCGTTCATTCAACTAAGAAATCAATCACTGACTTGGGTGACAAGTTAGATGCTGATGAAAAAGTGAAAATTGAAGCAGCTGTAGAAGCATTAGAAGAAGCACTTAAAGGCGAAGATAAAGATGATATCGAAGCTAAAACAGCTGCTTTAACAGAAGCTTCAGGCAAATTAGCTGAACAAGCGTATGCTGAAAATGCAGAAGCTGGCTCAGCACCTGAAGGTGAACAAGCTCAAGCTGCAGATGATGTAGTTGATGCTGAATTTGAAGAAGTAGAAGACGATAAAAAATAATCTCTAAATAAAAGATTATTTTGTAAGTCATCAACAGACAGACGCAGGGATCTCTTGCGTCTGTTTTGTTGTTTTTAAGGTAATAGTTTAGGTAGATAACTTAATGGCCAAGCAAGATTTTTACGAAACATTGGGCGTATCACGTACCGCGACCGAAGCTGAGATCAAAAAAGCATACCGTCGCATGGCAATGAAATATCATCCCGATCGTAATCCTGATAACGCTGAAGCAGAAGCACACTTTAAAGAAGCTAAAGAGGCCTACGAAATACTTTCTGATGCTCAAAAACGTGCAGCCTACGACCAATTTGGTCATGCTGGCGTAGATGGGTCAGCAGGTGGTCAACGCGGTGGTGCAGGCGGATTTAGTGATATTTTTGGTGATGTATTTAATGATATCTTTGGTGCTTCAGGTGGTGGTAGACAAAACTACCGTGGGGCGGATTTACGTTACCACTTAGACCTAACATTAGAAGAAGCAGTAGCAGGTACCACGACTAAAATTCGTATTCCTATTCATGTGAACTGTAAAACTTGTGATGGTTCTGGTGCGAAAAAAGGCACTAAACCAACCACATGTACAACCTGTGCTGGTCATGGCCAAGTTCGTATGCAGCAAGGTTTCTTCCAAGTACAGCAGCCTTGCCCACATTGTGGCGGCACAGGCCAAATGATCAAAGAACCATGTACGGATTGTCATGGTGAAGGTCAAACTCAAGAACATAAAACATTGTCAGTTAAAGTACCAGCAGGTGTCGATACTGGCGATCGCATTCGTCTTAGCGGTGAAGGTGAGCCCGGAACAAACGGCGCAGAAAGTGGCGACTTATATGTAGAAATGCAAGTCAAACGTCATGATGTGTTTACCCGTGATGGTAGTAACCTATATTGTGAAATGCCAATTAGTTTTGTCGTTGCAAGTTTAGGTGGAGAGTTAGAAGTGCCAACCTTAGAAGGCAAAGCAAGTCTCAAAATTCCTGAAGGTACACAAACTGGACAACAATTCCGCTTGCGTAGCAAAGGCGTTAAATCAGTCAGAGGCGGACCTGTTGGCGATTTAATGTGCCGCGTCACAGTCGAAACTCCCGTCAAACTATCAAAAGCACAAAAAGAAATTTTAGAGCAATTTGATGCGTCATTAAAAGGCAATCACAAGCACAGCCCAAAACATACTTCGTGGTTAGATGCAGTGAAAAAGTTTTTCGACTAGACTGAGCAAAGAAACTAAATAGTTAAGGATTAAAAATGGCAACACGTATCGCAATTAATGGTGCAGCAGGACGTATGGGGCGCAGCTTAATACAAGCCGTGGAACAAACAGAAGGCTTAGTTCTTAGTGCTGCAATTGATCGTGCTGACTCTAGCCTAATCGGTGCAGATGCAGGTGAGTTAGCAGGTGTTGGTAAGCTAGGTGTAGCAATTAGCAGTGATATTGAACACGCAACCGTTAATTCTGACGTCATTATTGATTTCACCTTGCCAGAAGTCACTATGGCATTATTACCTCATTGCATAGCTAATGAATGTCGTCTAGTGATTGGTACAACAGGCTTCTCAGCAGAGCAAAAACAAGCTATTGATGATGCCGCACAGCAGGTTTCAATGATATTGGCTCCCAATATGAGCGTTGGCGTTAATCTATCCCTTAAATTACTCGATATTGCAGCCCGTGTTTTGGGTAATGATGTTGATATTGAAATTGTTGAAGCACATCACCGTCATAAAGTCGATGCACCCTCAGGTACAGCTTTACGGATGGGTGAAGTCGTAGCTGATGCTTTAGGTCGTGACTTAAAAACCTGTGCAGTCTACGGTCGTGAAGGCCGAACTGGTGAGCGAGATCGTGACACGATTGGTTTTGCTACGGTTCGTGCTGGTGATATTGTCGGTGATCACACTGTTATGTTTGCAGCAGAAGGTGAGCGTGTTGAAATCACCCATAAAGCCTCTAGCAGAATGACCTTCGCTTTAGGTGCCATGCGTGCCTCCAGTTGGTTAATGGCACACCAGTCAGGTTTGTACGATATGCAGGATGTATTAGATCTTAAAGATTAAGACTCTATTATCCTCAAAAGGATTATTACTAAATCGATGTTGATGTATTTGTAACTAAAATACAAAACTATCAGACAAAAAAAGACCCTCAATTGAGGGTCTTTTTATATCAAGCCACTAAGAAGTAATTCTTAGAATTTACGACCGATACCAATACCGTATACAAATGGGTCGATGTCTGCAGAAATTTTTGCACTGCCTACTGCTGTTCCTGAGAATTTAGCTGTTGTATCGATCTGGATATATTTCACATCCATATTAACAAACCAATCATCATTTATAGCAATATCAACACCCGCTTGTGCAGCTAAACCAAAAGAGTCTTCTAGTTTAACTTTAGAACCTGGAACAGGAAGAACAGAACCAGCAACCTCTTCATCGAAGAAGTAGGTGTAATTCACACCCGCACCAATGTATGGGCGAATATTTGAGTCGGGCATGAAATGGTACTGTAATGTTAGTGTCGGTGGTAATACTTTAGCATCGATTACATCACCTAGTGCAGACCAGCTTTTCTCACCTGCAACAGTGTGCTCTGAGTAACCCAAGATAAGTTCAACACCCCAGTTACGATCAATCATATAAGTAATATCTAATTCAGGAACTGTATCTGAATCAACTTTTACACCTTGAAGGCCCGTATCAGCACCACCAATAGATAACGTACCACTATCATCATTAGGGTTAACATTGATAATACGGCCACGTACTAACCAATCGCCTGCTTCATAAGCCATTGCTGGTGTGGCAATTGCTGAAATACCTGTTGCTGCTAATAATGCAATAGCTAATTTTGTTGCTTTCATTATCTTTCTCCATGTTTTTGAAATCGAAACGTCTGTATTAACGCATGGTGTGAATAATACGGGGCTGTGGATTATTAACCATGATCTAGATCAATGGTTTGTGGTGAAAATGATATATGGGGGTTAAAAAGAGAATAAATCAGTACCTAAGCACTCTTTGTGGACTTAAAAAAGCTGATTAATGTTGTTTTTTAACCACACAATTTGTTTAGTTTATCCATATCTCTAAGTGAGATAGCTTTCCCCGCTATAGAAATTAAACCATCCTCTTGAAAACGAGACAAAATCCTACTCACTGTTTCAACGGCTAAGCCAAGGTGATTAGCAATATCCCCACGAGACATACTTAACTGAAAGTCTGAAGCAGAAAAACCACGCTCTTGAAACCTTCTCGATAATGAGAGTAAATAAGTCGCTAATTTTTCATCCGATGTTTTTTTACCCAGCAGCAACATCAAACTTTTATCACCTGAAAGCTCTTTACTCAATCTTGTTAGTAACTGCAATTGAAGTTGAGGCATTTGACTACCGAGATCTTGTAAGGAGTCATAAGGCAATTCGCAAACGCTACTACTTTCAAGTGCTTTTGCTGTTGATTGGTATTGGTCATGATGTATCGCATCTAGACCTATAAACTCGCCTGGAAAGTAAAACCCTGTCACTTGATCGCGACCATTACTCATAGAGATAGTTGTTTTAAAAGAGCCTGACCGAACAACGAAGAGAGATTTAAATGAATCTTGCTAAGCGAGAAGATGAA
>NODE-657-length-12134-cov-4.73773_pt1 | contig 12134 bp, 10 predicted proteins | sample MGYA00139097_ERZ477577 | MGnify/ENA metagenome assembly ERZ477577 | reverse complement strand
CATTTTCCTCATTGAAGGCTTTTTTTTCCTTTTTTAATTCTATAATCGTATTTACGAATATTTAACATTATGCGCTTCTTAATAACAATTTAACAACACTTGCCCCAAAACCCTTAACTGAAAGGGAAAGATTGGATACTTTTGTAAAATATTTTATACGTATTGGACGCTATTAAGAACTAATGATAAATGTCATATTTTGAGGCTTATCTTATAAGTAATTTTGCCCTCTAATTTGAAAGACCCTAACAAAAACAAAATAATATGAATATCAGTCACATTGAACACATCGGAATCGCTGTAAAAAGCATAGAAGAATCAAAAAAGTATTACGAAGAAGTATTGGGCTTAACTTGTTATTCGATTGAAGAAGTTGCAGATCAAAAAGTTAAAACTGCGTTTTTTATGGTTGGCCAGACAAAAATCGAGCTTCTTGAAAGCACATCTCCGGAAGGACCGATTGGTAAGTTTATTGACAAAAAGGGGGAAGGCATTCACCATATTGCCTTCGCAGTTCCCAATACTACCAAGGCGCTGGAAAAAGCAGCTGAAAATGGCATTCAACTGGTTGACAAAGTATCCCGTAAAGGAGCTGAAGGATTAAATATAGGCTTCCTTCATCCAAAATCAACACATGGAGTACTAACTGAACTTTGTTCAAAATAAAAATACTTCACCTTTCATGAAAGGTTGAGGCATCAATAAATAGAGACCATTAAAAACTTAAACCATGGTTAATCAGACAAAAATTAATGAACTCATTGAAAAAAGAGCAAAAGCTAAAATGGGTGGAGGGGAAAAGAGAATCGACTCTCAGCATGCCAAAGGAAAACTAACCGCCAGAGAACGAATTGAGGTTCTTTTGGACGATGATAGTTTTGAAGAATTTGACATGTTCGTCACCCACAGAACCCGATCTTTTGGGCTTGACAAGCAAATTTATCTTTCAGATGGTGTAATTACCGGACACGGAACTATTGACGGAAGGGTTGTGTATGTATTCTCTCAGGACTTCACCGTTTTTGGCGGATCCTTATCAGAAACCTATGCGTTAAAAATTTGTAAGATTATGGACATGGCAATGAAAATTGGCGCGCCCGTTATCGGATTAAATGACAGTGGCGGTGCACGTATCCAGGAAGGTGTTAGATCATTGGCGGGATACGCTGAAATTTTCCAAAGAAATATAATGGCCTCAGGTGTGATTCCACAAATCTCCTCAATTTTGGGTCCATGTGCCGGTGGTGCTGTTTATTCTCCTGCGCTGACAGACTTTACAGTCATGACCGACCAGACCAGCTATATGTTTGTTACCGGACCTAAAGTGGTTGAAACCGTAACCGGAGAAATTGTGACCACTGAAGAACTTGGTGGGGCTCAAATCCATTCGACAAAATCAGGTGTGTCTCATTTCCTTGCAGAAGGGGATGAAGAAAACCTTTTATTGATCAGGAAGTTACTCAGCTACTTGCCTTCCAACAACCTTGAGGATCCACCGGTCATCAAGTGTAGCGATCCAATTGACAGACTTGAGGATTCTCTAAATGAATTGATTCCTGAAAACCCGAACCAGCCTTACGACATAGTGGAGGTAATTTCTATTTTAACTGATAAGGGAGAGTTTATGGAAGTGCATAGAAATTATGCGCGTAATATCGTCGTTGGATTTGCCCGATTCAATGGCCGCCCGGCAGGAATCGTAGCAAACCAGCCTAAATATTATGCAGGGGTATTAGACATTGAAGCTTCAAGAAAGGCGGCTCGGTTTGTAAGATTCTGCGACGCCTTCAATATTCCGATCGTTACCTTGGTAGATGTACCGGGATTCCTTCCCGGAACGGGTCAGGAATCTGGAGGCATCATTCTGCATGGTGCAAAACTTCTTTTTGCCTATGGTGAAGCCACGGTTCCGAAAGTGACCATCACTATTAGAAAATCTTATGGTGGAGCACATGATGTCATGAGTTGTAAACAACTTAGAGGGGACGTTAATTACGCCTGGCCAACAGCTGAAATAGCAGTTATGGGTGCCAAGGGAGCAGTTGAAGTTCTCGAAGGCAGAGCTATAAATGCCATAAAAGATCAGGATGAAAAAAGTGCTTTCATCTCTCAAAAGGAAGATGAATACACCAAAAAATTTGCTAATCCTTATGAAGCTGCCAAATACGGTTTTATTGACGATGTTATCGAACCTCGAAATACCCGTTTCAGAATCGTTCGTGCACTTGAATTATTAGCTAATAAAAAAGTGGTGAATCCACCTAAAAAACATTCTAATATTCCACTATAATGACAGCGACAATATTTTTATCAACCAATATAAATGAGGGATACCTCATCTTAATCTCGGGCTTGCTAATTGTGTTTAGCGCCTTATTGATCCTTTCCCTGTTTTTTAAATTCGGGCTTCCGGTTTTATTATATGTCTATAAAATCATCACCAAGGGCCGGGATAAAAAAATCAAAGACATCTCGATGGATTCAAGCCGAAAGTTTACTGGTGAGGAAGCTGCGGCCATAGCGGCAGCAATTCGACTTTACCTTCATACACAACATGATTTTGAGAATCCGATTTTAACCATTAAACAGGCCCAAAAATCATATTCACCATGGAGCTCGAAGATTTATGGAACTCAAAATAAATTATAAGGAATTCCTAAGAATAGTTTAGAAAGTGAAACAAGGAATCATTAGAAAAACACGAAAATGAAAACATTTAAATTTAGAATAAATTCAACCAATTATCGAGTTAACATTCTGTCCCATGAAGATAATTTGATAGATCTTGAAGTTAACGGTACGCATTACTCCGTTAAACTCGAGGAGGAAGTTAAAACAACAAAAACGCCAACACTTGTAAGGTCAGCTTCCAAGAGGCCCGTTGAGCCGTTAAAAGTAAATCCAACAACGAAGAGAACCAAGGTCGTAGCCCCAATTCCGGGAGTAATCATGAAAGTAGATGTAAAAGTAGGAGATGAGGTAAAAATCGGAGATCGATTGGTACAACTCGAGGCTATGAAAATGGAGAACAATATTACCTCCGAAAATAACGGAATCATCAGAGCCGTTCACGTTGTGAAAGATCAAAAAGTTTTACAAAACGAAGTAATGATAGAATTGGAATAAGCTGTTCAAAAATGACGCAATTTATTTTGCATGTAGAAGAACGGTATTATTTACAGTAAAAGAAAATATAATGAAAAAACTATATATCATATTTGGAGCCATTGCCCTGCTGCTGCTATTACAACCTGTGCTAAGTGTAGGTAGTCTGGCCGAACCCATTGGTCTGGCCTCACTTGACGGTGTTACTCAAAGCGTGGATTCTGAAACAAGCGATTCTATGGGAGGTGCCCTTGATGGCCTGAAGAAATTTTACAGCTTTACTGGTTTTGCCAATGCAACTTCCGGTAACCTGATCATGATAGTAATCGGAATGATTTTTATTTATCTGGGAATCAAGTACGATTACGAGCCTTTATTACTTATTCCCATCGGAGCGGGAGTTATTATCGGAAATGTTCCCTTTGTTGCCGGAAATATGACCGGAATCTATGAAAGTGGATCTGTCCTAAATTACCTTTATTTTGGAGTAGTCAAAGGTATTTACCCTCCCCTGATCTTTTTAGGCATTGGAGCCATGACGGATTTCTCTTCCCTTATCGCCAATCCTAAACTGATGCTTTTGGGAGCAGCGGCACAAATTGGTGTTTTTGCCACCTTTATTGGCGCCATATACCTCGGTTTTAGTTTGCCGGAGGCTGGTGCGATAGGAATCATTGGAGGGGCCGACGGACCAACAGCGATCTTCCTGTCTTCCAAATTGGCAAATGGGATCAACATCTTAGCAGACGGAACGACGGTTAAAAACCTTATAGGACCAATTGCGATTGCCGCTTACTCCTATATGGCACTTGTTCCTGTGATCCAACCCCCGCTGATGCGCTTATTGATTTCGAAAGAAGATCGTAAGATCCGCATGAAACCACCCAGAGCGGTTTCGCAGAAAGAGAAAATGATCTTTCCGGTGGTAGCCCTTTTATTGACTACCTTCATATCGCCGAGTGCTTTGCCACTTCTTGGTATGTTATTCTTTGGGAATTTGTTAAAGGAATCCGGTAGAACCGAAAGACTAGCAGATACCGCCAGGACAAAATTGATTGACATCGTTACCATTTTATTAGGCGTTACCGTGGGTGCATCAACGCAAGCGGACATTTTCATAACTAAGGATTCTTTGCTTATTTTTGGACTAGGTGCCATTTCGTTTATCATCGCTACGATGGGTGGTTTGCTTTTTGCAAAATTCATGAATCGATTCCTTAAGGGAGAAAACAAGATCAATCCGCTTATTGGAGCAGCCGGAGTTTCTGCCGTTCCTGATAGCGCGCGAGTTGTACATGCAGAGGCCTTAAAGTCTGACCCACATAACTATTTGCTCATGCATGCTATGGCTCCCAACGTCTCTGGTGTAATAGGTTCGGCTATTGCAGCCGGTATCTTATTGAGTTTCTTATCCTAAAATTAAAGAGATTCTTGACCATTGAAAAAAATTATTGAATACTAAATCATATCAAAATGAAAATACCAAATATCATGTCAGCAGAAGAAGCTGCCAAAATAATCAAATCAGGAGACAGAGTACTTATTCAGGGAGCAGCAGCCACTCCTCAAACCTTAATCAAGGCCATGGTGGCCAGATCATCAGAATTAAAAGGAGTGGAGATCGTCCACCTTCATACAGATGGTGAGTGCGGCTATACTGCCATAGAAATGAGAGAAAGTTTTCATACCAATGCCTTTTTTATTGGAGGTAATATCAGAAATATGATTGGTATCACCGCTGATTATATTCCTATTTTTTTGAGTGATATCCCAAGTTTATTCCGCCAGGGTTATATGAAGCTCGATGTCGTTCTTGTCAATGTTTCTCCTCCGGACAAACACGGATTTTGCTCCCTGGGAGTGTCCGTTGATATCGTAGTTGCCGCCATTGAAAATGGAAAAAAAGTGATTGCACAGATCAATAAAAATATGCCAAGAACTTTTGGTGACGGTATTGTACACCTCAATAATTTTGATGCTTGTGTAATCGTAGATGATGAAATTCACGAAATGAAATTTGTTGCACCTACCGATGCTGAAAAACAAATTGGTAAAAATATTGCAGCCATTATTGATGACGGCGCCACCTTACAAATGGGTATCGGCGGAATCCCTAATGCAGTGCTTACCTACCTGAACAACCATAAAGATCTTGGCGTTCATACGGAGATGTTTTCTGAAGGCATTGTAGATCTTGTTGATAAAGGAGTGGTAAACGGAGCCAAGAAAAAAGTCAACCCTTATAAGATCGTTTCCGGATTTGCCATGGGAACCCGAAAATTGTACGATTTCATGGATGATAATGCAGAAATCGAAATGCGTGATATTGCATACGTTAATGACACTGCGATCATCAGACAAAATCCAAACGTTACGGCAATTAATTCTGCCATTGAAATTGACATGACCGGACAGGTTTGTGCTGACTCCATTGGGTTAAGAATGTTTTCAGGAGTTGGCGGACAAATGGATTTTATGAGAGGTGCAGCACTTTCACCCGGTGGTAAACCTATCATTGCCATTACTTCCACTACGGGAAAAGGAGTTTCTAAAATTGTTCCTTCCCTTAGACCGGGCGCAGGAGTAGTCACAACAAGAGCGCATGCAAGATTTGTTGCAACAGAATTTGGCGTAGCTGAATTATTCGGGAAAAATCTAAAACAAAGAGCTACCGCATTAAGGGATATTGCTCACCCAGATCACAGGGAAGATTTAGATAAAGCCATACATGAAAGGTTTGGAGGAAGTATGGTTACCATATAAATTCCTATTTTTAAGACATCATAAGTAAAATATAATAGCAGAAATAAACCTAAGGTTATGAGTATAAATAACAAAGAAAAAATGCTGTTTCAAAATTTTGATCCATCGACTAAAAAAGAGTGGGTTGAAAAAGCTACGGCCGACCTCAAAGGGGCGGATTTCAACAAACGTCTGGTATGGAAGAATCTTAATGGAATAGACATCCAACCTTTATATACAAAGGAAGATCAACAAAGTTATTTGTCAAATACCGGTCATAATGCTGAGCATATCATCAACTACCGGAGAATAGTAGCAAGTGATACTGCTGAAGCCAATAAACTCGGGTTAAAAGCGGTTGAAGAAGGATCTACCGGTTTGCTGTTTGAGATCAGTACTGGTATAAGCCCTGCAGCGCTATTGAAAGGAATTGATTTGAGTAAAATCACAGTGTCTTTTATCACGGCAGTTAAGAGCCTGGATTTTGCAAGTGAATTCAAATCATATGTTGAAGCATCTGGTATTGACAAAACTTCATTGCGAGGATATATAGACTTTAATTTTGTGGTTGAATACTTGACCAACGGCACCTTAGAAAAGGATGTTTTTGATCAATTATCTTCTTTGACATCGATGTTCAAGGACTATCCTAATTTTAATACTTTGGTTATTTCAGGGACGGTGTATCAGGATTCCGGATCAAATCAGGTTCAGGAAATTGCCTATACCCTGAATTCCCTGGTTTTCATTATCGATGAATTGACCAGGAAAGAATCGGATCTTCAATTGATTTTTGATAATCTGTATTTTAATCTTGGGATTAGTGCTGATTACTTTGTGGAAATCGCCAAGTTTAGAGCATTCAACAGTCTGTTGAGCAAAATAGCAGGCAAATACGGTGTTCGACCGGGTTCAGCTCAGTTTACGGCTAAAACTTCAGTTTGGTCAAAATCAGTGACTGACGCCAATACAAACATGCTGCGGGCCACTACAGAAGCAATGTCAGCTATGCTTGGAAATGCCAGTGCGCTGGAAATTGATCCATATGATCGTGAATTTAAAAAGCCCAATGATTTTTCTAGCAGAATAGCTGGAAATATCACGACTATCCTAAAAGAAGAGTCTTATTTTGGAAAGGTTTCAAACCCCGTTGACGGATCTTATTACATTGAAGAACTTAGCCTTCAACTGGCTGAAAATGCCTTAGAGTTGTTTAAAGATATCGAAGCTCAGGGAGGTTTCTATGTAACTATTGAGAATGAAACTATTCAAACTCAGATTGCTGAAACAAGAAATAAAAAAGTAAAACTATTGTCTCAGAGAAGGCTCGCCATGGTTGGGGTCAATAAATATCCTAATCTAATGGAAACGATAAGCCTGGACGTTCTTGATCGCGTTTCTCAGGAGACTGACTCTAAATTATTGGTACCAAGAAGAGCCGGGCTGGAATTGGAAGAGATCAGAATCAATACTGAAAAGTTTGTGGATGACAATGGATACAGACCCGTAGTGGAAATTGCCAGTTTCGGGAATTTAACGATGAGAAAAGCGAGGGCCGCTTTTGCCTATGATTTTTTAGGAGTAAGCGCCTTTAAGATAGAAGACGAAAAAAGTTATGACACGGCTATTGACGCTGCCAAAGCCACAGCTGCCTCCGCGTCAAACGTTGTCGTCATCTGTAGCTCTGATCCCGATTATCAGGAATCCGCATTGGATTTTGTTCGCACCTTCAGAAGCCTTAATTCATCCAAGGTAGTTTTACTTGCCGGTTATCCGGAAAGTATTGTTAAGGAACTTGTTGACCAAGGTCTCGACGGATTTATCCATGTAAAATCTGATATTTTCAGCACGCTGATTGAGATTCAAAATAAAATTACAAAAACCATTAAACCTTTGGAGATATGAGACCCGATTTTTCTGATTTAACGATCGATTCAAGCGTTGAAGAACAAGTAAGCGCTCCTGAGAACCAAAGCCAGTGGATCACTCCAGAAGGTATTCCGGTAAAAAAGGAATTTAAAAAGGATGACATCAAGAATGCTGAACATTTAGGATTTTTAGCAGGCTTACCACCCTTTACGCGTGGACCTTATAGTACGATGTACGTGACACGACCATGGACTGTTAGACAATATGCAGGTTTTTCAACCGCCGAAGCATCAAATGCTTTTTATAGAAGAAACCTTGCCGCCGGACAAAAAGGCTTGTCAGTTGCATTTGATCTTGCTACACATCGCGGATACGATTCTGACCACCCAAGGGTAACAGGAGACGTAGGTAAGGCTGGTGTGGCCATAGATTCAATTTTAGATATGGAAATCCTTTTTAACCAGATTCCACTGGATAAAATGTCTGTATCCATGACCATGAACGGAGCGGTGATTCCAATCATGGCTTTTTATATTGCGGCTGCAAAAAAGCAAGGCGTAAGTCTTGACCAGTTAAGCGGAACGATTCAAAATGATATCCTTAAGGAATTTATGGTGCGTAACACCTATATTTATCCGCCGTTGCCTTCCATGAAGATCATTGGAGATATCTTTGAATATACCACCAAAAACATGCCTAAATTCAATTCTATATCCATCAGCGGATATCATATGCAGGAGGCGGGTGCCACTGCAGATATTGAATTAGCCTATACCCTGGCAGACGGGCTTGAATACATCAGAACAGGGCTCAAATCAGGGCTGAAAATTGATGAATTTGCTCCCCGGTTGTCATTTTTCTGGGCAGTAGGAATGAACCATTTTATGGAGATTGCCAAGATGAGAGCCGCCAGAATGTTGTGGGCGAAGATCATAAAACAATTCGATCCTAAGAATCCAAAATCCATGGCGCTTCGTACGCATAGTCAAACCTCCGGATGGAGTTTGAGTGAACAGGATCCTTTTAACAATGTGGCCCGAACTTGTGTCGAGGCTATGGCTGCAGGATTGGGAGGAACTCAGTCTCTTCATACCAATGCTTTGGATGAGGCCATTGCTTTACCTACTGATTTCTCGGCAAGAATCGCCAGGAATACCCAGATCTTTATTCAGGAAGAAACCCAGATCACAAAGGCTGTAGATCCATGGGCCGGGTCATACTATGTAGAATTCCTTACCCAGGAAATAGCTAAAAAAGCCTGGAAACTTATTGAAGAAGTCGAGGAGCTTGGAGGTATGGCAAAAGCCATCGAAACAGGTGTTCCCAAGATGAGAATCGAAGAGGCTTCCGCTCGTAAACAGGCGAGGCTCGATTCGGGTCAGGATATATTGGTCGGTGTAAATAAATATCAAACCAAAGAGGCTTCTGATATTGAGATCCTGGAAGTAGATAATACAGCAGTAAGAGATTCTCAAATTGAAAGACTAAAGAAACTCAAGGCAGAAAGAGACCAGAATCTGGTTGAGGCTAAATTAAAGGCTATCGAAAAATGTGCAGAAACAGGGCGTGGAAACCTGTTGGGACTTGCCGTGGACGCTGCCGAAAATTTCGCCACTCTTGGAGAAATCTCTGACGCCATGGAAAAACATTTCGGACGTCATAAAGCAGATACGAAATTGATCAGCGGAGTTTACAGTAAAGAGGTGAGCGACGACAGCACCTTTGCCAAAGCGCTTAAACTTGGAGATGAATTCGCTGAAATAGAGGGTAGAAGACCAAGGGTAATGATCGCTAAGATGGGCCAGGACGGACATGACAGAGGGGCCAAAGTAGTAGCCTCCAGTTTTGCAGATCTTGGTTTTGATGTCGACATGGGACCTTTGTTCCAGACACCTGAAGAAGTTGCCAAACAAGCTATTGAAAATGACGTTCATTTTGTAGGCGCTTCAAGTCTTGCAGCAGGACATAAAACACTTATTCCGCAGTTGATTGAGGAACTTGACAAACTAGGCAGGTCCGATATCATGGTTTTTGCGGGTGGTGTTATTCCGGCTCAGGATTATGACTATCTGTATGAAAGAAAAGTGGCAGCCATTTTTGGCCCTGGTACGGTTATTTCGGAATCAGCCATTAAGATCATGCAAATGTACCTCGCTAACGACTAAAAGCTGAGATAAAATAAAAGGCCCATGTGAATGTCAACATGGGCCTTTTCTGTTTTAAAGAGACCTTTTAAAGGTATCAATCATTTTCTCGGCTGCCTTAACCGGAGAAATTTTTGAATTGACAATAGCGGCTTCCAGCAACTTTAATTCATCCTTAATTTCTTGAGAACCATAAAAAAGCTGCTTTAATTCTTCGTGTATATTAGTATACATCCATTCAATTTGCTGCTCTTTTCTGTTTTTTTGGAAATAACCATTTTCGTCTACCAGTGCCTTAAACGCCTCAATCCTTTGCCAGACTTCAGCAATTCCAATATTCTTGATGGCCGACGCAGTACTCACAACCGGTTCCCAGCCAGATGCTGATTTAGGAAATATATGTAGTGCATTGGTATACTGTCGTTTTGCCAATTCACTTTGCCGGATGTTATCACCATCGGCCTTGTTGATGACCAACATATCAGCCATCTCCATAATTCCCTTTTTAATTCCTTGTAATTCGTCTCCGGCCCCTGACAACATCAGTAATAAAAAGAAATCCGTCATCCCGTGAACCGCTGTTTCAGATTGACCTACACCAACTGTTTCAATTAATATCACGTCATAGCCTGAAGCTTCACAAAGGAGCATGGTTTCGCCGGTTTTGTTGGCAACTCCTCCAAGGGTTTCACCTGAAGCTGATGGTCTGATATAAGCTTTTGGGTTGTTGGACAGCTCCTCCATTCTTGTTTTATCTCCAAGAATACTGCCTTTTGAACGCTGGCTACTCGGGTCAATTGACAGAATGGCCACCGTATGTCCCAACTCAATTAAAACCTTGCCAAAGGCCTCTATAAAAGTGCTTTTTCCTACACCGGGGACTCCTGTAATTCCAATCCTTATGGAATTTCCGGCATGCGGCAAAATTGCCTGAATAATATCTTTTGCCAGAACTTTATCACTGGTCAGATTACTTTCAACAACGGTTATGGCTCTCGAAAGAATGACCCTGTCCCCTTTTAAAACGCCTTCAATATATTCTTTTGCCTCAAGTCTTTTTTTTGGCTTAAATTTTTTCATAAATCACATGATTCATATGAACTTCGTCATATGGCTAATTTCTATTCCCAAAAATTCGCAATAAAAAAAGGAACATATTAATAAAATCAAGATAAAGCGTAAGCGCACCAAGAATAGAGGTTTTCTCCATACTTTCGTCATTCACAAATCCCTGACTCCCCATATTCTTAAGTTTTTGCGTGTCATAGGCGGTAAGGCCAACGAAGATGGCGACACCGAGGTAAGTGATGATCCAGGACATCATGTCATTCTGTAAAAACATGTTGACTATGGATGCAACGATGATTCCTATAAGGCCCATCATGGCCATATTTCCTAAACTTGTGAGGTCCTTTTTCGTGTAATACCCATATAAACTCATGGCGCCAAACGTTCCTGCCGTTACATAAAATGTGGTTGCAATAGAATTGGATGTATAGATCATAAATATAAACGACATCGTTAATCCATTCAGGACCGCATAAAGTAAAAACCCAGCGATAACCATATTCTGACTTAACTTATCAATGGAACGCGTAAGGTATATCACAAGTAACAATTCGCCAATGAGTAAGCCGTAAAAAACAAATTTAGAACCTATAATTATATTGATCAGTTCGGGGGAAGAAGCCACAAAATAGGATACTAATCCAGTAATGAATAAGGCCAGGGCCATCCAATTATATACTTTCGTAATAAACAACGCCTGGTAACTCTTAATTCCCAATTGATCCTTCGATGGGGTTGATAAATGATTCTCCATAAACAGTAATAATTATTGATTAAAATGAAAAATCAAAGATATTAAATCGCACTAGTTATATTGCATTCTTTTTTATATTTTGCTATTATGTTAAGAAAGCCTCCTATAAATATTTTTTCCTGCTCGATCTTCATGATCGTATTGTTTTTCTCAGCATATCGTGTAAACGGGCAGATTAGAAACGCGCCGCTGACCAAAGCAAATATTGAAACGGCTGAGATACAATACCAGAAATATTGCTCTCTTTGTCATGGTGAAGACCGGGAGGGAGATGCAGCAGATTATGCGCCTTCCTTAAGGTCCAAATCCATGATGTCAACCATCCCATTGAATTTTCTGGCGAGTTCTATTGGATTTGGGAGGCCAAACACTGCGATGGCAGCCTATTTAGCTGACATGGGGGGGCCGCTAAGCATGAGAGAAATTTATAATATTGCTGTCTGGCTTCAATA
>NODE-656-length-12135-cov-6.44619_pt1 | contig 12135 bp, 12 predicted proteins | sample MGYA00139097_ERZ477577 | MGnify/ENA metagenome assembly ERZ477577 | reverse complement strand
CTTGACTCATCTCCTGGACAACTTCCGCCAAGAAATAGTTAGGAAAAGGGTTACGCTGATTCGAAAGGGTGAGCCAAACCTGAAGCTGTATATTGTCCTTGCCGGCGGCTTGAGTGTGGATGATGGGCCAGTGAATGTATCCACACTCGGGCCAAATGATATCTGTGGGGAAATGAGTTATCTGGCTGGAAACATTGCTAGTACGACCGTTTCGGCAATGTCCGATACAATTCTCATTTCTCTGGACGGTGAATATTTTAAAGAGATAATCGATCAGTCTCCTACGGTCCAATTGTTTATGGCCCAATTGCTGGCAAAACGACTTGATCAGGCGAATCGGGCACGGGCCCGTGATTTCGATTCGTGCATGCAGGGCAGGCTTAAAGATATGGCGCCGGCAGAACTGTTTCAGATCCTGAATATGCACCAGAAGACCGGTGTCCTCTCATTAACGTTTGCAGGCAAGGAGGCCAAGGTCTCATTCAGGGAAGGATGTATAATCAATGCAACCTACGGTAATTTGGAGAATCAGGAAGCCATTTTTGAAATTCTGGGTGAGAAGGAAGGGGTGTATTCGTTTACTATTGGTTTGTCGCCCCAGCAGATGAAAGCTGCGGAAATTGGAGACTTTATGATGTTGTTGATGGAAGGGGTGAAGCGAGTTGATGAAGAGTATGAGAACTCATAGGGTTGTGCGCTCTAGAGGCACTATGTTCTGTAGATCATGCTTGTCAGCGCCCAACGATGATAAATCAGTCCGTAAATGGTGGTAGAGTACAAATCTCCATAAAGGTGCTGACATGATAGCTGGCATCCAGTCCGTTATTTTTAAAGGCGATAAGCGGAATACCAACCGATTGGGTGTGCAGCTGGTCGATAAGCGAATCGCCGATGAATATAGTTTCGGCGGCTGTGCATTTAAAATAATGAAGGATCTTGTGCAAAGCATCAGGGGCAGGTTTGGGATTTTCTACATCAGCAGCGGTTACCACTAATTCGAAATAATCAGCCAGCCTATACTCCTGCAGCAAGGGGTGCATCGTTGTTGTCCGGTTCGTAGAGATGGCCAGCCGAAAACGTTTTTTTGCATAAATCAGAAATTCAACAAGGTCGGGTTCCATCTTCATGTAGCGCAGGTAGTCAGAATAGTCAGTCTGTTGTCTGTGCTGATGGACTCTGCTCATGTCCTGATCTGGATAATGCCTGAAAATATGACTGACGGAGTCCGTAACATTGTGCATGTGCACGAATGATAGCTCTTCATCACTCATAGCAGGATAATCAAAGGCGGCCAGTAAATCATTGTAATAGACTCTGTTTGCCTCCTTTGAGTCAAACATCACGCCATCACAGTCAAAGACAATCAATTTGAGCATTTATTTTTGTATGGTTAGGTTTTGCGTCATTGTCGGAGCTTCATTTACCTGAACCAAACAGTTCGTCTTTCAGCCAGCGAAAGCTATATGTGAGCAGGTCTTCATCACTGAGTGTCTCTATCGGAATAGATGTGTCGTCATCAACAAGACGCGCCGTCATTTTCTCTCTGAAGGTATCAATATCATAGAGGGCGAGCTTATAGGCAGAAATTTGGGCGGGTGTGAGTCTCATGCCGTTTCGAATTTTCTGATGCTGCTGGATCTCTGTGAGCATGTCATTAAAATGGTTGTACGTTGCAAGGTCCTGGGTTTTACTATAGCTGCTGACCGTCTGATCAGTTTGTTCGGCAAAACCGAGACAGTGGGGTTCACGCAGCAAGACAAAAAATTCTTTGATGCGATTATTTTCTCGGGCAACACCTCTGCCCATGGGGTACGTCCTGCAGGCACCGGGGCGGTGTCGATATACAGTACAGCCAGCATCGGTGACAAACACGCAGCTGGCCTGGCCGTCATCAACCATGGTCAGGTAATAGCGGGGAAAGATGTCTGCTTCATTCTGTTCAATGATGATATAATTTCTCAACAGCTCAGTGGAGTTTAATTTGGTCGCATGTCGTAATCGCAGGACATCATAGGGAGTCAACGCCAGCTCCAGCTGGCGGCAACAGTGGGTGAAGCAGCCGACTTCCTTGTGACAGAGGAATGAAAAGGATTCGCCCGGGCTGAGCCGGGCGACGTTTTCAGGCAGTTCTGGGAGTTTCATATCCAGTTATGCATTTTTACGCTTCCAGAATGTCAACAACGGGCTGGCGATAAATATTGAGGAGTAGGTTCCCACCAATATACCGCTGAGCAGGGCAAAGGAAAAATCGTGAATGACCGAACCGCCAAAGATGAACAGGGCGAGAAGAACCATAGCAGAGGTCAGCGATGTAACGATGGTTCTACCAATCACCTGGTTAACACTGGTATTTATAATCGAGGTGGTCAGTTTATAACGTTCAGTTTTCCTCATGTTCTCACGGATACGATCGAAGACCACCACTGAGTCGTTAAGCGAATAACCTGCCAGTGTCAGCAAAGCGGTGACAATAAGAAGCGTGATTTCGATATTTAAGAGCCAGCAGATGCCAAGGACCACCAGGACATCATGAAATGTTGCTATGGCTGCGGACAACCCAAAACTGATATCGAAACGAAATGCCAGGTAAATAATAACTCCTGCAAGTGATATCAGAATTGCCTGTATCGCTTTATTTCTCAGCACTGCACTGACGCTTGAACCAATTTCTGACTGACTTTCAAGGACAAACCCTTTATCGCCAAGCTCTTTGTTGAGAATTTCGTTAACCTGGTCACTCAGGTTAGCCACAACCGCTTCTGATTTTTTTACCTTGACGATAAGGCGATTTTCATTTTCAACTTCCTGAAGGTTAACCCTTTCCATGTTATTGCGATGAAATGCTTCGCGAACTTCAGCCATGGTAAATGATTGTTCCGCCTGATACTGCAGGAGTGATCCGCCGGAAAAGTCAACGCCGAGATTAGCACTGCCTCTGGCTATCTGGAAAAACGCAATAAGTCCCATCAAAACCAGTACACCAGATATCGAGAAGGTGATGGTTTTAACTTTCATGAAATCGATATTGGGCTGTTTGGCAAACTGCAGAAAATTCAGTTTTTTGATCAGCTGTTTTGCGGTGAGTGTGTCAAAAAACAGGCGAGAGCAGAACAGAACGGTAAAGAGGTTGAAAATGATACCCAGGGAGAGTGTCACCGCAAACCCCTTGATCGGTCCGGTTCCGAACAGAAAAAGAGCCATGGCCGTGATAAGCGTCGTAACCTGGGAGTCGACAATGGTCCAGAGCGCCTTAGCAAAACCGCCGTCAATACTTGAGCGGACCGATTTTCCTATCTTGTACTCTTCCCGCATTCGTTCAAATATCAGGACATTGGCATCAACTGCCATACCAATGGAGAGAACAATACCGGCTATACCGGGCAGGGTCAGTGTGGCGTTTAAAATGGCCAGCCCGGAGAAGAGAAATAAAATATTCAATGTCAAGGCGAAGTTGGCAATAACTCCGGAGAGACGGTAGTAGATAATCATAAAACCCAGTACCATCAGAGCGCCGAATATACCGGATGTAAGCCCCTTGTTGATGGAGTCTTTACCCAGACTCGAGCCAACCGTCATGTTCTGGATTACATCAACCGGAGCGGGAAGTGCACCGACCCTGAGAACTATTGCCAGATCAGATGCCTCCTCATGGGTGAAACTGCCAGATATCTGGGCAGCTCCGCCAAGTATTTTCTCCCTGATAACCGGGGCCGACTTAACGACACCATCCAAAACAATTGCCATACGCCGACCGACATTATTTTCTGTGAGTGTTGCAAAGGTTTTTCCGCCCCGGGAGGTCAGGTCGATACTGACATATGGTTCATTAAAACTGCCTCCGATTCGGACCTGGGCATTCTTGACCATATCACCGGTCATCAGGACTGTATTCTCCAGAAGGATGGGGCGTGAGGTCTCAATACCGTTTTGCTTGTTTGTGATCTTTTCGAAATAGATTGATGTATTGGTCGGCAGTGAGTTGGCCAGGAGCCGGTTGAGTTTAGCAATCTCATCACGCTCGGCCCATTTTCCCGACCAGTTACCGGACTCTGTTGCCTGGGCAATAAGCTGGTCAATATTAACGCCCTCTGTTTCTGCAACCAGCTTAAATTCGAGCTGGGCGGTGTCACCAAGAAGTTTGAGCGCACGTTCCGGGTCTCTAACCCCCGGGAGCTGAATAACGATTTCGTCACTGCCCTGTCTGATTATGACCGGCTCTGCAACACCGAACTGATCTATTCTGTTCCGGATAATTTCCAGTGACTGGTTGACCGCATTAGACTGGATATAATCAATTTTTTCCTGGCTGAGATTGAGGATAATTCTTGGAAAACTGCCCTCTTTGGCATCAATTGATATGTCGAGTTCATCTTCATAGCCATCACTGATGATTTCCTGTACTTTTTCTACGGCACTGGCGTTGGGCAGGGTAAAGACAATGGTCCTCTTATCCGAGGAGGTGGTCTGGACAGCACTGATTGATTCTTCAGCAAGCGTGTCCTTTAGATCATTTGCAGATAACTCAAGAGTATTTTCCTGGGCTCTTTTAAGGTTAACCTTGAGAACCAGATGCATTCCACCCTGCAGGTCGAGGCCGAGCCGTAAGCCTTCCGGAGCCATATATGTTTTCCACCATGTTGGTGTAGACGCATAAAATGATGGGACAATCGTGACAATGGCAAGAGCGATCAGAAAAAAGAGTAATCCGAGTTTCAGTTTAATTGTGGTGTTCATAAAATGTCCTGCAAAGGATTATTAAAATGGCAAATGAAAGTATGTCTGCAGTCAGCCTCGCGATTATACCGTAATGCCCGAATCTTGCAAGGTTAGCCTGATAATTTAATTGGAAAATGTCAAATCCAGATCCGAAATGTATCTTGAGCGGCTAGGAGTGCATAAAACAGATGGAAATCGCAGCTGTATTCCTCACTTTTTATTAATGGCAACTGCCATGCAAGCGGCTCCGAATCCGTTGTCTATATTAACCACGGCGACCCCGGGAGCGCAGCTGTTGAGCATCCCCAGGAGTGCAGCAAATCCGCCGATTCCTGCGCCATAGCCAACAGATGTCGGCACTGCGATTACCGGACAACTGACGAGACCACCGATAACACTCGGCAGGGCCCCCTCCATTCCTGCCGCAACGATTATGACAGAGGCGTTTGACAACAGTTGTTGTTTGTCCAGAAGGCGATGGAGGCCAGCTACTCCGACATCATAAAGTGTTGTGACCGGATGTCCGAGACCTTGGGCGGTGACCCGGGCTTCTTCGGCGACCGGAATATCTGATGTACCAGCACAGACGATGACGATATCACCGCGGACAGCAGACATATCGACGGTTAGCCATCGGCAGGAAAGCATCCGTGCCTGGCGGTGATATGCCAGTTCCGGTACCGCTTGACTGACTGATGCCCCTTTCTCAGCATCAATTCTTGTTGCAATAACGGGTCCTGGTTTATCCAGCATAGCTCTGACAATGGTAATGATCTGTTCGTCAGTTTTTGAACTGCCGAAAATTACCTCCGGTATCCCTGTCCTGAGAGATCGCTGGTGGTCAATACAGGCGTCAGGGATCGACTCAGCTGGAAAATTTTTAAATGATTCCAGGCCGTCTGGCACCGTCAGCGTGCCGTTCTGGATTGCAACCAGTATGTTTTCAATATGTTTTTGATTCATCTTCTGTGTCAATTAGTTAATAGAGGGCTGGTTTTGCCGTATAGTGATATCTGTTCATTTATGGGGAGACACTATGTCGGGTGAGCATAACATGCGAGCGTGAAGGTTAATTTTGGTAAAGCGTTCGTCCCTGTTTACCACTATAGGTAATTCTGTTACAATCAATTTTTTTATGAATTGAAACTGCTGTTTGCATAAGTCAGGCCATTAACCGTATCGATATGAAAACAATTCCTGGCTGATCAAGGGCATGAAGCATTCAGATGACAGTCTTGACTGATTTGATATGAACGGGATTCCCGGTTTCCTGCATGGCTGTTTACAGCCCCCTGGCTGGATTCTGTCTCTGATAAAACAGGCTATTCTTTTAGTAAGGGTTTAACGTGTATACACGAATTTATTTTTTCAGGTTTCCTAAAGCGACCAGCGATAAACCGATTATATATCGCCTCATCAAAGAGCACGATGTTGAAGTAAATATATTACGGGCAGATATTCTTCCCCAGAGCGAAGGAATTATGATCCTTGAGTTGAAAGGGACAAAGCGCAATGTGAAAGATGCACTGCTCTACCTGGGGGAGCTTGGCGTTGAGATTGAACGGCTGGCCACCAGGGTTCGCCGGGATGATGAAAAATGTTTTCAATGCGGCGCTTGCACCGGCGTTTGCCCGGTTGATGCACTTTCAATTCGTAGAGAGGATATGGCGGTTATATTTGATGCTGATAAATGCACCGGCTGCAGTCAGTGTGTTCTTATCTGTCCTGTCAGGGCAATGGAGATGTCTCTTGGTAAGGAATGGTTCGTGAAAGAAGCAGGGGAAACAGCTTGACAAGAGACTCACTCTATTCTTACTGAACAGCCACTGTTTTACTGGTATGCCTACCAAGGGGTAAAATCGACCCAGTTGGGCAGCGATAGTTCCTTGAACCAGTCTCCGAAACCGGACGTTGGGGGAGTGCCCGCCTGAATCAGGTCGAGCATCTCCTGAGCTCTGGGTGCGATTTTGGAATCCGGATACATGGCAAGAAGGTATTTGAGACGTGTTTCGGCTTCCAAATATTTCTCTGTTCGCAAATAAAATTTAACAACATAAAATTCATGATTCACCAGGAATTCGTTTGCGGCTGCTATGCGAGCTCTTGCCTCCTGCCGATAGGGTGAATCAGGGAACGCACGCAACAGCTCTTCGAAGCCCTGTATCGATTCGATGGCACCGGAGACGTCTCTGTCTATGCTGTCAATCCGGTTATAGCCGGACATGGCTTTCTGGTACATAACATAGGGTATTGCTTCGTTTGTGGGGTGCCTATCCTCAAATTCCTTATAGAGAACCACTGCCTCGGCGTAATGTCCCTGGTAATAGTTGCAGTCAGCAGCTTTCAATTCTGCTAAAGGCGCCTGGGGGCTGAATGGGTAGCGGTCCAGGATTTCGTTAAAATAATCAATTGCCAGGTAATATTTGCCAACGTTAAACTCATCCATCCCTTTCATGATCAACTGCTCGGCGGGAAGATAAACCTCCGCTTTTTCTTTACTGAAATTGAAGGTGTCCTTGATTTTGGCACAACCTGGAAGGCACAGCAGAAAAAGCAGTAAAGCGAAGATCCATAAAGTATGGACGGATACCTGGAATGGAATTGCAAATCTTTTTCTCGGCATTGACATTATCTTTTCAAATTGTTCTGTTCAACCACGATTGGTGAGGTAATGTTCTGCGGCAATAACAGCTGTTGCTGCTTCACCACAGGCATTAACGATCTGGCGCATCACTTTGCTCTGGATATCGCCAGCAGCAAAAACACCAGGTACACAGGTGAGGGTCTCTTTGTCTGCCCGGATAAAACCCCAGCCATCGGCATTGAGCTGTTCCAGCGGCAGCATTTCATTATTTGGCGTGACGCCAATCAAGATGAAGGCGCCCTGGACGTCAAGAGTAGATTTATTTCCCTCTTTATCCAGGAGTACGACCCGTTCAACTTCATCTTTCCCTTCTATTGCCGTGACCTGTGTGTTCCAGATATAGTCTATTTTTTCATTAGCAAAGGCGATTTCCTGAATAATCTTGGTTGCCCTCAGTTCATCACGGCGATGGATGATGGTCACCTTGCTGGCAAATCGGGTTAAGTAGTCAGCTTCCTGGACTGCGGTATCACCGCCACCGATAACGGCGACATTCATATTGCGATAAAATGGTGCGTCGCAGGTACCACAGTATGAAACTCCTTTACCGCTTAATTCAGCTTCCCCCGGGATACCGAGCTTGTTGGCACTTGCTCCGCTACAGATAATAAGCGCGTCACAGGTCATCTCGGAGTCATCAATAAAGATCAGTTTTTTTATATCGGGACCGTCGAGAACGACAGACTGGACTTCTCTGGTTATTGTATTGAGGTCAAATCGTTTGGCGTGGGCGGTCATTTTTTCCATGAGATCAAAACCTGAAACTCCCTCTGGAAAACCCGGATAATTGTCAACCCAGTCAGTGAGAAGAACCTGCCCCCCCGGTGCTCCTTTTTCGATCAGCACATGGTCGATTCTGGCCCGTGCAGCATAGAGCCCGGCAGTAAGCCCTGCAGGACCTCCTCCAAGTATCACGAGTTCGTAATGATTCTTTCCCATAAAAAACACACATCCGGCAATATAAAATTGTACTTAATGATACTAATGGTTGCAGTGAGGTAAACCTGAACGCTACAACAACTTACAGCGCCTTGTTGATCAGTTCAATAAGCTGTGACTTGCCAACTGCGCCGGTAATTTGATCAACGACTTCTCCATCCTTGAAAATAATCAGGGTCGGAATTGCGCGGATGCCGAATTTGCCCGGGGTAACAGGATTGTCGTCGACATTCATCTTGGCAATGGTAACCTTCCCATCGTATTCATCTGCAAGTTCTTCAACAACGGGACCGATAGCCTTGCAGGGGCCACACCATGGTGCCCAGAAATCCACCAGGGTCGGTTGGGCTGATTTAATGGTTGTATCGAATTCAGCATCACTTATTTGCTGGACTTTGTCGCTTGCCATTACAAAACTCTCCTTCGAAATTTTATTTTATCTTTCCTGTTCAATCAGTTACTGGTTGTCAAGGAGTGTGCAAACACTCGCCTACTTTACCTTCTGCACTACCGACTGACAAGCAAAATGTTGGTTCGCTGTCTGGCTGTGCAATATATACGTGAGTTCTATAGTGTGCATGAAATTTGAAAGATCAAGAGGCTATAAACGGGTTTGACAGGTAAATGACCTCCGTGATATATTCCCACCCCTGAGAATAAATGCGCTAAGATCATTTGTAGATATGCATTTTATATAATTTGGGTAATAGTAAGAGAATAAAGCAAATTGCTCTTTAAATAGGGAGGATGATATGACGATAAAGGAGTCAGCAAAACTGTTTGAACAGGCAAAAAAAGTGATTCCAGGCGGTGTTAACAGTCCGGTTCGAGCCTGCCGGTCAGTCGGATGTGATCCGCTCTTCATAAAAAGTGCTCACGATAGAACCGTTATTGATGAAGATGGAAATCACTATACAGATTATGTCTGTTCCTGGGGGCCGATGATCATGGGACATGCTCATCCCGAGATTATTTCAGCCATTCAGAATGCGGCTGCTGCCGGAACCAGCTTTGGCGCTCCGACCAGAGCAGAGATAACCCTGGCAGAAATGGTTGTCGAGGCAGTTCCGTCGCTAGAGAAAGTAAGATTTGTCAATTCGGGTACCGAGGCGACCATGAGTGCGGTTCGACTGGCCAGAGGGTATACCGGTCGAAATATCGTGGTCAAGTTCGACGGATGTTATCACGGGCATGCTGACTCGTTTCTGGTGAAAGCGGGGTCAGGACTGGTTACGCTGGGGATTCCAGGAAGCCCGGGTGTTCCTGACGATATCGTAAAGAATACCGTATCGATCCCCTATAATAATGTTGATGTCCTGGAAAAAACACTGTCAGACCCCCAGCTTGATATTGCCTGTGTGATCATAGAGCCGGTAGCAGGCAATATGGGGTGCGTACCTCCGGAGCAGGGTTTTCTCGAGCGGCTGCGTGCCTTGACTGCCGAGCAGGGGATCCTGTTGATTTTTGACGAAGTGATAACCGGCTTTCGGCTGGCCTATGGCGGAGCCCAGGAATATTTCGGCATTACCCCGGATCTGACCTGCCTTGGGAAAATCATTGGTGGTGGTCTTCCCGTTGGAGCATATGGCGGAAAAGAAGAAATAATGAATCATATCGCACCAGATGGTCCTGTTTACCAGGCAGGAACCCTGTCCGGCAACCCGCTGGCCATGAGTGCCGGGATTGCGGCCCTGAAAATATTACAGCAACCGGGATTTTATGAGCGTCTCAACAGTATGGCCGCAGATTTTGCAGCTTGTATTAAGGAGGTGGCGGCCCGGTCAGCTGTCGATGTCCAGGTGAACAGTATTGGCTCTTTGATGACGAGTTTTTTTACCAATCTGCAGGTGACTGATTTTGACAGTGCGATGAGTGCTGATACCAAATTATTTGCAGCTCATTACCGGAATATGCTGTCACGGGGTATCTATCTGGCACCGTCACAATTCGAGGTTGCATTTGTGTCGGCTGCACATACGCTGAATGACATGAAAAACCTCGAAAAAATGACTGAATGGTCATTCAAAAAATTGGCGGAAAAGTAAAAAATTCATTGACTTTGGATGGGAGGCATGCTACCAAACCCTGTTATATTAGAAGCAAAGATGTCAGTGGATTATAGCGGTTCATAACATGTCCGATTTTAAGAAAGAGATGATGTTTTTGCTCGGACATTACGGGCATATTGGTATTACTCTCGTCGCTTGTATATTCATTGGCTTGGGGCTTGGTATTTACCTCGATCAGAAAGTATTTGACGGTCGTACCGCTCCCTGGTTTACATTTATTGGGCTGGCTTTTGGGATAGTTGCCGGTTTTAAAAGTCTGTTTGAAATTCTCTGGCGCAGCAGCAAGTCGCTGGAAGACAAGACAGACAAGAAAGAATAGACGGTGGAAGAGTTACTGTCCCTGAAAAAAATGCTGGTCATGAGCTGGGTTTACCTGCTCATTCTCGTGCTTGGTTCATGGATATTTGGTTCATGGTCATTTGCATGGGCGGTTTTGGCAGGCGGGATTATCTCCATTGCAAGCTTTCACGTTTCACAGCGTGATGTAACGGTTTTTATGGATTCGCTTGTTCCAGGGCAGGAAGGTGCAGTCGAAAAGGGTACTATAAAGAAAAGTAAAAAGGGATTTATCCTAAAATTTTGGTTTCGGCTTTTCCTGATCGGCCTTGTTCTGTTTTTTTTGATAAAGAGCAGTAACATTAATGTGTTCGGTCTGATTCTGGGACTAACAACGGTAGTCTTCACCGTCACTTTGTCAGCAGTAACGGTGGTGTGGAGATATTACTTCAGCAGGAGGTAAAAAGGGGAATATGGAACATCCAATACTGTTTATTTCAATTATTCTGGAGAAACTCGGTCTTCCGGTCCCTCATGGACCAGTCGGGCACAGTTTTCTGGAGCAATTGTGTGCACCTTACATGACCTACACCTGGCTGGTTATGGCATTTCTGTTCTTTATTTCCAAGCTGACATTGAGCAATTTGGAAATGGTTCCGGGAAAAGGCCAGAATTTCTGGGAAATCGTCATTGGTGGAATGGATAACTTTTTTGTAGACAACATGGGAAGGAAATTAACCGATCAGTTTTTCCCGATGCTGGCCACTTTTGCGCTCTATATCGCAGTGGCTAACCTGATTGGTCTTATTCCCGGATTTATGTCACCGACCTCCTCTATTAATACCACGCTGGCTTTGACGATCATTGTCTGGCTGACCCATCATTTTATTGGAATCCGGGAGCACGGGCTCAGCTATTATAAACATTTCATGGGACCGATGTGGTGGCTGGTGCCGCTGATGCTTCCTATCGAACTGATCAGTAACTTTGCCAGGTTGTTATCACTTTCTATTCGTCTCTTCGGAAATATTATGGCAAAAGAGACATTGCTTGGCATCCTGTTTATGCTGGCCGGCGCTTTTTTTGCGCCCCTGCCGATCATGATACTCGGTGTCCTTGTATCACTCGTTCAGGCGATGGTTTTTGTCCTGCTGGCTGTCGTTTATTTCGGTCAGGCTCAGGAGCATGCACATTAAAATCAGCAGGAGCGTGTTTGTTTCTGTTATTAAATAGTTTTAGGAAGAAGGCCAAACCAACTAAATTTTATAAGGAGAAATTAAAATGGAAGGAAATCTGCAATTAGCATTGATTTGTGTTGCCGCTGCGCTATCTATCGGTCTTGCCGGACTCGGGGCGGGTATCGGAATTGGTTCCGTTGGGCAGGGAGCTACCATGGGCCTCGCCCGTAATCCCGAAGTTCAGCCGAAACTGATGGTTTTCATGATTCTCGGCATGGCGCTTGCTGAATCAATTGCAATTTATGGACTCGTT
>NODE-655-length-12139-cov-5.30768_pt1 | contig 12139 bp, 9 predicted proteins | sample MGYA00139097_ERZ477577 | MGnify/ENA metagenome assembly ERZ477577 | reverse complement strand
CCCGCTTGGGCAACCACCGGCAAGCCGGGCACCGAAAAGGAGAATGGCGCCGCCAGCAAAAGCTGCGATGCCACGAAACACAGAACTGTTTCCAAACCTCTCTTGCCAGATTGGAGGAACAGTCTCATATTTGCTGGTCTTGCCTAGACGGGCGGAAAGAAATGCCCCTAAAAAAATTCCGGCCACCACCATCATTTGCCAGTCAACTTTGATCTTGGTTTTAAGGAAATAAGCATTGGCAGCCACATGCTCTGTTGCAACCATTTGTTCAGCCAGTCCCGCTACGCGCACAAATGATGTCGAGGCCCCCAGATATTTGGGTTTATCAAGAATAGTTGTAGTAACCAGTACAGTCACGATTGCCAGTACGCCAACCAATGCACCAGCGAGGTATGGACTCCAGCGTTTTGCTGATAGTAGTGACTTCATAGCCTTTCCTCCATGAAAATTATTTTTGACTTAATTTCTACAAATAACAAAAAGAGGTTCCAGTTGTAGATGTCCTAAAAAGAAATTTACTAAGGTGTTGTTTAGTTTATTTCCTGCTGAAGAAAAGTCAAGAACTACAATATGGTACAGACAATATGCGATGTCAGCCGTATAACAAAAACTCGTTACAATGAAATGAGGTGGCTTTCGACGCTGAATTGTTTTCCAGGTGGAGGTGAAAAAGATATCCAGTACTGTTATCTTCGCCAGGTAATACAAGGTCAGTAGCTTTGATAATTTGATGATATAATGGGAACATTCCTTTCCATTATTCCATGGGTAAAGGGGTTTTTTCTCTCTTTAGGTTTTGATCAATCCTTCCTCTGGGGTCAATATTGATTATAAACAGAGCGAGGTGGATCTGTTCAGGCAAAAATGTTAAAAACAAGAGAAGTATCTAACAGCAATCATTTAACAGAAAAACTATTCATGGGGGGATTCATGAGAACGCTCTTGATGTTAATCGTCGTGGTTATTGTATTCCCGTCTCAATTGTTGGCAGTGAATATCAGTGAAGACACTGAGGAATGTCTCAGCTGCCATAACTCGGTGACCCCAGGTATCGTTGCCGACTGGAAGAAGAGCCGACATTACCAGGTGAGCCCTTCCATGGGAATGGCAAAGCAGGCCCAGGAGCAAAGGATATCAGCGGTGAAGGTGAGTGATAATCTCTTGGAAACAGCAGTTGGCTGCGCGGAATGTCATACCATGAATGCAAACGCGCACCCTGGGAGCTTCGAACATAATGGTTACACCGTTCATGCAGTGGTATCACCTGCTGATTGTGCAACCTGTCATCCAGTCGAGGTTGAGGAATACGGTGAAAACCTGATGAGCCAGGCATATGACAACCTGATGGGGAATCCGCTCTACTTAAAGATGGTCGATGTGACCAACGGTCTCCACGAATATAGTGACGGCGATATCAATTATCATCGGAGTGATGAGGCCAACAATGCTGATTCTTGTTTGTCTTGTCATGGAACCGAGGTGAAAATAACCGGTAATGAGACCCGAGAAACGATTATGGGTGAAATGGATTTTCCAACCCTGGCTAACTGGCCCAATATGGGGGTCGGACGACTGAATCCGGATGGCACGATCGGTTCTTGTTCACCCTGTCATGCCCGGCATCATTTTTCGATTGAGGTCGCCCGCAAACCATACACCTGCGCGCAGTGCCACAAAGGACCCGATGTCCCTGCCTATAAAGTTTATGCTGTCAGTCTACACGGCAATATCCAGAAATCGATCGATAAACAATGGAACTACGATTCAGTTCCATGGACTGTAGGCACTGATTTTACGGCTCCGACCTGTGCAACCTGTCATATCTCTCTGGTGGTCGACGAGGAAGGTGAGGTGTTGGCCGAGAGGTCACATCGGATGAACGATCGTCTTCCGTGGCGCCTATTCGGTTTACCATATGCGCATCCGCATCCGATTTCAGCTAATACCACGTCAATTGTCAATCAGGGCGGGTTGCATTTACCAACTGAATTGAGTGGGGAGCCTGTCAGTAGGTTTCTAATTGATGCCGAGGAGATGGATGTCCGAAAAGAAACTATGGCTCGGGTTTGTCTAGGCTGTCATGGCAGCCAATGGGTTGCTGGCCATTTTAACCGTCTCGAAACTTCTATCGCCAGCACAAATCACATGACTCTTCAGGCTACACGGATGGTAATTGAAGCCTGGGAAGAAGGCCTGGCCCAAAAAGACAATCCTTTTGACGAAGCGATTGAGATAGAATGGACGGAACAGTGGTTATTTTTCGGCAACTCGACCCGTTTTGCGAGTGCCATGGGCGGTACCGATTACGGCGTTTTTGACAACGGTCGCTGGTGGCAGCATAAAAATCTCCAGATGATGCGTGAACATTTGCTGCTGCTTCGTGGCCAACAAAAGCAACTGACTCCCGAATAAAGCTCTATGAGCCAGTTCTGTTCAACAGAGACGGCATTGCGGGACATAGTATGCGGCATTAAAGATTAACTCGAATAGTGGTAAGAGGGAAACTGGCTACAGTTGGCACTAACTAATTTAAAGGCAGACTAGAGCTTAGGCGTGATAACGAGCCGTGAGTGATTCTCGAAAACGATTATCAGTGAGCAAGTTTTGGCAGCAGTTTACTCCAATCCTGTTTGAAACTGAGCATTGATAGATATATACAGTGCTTGGGATAGATCTCATGAAGTTGGCTGAGATTGGCCTGCGGATCGTAGTGTTCTGCCTGCGCTAGATTTTCTATGCCGACACTTTTATAAAAGAGATCGATATTGGTCGACATCCACGCTTCAACAACAACGTTTTCGCAGATAGTGCCGAGGCTGTCAATATGCTCATTCCTGCCAATCACCGGTTGAGTGACGATGAATTGTGCGCCGGCTTCCATCTTCTGCTGGGCTCGATCCAACTCGAAGGGCATCGGTTTATAAGGGTTGAAAGCCGCACCAGTAACAAACGTGTCGGCAAACTCGCTGTTGATATACCTGAGAAGATCCATTGTTGTGGTGATATTGTATGATCCACCAATGCTCTGGGGATTGAGTCGGGGAAGATCTGGTCCGCCATCGCCTCTGACTACGAGAATATATTTTAATCCCAAATCAGCTGCTTTTTGCAGTAGCGCATCAAGTTCATCCTTGCTATGAAAGGTGTTCAAATTCATCATCACTCTTTCAGGAGCAAACGCAAGTCCTGTTAACTCGAAACTTTCAAGTGCACCGAGACGCAGTTGGCCCATTGGATTATCAGGAATGGAAAGGGCACATCCCGCTTCCACGATCAGGTGAACACGTTCTGCAAAACGTTCAAGCAGTTGATCAATGTCGGCCTCGAGTGATCGCCGTGGTGTTAGAATTTCAATTATATAAGGAATCTCAAGCATAGTAGTAAACCAATCGTTTCTATTTTTAATCGCTTATGATGCCGCACTGAAGGAAGACATGCTTCCTGTACTATAAGTCCGTCTTGAGGTCCTGCCATGAATATAGACGAGACAAGAGCAAAGAGCCTGTTCCCCCGGCCACCGACGAACCTGCTCGCGGTGATGACAAAAGACGACCCTCTACCTGCCCGACGGTGCTCTTTAACCGTTGCTTATAGGTCGTCCCAATTGGTTGCTCCATCCATCAATAGTGGGCTCAGGCCTGCAAGACAATCATAACGAGAGTCTTTTACTTCAGGCCTTAACGAAAGCACGAGGTTCCAGATTATATTGAAACCCCGCACTTATATGTTAATGGCTTCCTTGAAAGTTGAAAATATCCGTAAATCTGTGATAATAATCTAATACCAATTACTCGAACTTCAGTTCAGAAACCCGCTCAGACTTTTTTAACTACGATCAGTCGAGGTCAAAGTTGTCAAGGTTCATTACCTTGTTCCAGGCCGCCACAAAGTCATGAACAAACTGCTCCTGCGAGTCTGCACTTCCGTAGACTTCAGCCAGAGCGCGGAGTTCGGAATTTGAACCAAAGATCAGGTCGACACGAGTGCCGGTCCACTTCGATTTACCCGTCAGGCGATCGCTGCCTTCAAACAGGTCTTTGTCTTCAGAGGCCGCTTTCCAGATAGTATCCATATCGAGAAGGTTTACGAAGAAGTCGTTGGTTAACGTATCTTGCTGGTTGGTGAAGACACCGTTTTGGGACTGATCGACGTTGGTGCTCAAGACGCGCATACCACCAACGAGAACGGTCATCTCAGGCGGGGTCAGCGTCAGCAATTGGGCCCGATCGACAAGCATCTCCTCAGCCGATACAGTGTATCTGGCCTTGAGGTAATTGCGGAAACCATCTGCTTCTGGTTCCAGAAAAGAGAAGGATTCAACATCGGTTTGCTCCTGAGAGGCGTCCATGCGGCCCGGTTTGAAGGGGACTGTCACATCGTGTCCTGCGTTCTTGGCCGCTTGCTCAACACCCGCGCAACCCGCCAGTACGATCAGGTCGGCCATGGAGACACTCTTGGCGAACTCATTCCCAATATCTTCCAGAGTTTTCAACACCTTTGCCAATTGAGCCGGCTGGTTGACTTGCCAATCCTTCTGGGGCGCCAGACGAATGCGGGCACCGTTCGCACCGCCACGCATATCGGAACCACGGAATGTCGAAGCCGATGCCCAGGCCGTTGAAACCAACTCGGAAAGAGATAAGCCAGAATCAAGGATCTTGCCCTTTAGTGTGGCGATGTCATTATCATTGATCAGTTCATGATCGACTTCAGGGATCGGATCTTGCCAAATCAGCTCTTCTTCAGGAACTTCCGGACCGAGATAGCGTGCGCGAGGACCCATGTCGCGATGGGTCAGCTTGAACCACGCGCGGGCGAATGCGTCTGCTAACTCTTCCGGGTTTTTATGGAAGTGTCGGGCAATCGGCTCGTAAATTGGGTCCATCCGCATAGCCATGTCAGCGGTGGTCATGATGATCGGAACCTGTTTTGAAGGATCATCAGCTGCCGGTGCGAGATTGTTGTCAGTCGCCTCCTTCGGCGTCCACTGCTGGGCGCCGGCGGGACTCTTGGTCAGTTCCCAGTCGTTGCCGAACAACATGTCCAGATAGCTCATGTCCCACTGCGTTGGAGTCGGCGTCCATGAGCCTTCCAAACCGCTGCCAATCTGATCACCGCCTTTACCGCTGCCATGGCTGCTCTTCCAGCCGAGACCCTGCTCTTCGAGACCAGCAGCCTCGGGTTCAGGCCCGACGAGTGCCGCATCGCCAGCACCGTGGCATTTGCCAAAGGTGTGTCCGCCAATGGTAAGCGCGACTGTCTCATAGTCGTTCATTGCCATCCGTGCAAACGTCTCCCGAACATCACGACCGGACGCAATCGGGTCCGGGTTGCCATCCGGGCCTTCCGGGTTCACGTAGATCAGACCCATCTGCACGGCCGCCAGGGGATTTTCGAGATCGCGGTCACCAGAGTAACGGCTCTTAGGCTTGTCGCTCGTCGCCAGCCATTCATCTTCGGCACCCCAATAGATGTCTTTCTCCGGTTCCCATATATCCTCACGTCCGCCGGCGAAACCGAAGGTCTTAAATCCCATCGATTCCAGAGCGACATTGCCAGTGAGAATCATCAGGTCGGCCCAGGAGATTTTCCGGCCATATTTTTGCTTGATCGGCCAAAGCAGCCTGCGCGCCTTATCGAGGTTTACGTTGTCGGGCCAACTGTTGATGGGCGCAAAGCGCTGGTTGCCAGTCCCTCCTCCGCCGCGGCCGTCGGCGGTGCGGTAGGTACCCGCGCTGTGCCACGCCATGCGAATGAACATGGGTCCGTAGTGGCCGTAATCCGCTGGCCACCAGTCCTGTGAATCGGTCATCAGATCGTGCAGATCTTTCTTCACAGCGCCGAGATCCAGGCTCTTGAATTCTTTGGCGTAGTTGAAATCCTCGCCCATCGGATTGGACTTGGAGCCATGCTGGCGCAAGATATCCAGTTTCAGCTGGTTCGGCCACCACTCCCGGTTCGACCTGCCATGGCCTGCAGTTGGTTTGTTAACTGAGCCCGTTACCGGGCATTTACCGTTGCCACTCATAATGTTGCCTCCTGTTGGTGTAGTAATTAATTTACTGTGCTTCTATGAATACAGTGCATTGGTTTTGATCTATGCATTATCTCTCCGCGGCAACAATTATCTTTCTCGGCCAGCAGCCGGGCAATTGTAATTATCGGCAACTGGAGCACCAGCACTGTTTTTTTATAGGCGAGCTACGACATTCTCCTGTCTCTTGGAAAGGATCATTCATTTTCCTTTCTCAATACATTCTTGGCAGACGCCGCGCACTTCAACGTGAGTTGTTCCAATCTCTCCAAAAGAGCCTATTAAATCAGGTAGTCTGATGTTATCAAGATCATTGTTGTAAAAGTCACGAGTGAATCCACATTGGCCACAAACAAAATGATGGTGGCTATTCAGATTAGCGTCGAAACGGGTCCGTTCACGGCTCGTGCCAAGCGTTGCAACCAGCCCAAGATCATTCAGCAACCAGAGGGTTCGGTAGACAGTATCGAGAGAGACTGTCGGTATCCGGTCCCTGACACGCTGGAAAATCTGATCAGCATGTGGATGATCCGCCGTTTGAGCAATTTCACGGAAAATTTCTATGCGCTGGTCAGTGAGCCTGATTGCTTTATCACGACAAACTGTCTCGAAATGTTTCATTCGTTGCTCAACTTCGTTCTTCTTGATTATCATAGCGACCTGCTTGTTAAGAATCGATTCCTATCTAGGACAGTAACCATCTTATAGAGAGCAGTCAACGTTCGCTAGTATTTTTCGATCGGGTACTTTTCTGATGTTCAAATAATTGATATTAAAGAATATTTAACACAAATGTGGATTTTAAACTGGGATAAAATATTCAAACACCGAGGATATGACTTGACCACTCAAAACACCAATAACGAGACAGATATTTCGTATAGCCAGAAGAGAAAAAGTAGACTCAGTAACACCAGGCGAAATAAATTAATCGAACACTTCGTTGGTCGATTAAATAAATCGATTGGGATTTTCTTTTGAGTATTCATAGTATTTCATTATGTTGTAAGATGAAATACGATTTGTCGAGCTCCTAATCTTTGCCTTAAATCGGTTGAATGGGGACTGTGAGTAGATCATTATTGGGGTGGGCTTCGTTCCAGCATAATCAAAAATATCGTTTGCATAAAAATATTTACCAGAGGGTGGTAGAAAATTGTAGGGATAAGAAATAAATTCCTTGTCAATGTTTCCCGCTGTTCTCCATGTTCTGAATACTCTTAAACAAGAACAGAAACACCGTGAATTGAAGGAGAGAAAAAAAGATATGTTTAATAAATATCGAGATGCCTACGTTGTCAGGGGGATTGCACCATTTAAGGTTGATGGGTTGGCTATTCCATATCCGGAATTTATCTCACGCCTCTATAACCTCTGTATGGAGCTTGGTTTTCGCAAAGGGTTTATTATGCCCTCAAGAGCATTCTGTTCAGATGAAAATCAGGGTTTACCTATCATTTTGTTGACCAAACACTTTGGAACCTTCCCATTCAACCATGGAAGAGTTGGAGGTATTATGGCGGTTGATCGTCATGGCCCTCACTCTCAGCATGGTGAAGACCTGATGATTTTGCAAGCCAGCCATGTTGCATATGATCCGAATTCAGGAGTATATGGGAAGTATAAACGTCCTCAGATGCAGGGCCATTGCCTGTCAGATTCTTGTGGCAAGTTGATCCATGTGATAACGCCGTATCTTGAACAATATCTTTTTGCCCAAGATCGCATTTTTCTCCATCAGGATGACAATGGTCACTGCTTGATCACAGTAAAAAATTCATTTGTCGATTTTGTATCTCATCCAGTTGCACAAGGGCTTGTTCTCCGACTCAATAATATCGTCGACGAAGACAACATGGGGATAATTCGTCCTTTTAAATCAAGCTCTACAACTCAAACTTATATGGTATCCGATTCATTTAGGCGAGGTCTTGAACGGCTGGATTATACATGGTATTCGGGTGCGGGAAGGAGCATTGATAAACTTTTGACAGCCGATCTGTTTTTCTTTAGAGAAGATTTCCACGAAACCGATGATTCTATCCTGCTGGAGAGGAACATCATAGAATTCATGCCTGATATTGTTAGCGCAAAGCATCCGGCTCTTCGTGCTGCAAAAACAAATATCCAACTCGAATTTGCCAGAGTTGTTGAATCTATCCGAAGAAGCGATGACTATAAGGGAAGAAATTTACTCTATATCGCCGGGCTAAATATTGATATTTCTGAAAATGAAAATTTACCAGTGACGAACTATTTTGTGCCATGGGCTGCTCATGTACAACTGAAGGATGGGGCGCAGGAGATGTATACTCATCCGATTGAACAGGAAGATCTTCATGCAAAACTTATGGAAATGAGCCCTGAAAATTTAGACCAGACGGACTTGAAAGAAGGCATCCAGCGTATTTTGAAGGCACCCCGATTAAATATTAGGTCATCGACTTAAAGAAAACAGCTGATGCAGGAGGTATGGAGATCTGTTGCTGAAATTCACACCGCTTACATATATTGCGCCTTATTTTTTTGTTGAAGATGGGCTGACAAACAAGGCTGTGCCCTCCCTCAAACAGGTGTATCCAATTTTGATTGACAAACATGCTACAATTCAATCGTTATATTGGGGTAGAGGCCTTCCATTTCGCCAAATTGGAATGGCTGTATGGTATTGAGTGACAAATTCTTGTTTCTCTGGGCATGGCCAGTGTTATTTTTACCATCAAAAAATGCACCATTTACATCCAGTATGTGGTGAATTCGATCCTTAAATGCGTTAACAAAAAGTTCTCCATCACCTTCAAAATGTAATCTGCCTTTACTGAACGAACTTTTCTGCTCCATCAATCGAGACAGAGAAATGCTGTTTTCTTCCAGTTCTGCGGCGTTCCTGATCAATCCCCAAACGAGGTGATCCGGTGGAATCTGCAAGGGTTCATTGATGTCGATGATGGTGTGTGGCATAACTACACAACCTCTTCCGATGTGCAGCCTTGTATCCGGTTTTCCCTGCAAAAAGCTATTGAAACCGGTAAACACATCCTTTTCCAGATCCGCTTCAATGATTTTTGCACCATGCGCGGTCACATTGAAACCACCAAGTGTTGAGTTAATAATATAACAATTTTCCTGGGCATTTGAACCTTTACCCAGCGATGAATTTCGCAAATAAGCTCTCTGCGATATGAGAACATTGTCAGCTATTTTTGTTTTTGGCAATACCACAGCATACCGGTCCAGTGATGCGGTTTTTGGTATAGAATCAAGAACTTCAAGGTTGACTGCATCAAAAACGCGCTGAAAGTCTTCTTCATGTTCCTTTATGAAGTCAATAATAAGTCCATGGGGAAGGTCACCGGCAATAACGCTTGCATAAGGACGCAATAAAAAAGGGTCATGACGATAATAGAAGTTGAAATTCCCCGGGCTGTTTACCCATATAGTTCCAGGTGCTATTCTCATATGATTGATTTCACCGGCCTGGATATAGGAATATGTTCCTATCACACAGTCGTGGACCGTGGTGAGATCTACCGTGGCGAACGGGCCCAGAAACGCACCTTCAGTCGGCGATCCGTGGATGTTGGCATAATCCATGGAAACGGTATCCATGATAAAAAACACCTCTGGGGTTTCCGGATCGTGTGAAAAATTATGAACAAGCGTCTTCACCAGAGCACTGTGTTCGATATCAATTATTTCATCTTGATTAATGGGAATTGTGAAATCCTGAAACTGAAACGATGTACCCTGCCTCTTCAATTCGTCTCCGCGAATATCAGTCTTATAGAGTAATGAGTTGGCGACCTTGCACTTCCCAAGAAAATAGCTGCCAGCCAAACCAGAATTCTTGAATACCAGGCTCAGCGGGTGACCGGTAGTGATTCCATAAAATGCATAAAACTTGTTCATCTGCTCAGGTTGAATAAGACCTGAAGAATATTGCTCTGCATCAAAATCAAGTTCACGCAGGTTGATATTTACTCGCTGAATGATCCTGTCATATAATTTTTGTAACTCGTTCATCTCTATCCCTAATTTAGATTTTTTGTCCGATGAGAGGGCTCAACAAAAGAGAAGTAATGCAAATATGGAGCAAAATGTCACTCGCTTGAACCCGTACCCCGCATTTTATTAGAAACAGCAGCAAAAACGTCAGCTATCCTCAGAATCCCGACGATCTTATTTTTCCTGGTAACCAAAAGAGAGAGGTGAGTTCCTGCAACCAGTCTATGAATTGCAATATCCATGGAACAATCTTCTGAAACACATTCACCCGGTGTGGGTTGCTGCATAAATTCCTCGACTTTCTTCTCAGCAGCTACCAGAAGAGAATCCTCGCTAAGAATTGAACCTTTCAGCCTGGAATGTTCTCGTCTGCCAGCAATATATTGGTTGCTGAATCCAAATCTGTTGAGATTCTCTACTTCAGTATCCAGATCTTCTCGGTTCTCGACGGCCTTGAGTACTCTCAGCTGACCAATTTTGCCTACAACAGTATTATCATTATCAAGGACAAGTATCGCCCTGTGCTGATACTTACTGGTGGTATAGGCCTCCTGTGCGTTCTCAAGTGCAATCATCGCATTGAGCAGGGTGGTACCTACCCTGACTGTCGCATATGCAGAGATTGGTACCATGAGATCCTTGACAGATGTCTGCTCCATTAACTATTCCTCGTGGTTGAATTTCTATTTATATAAAAATGAGTTCTCACTGCTGCGATTCTTTTTATTTGAAACAATTGCGGTCGGGTGGTCTCTGTCGCCAATCATTACCAGACAGACCTATTTCTCAGCTGAAATTGTTTATTAACCCTTTCTCAAGAATTCAGTCAACCAATTCAAATTGCCTTGTAAGTTTCCTCAACTAATTTTCTCCCATATTTCCTTTCAAGACGTCGCACGATGAAGTGGCCGCGTGCCATATCCTGAAAATGGTCAATGAATAACGTGTTGATAATGGCCCCTCCTGCTGCTCCAATTGCTGGAATTGCCTGCGCAGCAGCTTTTTCAGATACTTGAATACTAAAGCGCTCAGCAATTTTAATGATCAGCCGCACAAGGGCAGGGGAGCCTTCCTCAATCAGACCATTTTTTGCAATATGTTTAGTAGCGTTCGTAATAGATTGAGCCAAGGCCGCACGTACTGCAAAATATCCAGACTCTGTAGCATCGTCACCCTTGCTTGGTCCACCGAGAGCAAATACTTCAATACAGGCTATTTTAGATTCAATTTGAGCGATAGGTTCATCTTCGCTCCTGGCAATATCCGCGATAGAGCGCAACATTACCGTTGTTGAGATTGGTAGCTCTATAGCTAATGCAGCCAAGCCAAAGAAACCTCCCATGCTGCCTGTGGTAGCTACCGCTAATTTATGCAAGATATCTGATGATTCTTTTCCAGGTGAATCTTTCATAGTCAAAACTGCAGCCTGGACAGCTTTGGATAGAGCCGCTTGAGTGGCCTCACCGATTGTCGTGTTCCAATTATCAGGCAATAATTCAAGTCCTTTTTCAATTGGCGTACCGAGTAGATTTGTGATCTTTGCTGCAATACCAGGATTTTCCAGAAGTTTCTTAGCCTTCTTTAAATCACTCAAATCCTTATGTTCAAATTCCATGATTGCCTTCTATTTTGGTTAGCAATGAATAAGTATATAATCGAACAGTCGGGCAGCGGTGTCTCCCGCACCAAAAACAATACGAAAAACCTGCCCCCTCTGATCCGCAAGAAAGTTGTAGGTTTTCATACTGCACTCACTTTCGTTTTATCCTTCACACGTATTCAAACGCTCCAGGTCGTCTTCATTGTCTTGGACACACGGTATTTCTATCACATCTCAGGATTAGATTCCTGGCGGGGCAAGAGTCGCTGTGCGAACTATATAATATAATAATGGTGTTCGCTACTGAATCGAGACTCGCCTGGTTGGCCTTGTTTGAGCAAAATTAATATAAAAAAATAGCATCTCGGTCAGTCAGAGCGAATGCCTCTAAAAAGAGCTATGCTGAACTTGATGAGATAACTGAGTTGGATAGGGGATTTAAATGAGTTTGGGTATGAGCGCACAGAGCTCATGGATATTGTGCTTAATCTATCCATGTT
>NODE-654-length-12147-cov-3.87942_pt1 | contig 12147 bp, 11 predicted proteins | sample MGYA00139097_ERZ477577 | MGnify/ENA metagenome assembly ERZ477577 | reverse complement strand
ATAAAATATTGAGCAGTAGTAGTTTTAGTTTCAAATTCTCAGCTGTTATTATTCACAAAATAGTGAAAATATATAATACTGGAAGATAGAGAAACTATGCGATAACCTTAATCAAGCCTTTAATTTCCTTCGCAATATTTTTAACATTGTCCATATTTGAACCAGCTATTGTAACATGTCCCATTTTTCGATTGGGTTTTGTTTCTGCCTTACCATATATATGCGGATGTACACCTTCAATTGATAAAGCCTCCGATAGTCCTTCATAAATTGCAGAGCCTGTATAACCGACTTCACCGATCAGGTTAATCATTGCTCCAAATTGAATTATTTTTGAAGAGCCTAGTGGAAGGTTTAAAACAGATCTCATGTGCTGCTCAAATTGAGAAGTTACGTTGCATTCAATGGTATGGTGTCCACTGTTGTGAGGACGAGGAGCCACTTCATTTACCAATATGTCGCCTTCCGAAGTGAGAAACATTTCAACAGCGAGGATTCCAACCATATCCAACTTATTGATAACATCAATTGCTAGTTCTTGTGCTTTCTGCTCGATTGATTCATCTATTTCTGCTGGTGAAAACAAATAAGAAACTAAATTGACATCATTAAATTCACATTCTACCGTTTGATAAACGGAAGTTTCGCCATCTTCGTTTCTCGCAACAATCACGCTAAGTTCCTTCGAAAATGGTATCCGTCATAACCGCCCGTTCGTAATTTGTGTACAAATGGGATGTTAATTTCGAGACTAGAGAGATTTGTACCCTCAGCAATCATTTCGAAAGGTGATGTTGGAATATCATTGTCAACATAAAAAGTCTTCTGAACACCTTTATCTTTTATGATTTCTAGCACTCTTGGCTGAGGAAATACTTTAACGCCTTCAGCTTCCAATTTGTACAGTGCTTCAATATTTACGTTTTCTATCTCAACAGTAATTACATTCTTATCCTGTCCAAAACGGTATACATCATCAAAATTTGTGATGTCACCCAGTGTGAACGAATGTGCTATTTCAGCGCATGGAGCATCCGAACTATTCTCCATTATATGCACATGTACATCAAAATTTATTGCCTCTTGAATGAACATTCTTCCCAATTGGCCACCACCAAGAATTCCTAATCTGGTTGATTTTCCGTTTACCGATCCTTTCATGGTACAAAGATAACTTCATTTGTCTTATTGGAGCAAATAGTCCAATTTGTTACCCAGTTTTGTAAGAAAATAGTAGCTTTGTGCTAACAAAATAAACTTTGTGATTCAGGTTCTAGACAAATCATTCGAAGTCTTCATTGAGAAGGAAGAAATAGCCAAAGAAATTGCGGCGCTCGCTTCACAGATAAATGAAGATTACAAGGGACAAGAAGTGGTATTCGTATCAGTTTTGAATGGCGCTTTTATGTTTACCTCAGATTTGTTGAAGCTGATTGATTTGGAATGTGAAGTTTCATTTGTAAAAATGAGTTCATACCAAGGAATGTCAACGACAGGAAAAGTTGAAGAATTAATCGGACTGAATACAAAGGTTACTGGAAAAAAAGTCATCCTAATTGAAGATATTGTTGATACGGGAATCACTATTGACAACATCATCAAATTAGTTAAATCCCATAACCCAGAAGACGTAAAAATATGCACACTGCTGTACAAGCCAGATGCATTTAAAGGAACAAATGCTCCCCACTATGTTGGGTTTTCAATTCCGAATGCATTTGTAGTAGGCTTTGGGTTGGATTATGACCAAAAAGGAAGAAACCTAGATACTATTTATCAAATTAGAAACGAAAACTGAAGAAGAGATGTTAAACATTGTATTATTTGGCCCTCCTGGAGCAGGTAAAGGAACTCAATCTGAAAGATTAAAAGAAAAATACGGACTTGTGCATATTTCCACAGGGGATGTATTTAGAGCCTTAGACCCCTCGTCTGATCTTGCTAAACTTGCTAAAAGCTATTCTGATAAAGGGAATTTGGTGCCAGATGAAGTGACGATTAATATTTTAGAATCTGAAGTTTCAAAACATCCGGAAGCAAAGGGTGTGATTTACGATGGATTTCCAAGAACAACGGGCCAGGCTGAAGCATTGGATAAATTTCTAGCTTCAAAAGGAACTGAAGTGACCTTAATGTTATCATTGGTAGTTCCAGAAGATGAATTGAAAACCAGATTAATTGCAAGAGCGGAAGTATCGGGACGTAAAGACGATGCCGATCCTGCTATTATTCAAAATAGAATAGATACTTACAATAACTCTACTGCACCTGTGGCAGATTTTTATAGAGCTCAGAATAAATTGAAAGAAGTAAATGGAGTTGGTTCTATCAATGACATTACAGAACGATTGTTCGAAGTGCTCGACTCCAAACAATAAATAACTTATCAGAGGTAAAATTCTGTAAAATATCTAAAAATGGCCTCTGCTAACTTTGTTGATTACGTAAAGATTCATTGTACCTCAGGGAAAGGTGGCGGTGGTTCTCACCATTTTAGAAGAGAAAAGTACATTCCGAAAGGAGGTCCAGATGGGGGAGATGGTGGACGAGGAGGTCATGTTATCATTCGTGGGAACAAACAAATGTGGACGTTACTCCACCTCAAGTTTAAGAAACATATCAAGGCAGGGCATGGTGGTCATGGATCTGGTAATTTAAAAACTGGAGCCCAAGGGACAGATGCCATTATTGAAGTACCTCTAGGAACTGTTGCTCGTGATAACGAGACTGGTGAAATTCTCTTCGAAATAACGGAAGACGGGGAAGAAAGAATCATCCAACAAGGTGGAAAAGGAGGATTGGGTAATACAAACTTTAAGTCAGCCACCAACCAAACACCGAGATATGCTCAACCAGGTGAGGATGGAGGTGAAGGTTGGAAGGTACTAGAATTAAAGGTACTTGCAGATGTTGGTTTAGTCGGTTTCCCTAATGCAGGTAAAAGCACATTGCTTTCTGTTGTATCAGCTGCTAAACCCGAAATAGCAAATTATCCGTTTACAACACTGAAACCAAATCTTGGAATCGTAAAATATAGAGGATATCAATCTTACGTGATGGCAGATATTCCTGGAATAATTGAGGATGCGCATAAGGGTAAAGGGCTTGGACTTCGCTTTTTAAGGCACATAGAAAGAAATTCTTGCTTGTTGTTTATGGTTCCTGCAGATAGCGATGACATTACAAAAGAGTACGAGATTCTTTTAAATGAGCTGAAGCAGTATAATCCTGAATTAATGCATAAGGACAGAATTTTAGCCATTTCGAAAGCAGACATGTTAGATGAAGAGTTGAAGGAAGAAATCGCTAAGGAAATGCCAGAATCAATTCCATGGATGTTTATTTCAGCTGTAGCGCAGCAAGGTTTGGTAGAATTAAACGACCTTATTTGGAAAACATTAAATCAGGATGGAGAAGCTTGAATCCATAGATAGATGGATTGTTTCTGCAATTAATAGCTGGAACTCTCCCTTTCTTGATGAGGTTATGTGGTTGATTTCTGCCAAGCTTATTTGGATTCCTCTTTATGTGCTCTTAATTGTACTATTTGCGAAGACAAACAACCTGAAAAAATCAGTCTTATTTGTATTAATGGCGGTTTTGGTTGTTGCAATTACAGATCAAGTTTCTGTGCACTTATTTAAAAACATCTTTTTGCGCTATCGACCATCGCATAATTCTTTACTGACTGAAAATCTCCACTTTTACAAATTTGAAAATGGAGAATTTTACAAGGGTGGGATGTATGGATTTGTTTCATCGCATGCAGCCAATTTCTTCGGTGTTTTAACATTTGCATGGTTCGCATTAAGGCAAAATTTCTCGAAGTTATGGATGTTACTATTCCCCGTTGCACTTATTGTTTGCTTTAGTCGAATATACTTAGGTGTGCATTATTTCTCTGATGTTTTAGTTGGTGGAATATTGGGGGTCTTAGCTGCATTCTTTGTGTTCAAGTTTATTTTTATGCCTATTATTGAAAAGGATTATTTTCAAAAATGACTTATTTATATATTTTTCTGGGAGGTGGTTTAGGGAGCTTATTGCGATTTCTAATAAGTAAATTGTCAGCTACATTGGTTTCAACATCCTTTCCTCTCGGAACTTTTATAGCGAATATGCTGGCTTGTTTTATTCTAGCATTAATCGTTGTAGGAATTTCTCCAAAATCTGAGGAGTACGAGTGGATACAGCCATTATTGATTATTGGATTTTGTGGTGGCTTTAGTACGTTTTCAACTTTTTCAGGAGAAACTTTTAACCTAATAGATTCAGGCAGTCACGTTCTGGCAATCTTAAATATTCTTATTTCAGTTGCTGTGGGCATCGGCTTGATTTACTTCGTGCGATCTCGGGCATAAATTAGGCAACCGGGACCAACTGCTCAATTTTTCTTTTTAACTCTTCAGTACGATTGATAAGATCTGTTATATCGGCTTTAGCGATTTCCTTCTTTGCCTTGTAGTCTGCAAGGTATTCAAACCATTTATACGCTGCTAAGCCTGTTAACCCTATGGAAAAGTAATAACCAACCGCAAGCCACCAACTTGGATACACGAAGTAGTAAAACAAGAAGAACACGGGGATATTATAGATAGCGATCAAGAGTTGTCCAAGCATCATTTTTACAGACCCCCAAAACACTTTACGCTTGAAGGATTTTTCAGTAAACCGCTTTGCTATGATATATGGAATAAAACAATGAACAAGTCCGATGATGGCGAATGGAAACAAAAAGATTAATGCCATTACTTCTTTAGAAAGAGAACCAGAATGAGCTTTCCAATAGACATGCTGAGATTCAATATTTTTCGTTTTTAGCATACGCATATGTTCTTCTAAAGACGTTTTAAGCTTCCCTAATTCGCTATCTTCTGTGACCTTCTGTTCGTTCAACCAATGGGCAAGGTTTTGAGAATATTTCCATCTTTTTTTCAATGGAATTGAACGGTTAAATGATTTTGCGTTCATCCCTTTACGTGTGATTATCATCATGTTCTCATGAAAGGGTGCCAATTCTTTTTTTTCAACATGGGTAATCTGTTCTTGCATTAGCTCCTCAATTTTTTTAGTTAAGTCAGCTATTACCTTGTTGGGATTTCTTTCGTATTCCTCTCTGTAATCGTTCAAGCAAATCTTATCTGAATAAGACACTAAATAATCACTCCGCATTTTGTTTGGATCGGAATAATTAATGCCAACAGCCGCTATATGAATTTTCTTTTTCCAATTGATGGATTCTAGGGTTGAAAATCCAATTCTAACTGCACCCTTTTTTATTGGTTTAAGTCTCCGAATGAACGTGTCGTCTGTAAATCCTTCTCCAAAAATGAGAAGGTTTCTGCCATATGAAAGTATCCGTGAGCACCTTCTAAAAACGGCTTCATTCTTGTCCTTTGTGTCTGTTCCGTCTTGTTGTCTGTAGATGGGGAGCATATGACAGAGCCAAAGTAGAGGTTTGGTGATTTTAGTGAATACATCTGAACGCGTGAGGAAGAAAATAATTGGACGATTTAGTGCAGCAATCGTAATAGGGTCCATGAATGAGGAGGCATGATTACTCACAAAAATAGTTCTCCCAAAAAAAGTTTTAGGCGAATTATTAAATGCCATTCTCGGGAAATAAACCCTGAATGAATAATTCAAAATGGGTTTTAATAGAAGATAAATTATACGCATTTAACTTTATTCTATTTGTCAATTAGTTTTCTACTTTTTCGATAGTTTGAGTATCGTCTTCAGCTTTGCTCTCTTTGATTTCCTTATCAATGTTTCTATTGTTTCCGATAAGCAAACCTAGTTGAATTTCATGACTTCCGTTATTAACTGTTTTGATAGAGCCGATGGCTTGTTCATAGCTATATCCAACGTAGAGATTTTTAATAATTGTTGAACCTACCTGGAAGATAAGCGCATTACTTGTGCGGTATTGAATTCCTAACCATGTACTATTATTAATGATCAATCGAGTTCCTAAATCAATTGATACGGGCCCCTTTGGTGCGAGTTTTCCAGTAATCGAAGGTTCTAATGCTACACTTCCCAAGTTAAACTTGTACTTTGAAACAACGTAATAGTGTCTTACATGCGCACTTTCAGTATCTACAGCATCAAATCTTAATTTATTATTTAATGCTTGAGTAGTTGAAAGTCCCATAAAAAAAACATCATTATAGAAAACAAGTCCAGCGTTTACATCGAGCATATTCTGCGTGGAAGTATTACCTAAGAATTGGGAGTATGAGACATCGTCCGTTTGATGCAGTAATACTCGACTTTCATCAACTTTAAAGTTACTCCAGCCAATACCCAGGCCTGCGCCAAAATTGAATGAACTGACAAATGGTAGATGTATGGCATAACTACCATGCACAGATGTTCTAGCAAAAGGTCCAATCGCATCATTCATCATCTTGCCACCTACAATATGTTTGATGCTTCCTGTGGATCTCTCTGGCAAACCAAAAAAGGACTCATCTTTGATATTAAACTCTTTAAGAGCCTTCTTACTTTTTCCACCAATTTGACTGTTTCCCATGAACATCATTGTTCGAGGTCCACCATTGTATCCCATCCATTGAGATCTATATGTAGCCTCAAATTGCATTACGTCATATAGCCCTGCTGCTGCAGGGTTTACATAAAATGGGTTGTTTGCTACGTTGGCAAATTGACTTTCTTGCTGTGCTAATGATTGCAGGGCTGAAAGTGCTAATAATGCTGTAATTAAATATTTCAAAATCATAATTCTTGATTTTTAGCTTAATGTATAATGCTTATATCTCCTTTGTATTCTTGACCTGAACCATCATTTAATGCTATGTGATAGAAATAGGTTCCCATTGGAAGTAAATCTCCATTTTTAGATGTCCCATCCCATGGCGTATCATATCCAGTTGATTCAAATACAACTGACCCCCATCTATTAAAAATGATCACAGAACAATCAGGATAAACTGTACTTAAGAAATCGATGGTGAAAACGTCATTCTTACCATCTAAATTACCAGGTGTAATAAGGGTTGGTATTATTGGGTCGAACCCATCACATAGATTGCCGGAAATTACAATTGTGTCACGCATTGTTTGACAGGTTTCATGTATATAAGAACAAGTGATTAGTGTTGATCCTAATCCGAAACTATGGGCATCAGTGATAATGTTATTCGGACTGTCTATAATTGCATCACCACTAATAACGGCCCATTGAATGTTTTGATCGACAGGAACAATGCTAGTTGCAGATAATTCAATTAAATCATTCTCAAGGCAAACAAGTGTGTCTGCTTGGTCAATTATTGGGTTGATGACATGGAATACACGCAAAGTATCACTTGTTGCGGGGCAGCCTCCATTCGAAATTGTCCAAATGAAATCTGTCCATCCTTGTGTGTCATAAACATTTCCAAAGGTATTCGATGAATTCAGATCATCAATGGTTGCACCATTTGTTGCTGTCCACGTTCCAATTCCATAAAGAGGCGTGTTTGCTTGCAATAAAACAGTTGAATCCGTGCAGCTGTATAGAGTGTCTTGTGTGCTCGCCGTTAAATCCAATTGTGTATTCATCACGATAATAGTATCACTTAAGCTTCCACATGATGCACTCGTGTTTGTCCAAGCAAATACATTTTCACCATAACCAAGGTTATTTATACCTGTGGTATTCGCGAACTGATTGTTAAAAGTTGCTTGACCTGATACTAAGATCCATTCTGGAGTTCCACTTGTCACGGCATCAGCGTTTAATACGGCGCTATTTTGATCACATAAGAAAATCGTATCCTCAGCAATATTTGCCGATGAAGGAAAGTCGAGAATTTCAACATTAAAGGTACACGTATTAATGTTCCCAGAAGAATCTAAGACTGTGTACTCAAGTGTCGTAGTTCCAATCGGAAAAGTCATTCCTGAGCTAAGGCCTGTTAAATCTGTTTGTGTCAGGTATGAAAAACAGTTGTCACTGAATGTTGGTTCCACATAAGTTACTGAAGGATCACAAGTTGAAATATTACTTGGACAAGTAATGGTAGGTGTTTGTGATTCCGTTACAGACAATACAAAGCTACATTGATCCGTATTTCCTCCAATATCTGTCACGAGAAGTGTAATACTTGTCATTCCTGGATTTACAATTGTGCCGGCAGGTGGTGTTTGCGAAATGCTGTATCCTGAACAGTTATCTAAAACTGAAGCTGTCGTTCCATAATTGGGTAGTGCAAAATCGCATGTAATTCCTAAATCAACAGCAGCAGGTGTTGGACAATTTATAGTTGGTGCATTTATGTCATCTGGAATCATATTTACGATACACGTAGAAGAATTCGATCCTTCATCTGTTAAGGTTATTAACACAGCAGTCTGTCCAGATTGCGTTGTACCTGCCAATGGGTTTTGTGCAATATTCATATTGCCGAGTAAAGAGCAATTATCTGTCCCACTTACCATACCAGAAAGGTCTGGCATAAGGTATGAACAACTTGCGTCAATTGCTATCGTCTGATCTGAAGGACAGTTAACACCTGGTGAAATTGTATCAATGAAGATGGCGTTGAAGACACATGTGTTTGTATTAGAGTTTTCGTCTTCAACTGTTATAGTGATTGGTGTAGTTGTTGAAATTGAGGTGCCTGAAATTGGAGATTGAGAGATAAGAATATTTCCAATTGGTGAGCAATTGTCGCTGGCAACTGCCATTCCCGTATAATCACTTATTATACCTGTACAGCTTGCATCTGCGTATATTGTTTGGTTGGGAGGACAAGTTGTTACAATAGGATTTGTTTGATCCTCAACGGTTAAGTTAAAGGTGCAAGAACCAACATTGCTAGCAGCATCCATCGCATCAATTGTAATAATATGTGTTCCAACCGGTAAGATTGTTCCAATAACAGGACTTTGTGTGTAGGTTAAAGAAATAGCCGGAGTACAATTGTCATTGGCGCTGACACCTACCATGAAATCTTGCAAATCATAGTCACATCCAACATTCGTACTTACTGTAAGATCAGAAGGGCAGACAGCAACTGGAGCTGAAACATCCAAGATATCTACATCGAACAAACATGTCGAATTGTTCCCGTATTCATCTTCTAATGTCATTGTAATTGAAGTCGTTCCTGTAATCGTAGAAGCTGGGGGAGGCGACTGGGTTAATATTAATGTTGCTGAACAGTTATCAGTTCCAACCGTCATACCTGTATAATCTCCTAAGGAAGATTGACAATTGATATCCGCATTTTCAGTTTGATTTGAAGGACACGTAATAGTAGGTGAAATGGTGTCTAAAATTGGTTGGTTGAATTGACATTGACCAGTATTTCCAAATGCATCTGTAGCTGTTAATGTAACAGTGATATTATCTGTTACTGTTACAGAAGTTCCCGGTAATGGCAATTGAGTGATCGAAGCGATAGGTGTACAGTTTTCAACAATAACACCGCCACTCGAGTAATCTGTTAATAAAGCTTGACAACTATTATCCACGTATAAAGGAGTTGAAGATGGACATACAATTGTTGGCGAAATTGTATCTACAAACACACCGTTGAAAGTGCAAGATTGGTCGACATTTGGCACCGCTCCACTCACGGTAAGTGTAATTATTTGATTGGAGGTAATCATTGTACCTGGCGCTGGACTTTGGGTTACAGTTAAAGAACCAATAGGGGTGCAATTATCCATCGCAATGGCGTCCGCTGTGTAATCTTCAAGAAAACCTTCACATGAGGCGTCTGCATAAACATTTGTGTCAATTGGACATGTGATAGTAGCTACGAGTGTATCAATAGTTCTAGTTTCGAATATACATGATGCGGTATTTCCTGTTTCATCCTCTACTGTTAGCGTCACATTAGTCACCACAATAACGCCACTAATAACAGTTCCGGGTGCAACGTCTTGCGTAACGATAAGATTTCCTAGAGCTGTACAGTTATCGCTAACGATAGCATCTCCGGTATAATCCTCTACAAGACCATCACAATTAATATCTACATAAATATTGGTGTCCGCTGGACATGTAATTGTTGGTTGAATGTTATCAGTTCCAGTTACAACAAGGTTGTCAACGGCAAGAGGTGCACCTGTGATAGTAGCGTCATTATAAGTAAACCTAAACCCAAGTTCGAAAGCAATTCCATCTACTGTTGCCGGAAGGTTAACCGTTGTATTTGTCCATGTTGCTGATTGACCGAGTTCACCACTTGCGGAAAGCCAGGATGTACCGCCGTCCAGGGAATAAACGAGCTCTCCAAAATCTTGTGTACTTACGCCATCAATTTTATAATCAAAAGTTGCTTGAATTCCAGATGCACATGAAGCGTCTATGGAAGTATAATTTGTTGCCATTTGGACTCCAGCAGGAGAGTTGGAATAACTATATTGAATATTTCCTGTAGCTCCACAACCTGGAGTAACGCCACCAATCGAAATGTACATGGAATTACTTCCGGGAATACTAGGTCCGTTTCCCGCACATCCTTCTAAAATCCAAAAATTTGGAGTAACGTCATCGGTTGCTGTCCAGGCAGGCAATCCCGATTCGAAATCATCAACGTATAAAGTTGCTTGAGAAAATGACAGTATAATATTGGTAAACAATACAGTGAACAAAAAGGCGTATCTAAACATATCTCATTAATTTGTTAGGCATGCTATTAAAAGCGATGCAAATATAAGTTAAACAATTGTCAATAAAAACTTGAAAGCGAGTTAGGTTAGGATGTTCACAGCATAATTGATGAAAACTTTTTTCGTTCTTGAAATAATCTAAAAAAGGGAGTGTTACATTAGTAGAAATTAATCATTTAACTATGAAGAATGTAGGGATAATATGTGGTGGTTTTTCATCTGAGTTTAATATTTCAATGAAAAGCGCAGAGAATATTAAGCGAAATTTCCCTGATAATTATGCCACCTATTTGATCGTGTTGAGTGATAAAGGATGGCATGCATCTATCAACAATGAGCTAGTTCCGATTAACATTATGGACCTATCATTCAATGATGGAGATGAATCGATAAAAATTGATTTAGCCATTGTCTACATTCACGGTGATCCAGGTGAAAATGGCAAAGTCCAAGCTTTTTTAGATATAATCGGAGTGCCTTATTTGAATTCTGGAGCTTTAGCCTCTGAATTGTCATTTGATAAATGGTTTTGCAATCAATTTTTAAGAGGATTTGACATAAAAGTTGCTGCATCTGTTCACCTACTTCAAAATGATGAACGACCAAGTCCGGAAGAGGTTGAGAGTAAGTTGGGAATGCCTGTTTTTGTTAAACCTTGTGACTCGGGTTCAAGTTATGGAATCGCCAAAGTGAAGGATGTGGCAAACTTAAACAAAGCAATTGATGAGGCTTTTTTAGAAGGAGACACAGTTGTTATTGAAGAGTTTTTAGACGGTACAGAAGTAACTTGTGGCGTTTATCGTTCAGAAAAAGAAATTGTAGCATTGCCGCTAACTGAGATAGTTTCTCAAAACGATTTTTTTGATTTTCAAGCGAAATATGAAGGATTATCGGAAGAGATTACACCTGCTCGGATCAATGATGAATTGGCCAACTCAATTCAAGAATTATCGAAGCGTATCTATCAGCTGCTTCAACTAAAATCGATCACTCGAATTGATTACATGGTTGTCAAGGGGGTGCCTTATGTAATTGAAGTGAACACTACTCCTGGTTTTTCGAATGAAAGTATTGTGCCGAAAATGGTTGGCGTTGCTGGAATGAGTGTCACTCAATTATGGCAGGAAATACTTAAAGGGGAAGGATTTTAATAACTTGCCATTTTATTGAAAAGGATTTCCATTTTTCTCTTTAAGACAGATGAACTGCAACTAGCGTTATTCACGATCAGAGCGAATGCAAGCTTTTTACCAGTACTTGATTCAATATATCCCGCGTAGCTTTTTATTCTTGACATCGATCCACTCTTTGCTGTAATTCGGTTATGACCAGCTTGTGATTTGCAAACATTTCTCAAAGTCCCGCTTACACCAGCTACGGGCAATGACGAATAGAACTCCTTTGCGTATTTACTTTTCTTCATGTACGAAAGCATTTCAATAAAGTGTGCTGCCGAAATCGCATTTGATCGGGACAGCCCGCTGCCGTCTTCCACGGATAATCCATCTATATTTA
>NODE-653-length-12151-cov-6.70519_pt1 | contig 12151 bp, 11 predicted proteins | sample MGYA00139097_ERZ477577 | MGnify/ENA metagenome assembly ERZ477577 | reverse complement strand
ATCACCAAGCCTGAAGATGTTGCCGGTATGAAAGTGCGGGTCATGAATAATGATCTGTATTCGGGTATGATTGCGGCACTGGGTGGAAACCCTTCTCCGATGGCCTTTGCCGAGGTACAACAGTCCTTGAAAACCGGTGTTGTTGACGGTGCTGAAAACAATTATCCGTCATACGAGTCAACCGGGCACTATGAGGTAGCACCTTTTTATTCTAACTCTCAGCATCTGATTATTCCTGAGACTCTGTGCATCAATGCTGCAGTATGGCAATCCTTGTCTGCAGAAGACCAGAAGATCCTGAAGGAAGCGGCCCAAGAGTCTGCGGTACTCCAGCGTGAACTCTGGAAGAAGCGGGAGATCGCGAGTAAGGAAAAAGTGATGGCAGGCGGTGTCGAAATTAACGAGATTCCAGATAAAAGTGCATTCCAGGCGGCGATGAAACCTGTGTATGAAAAGTATCTGGCCCAAAATCCCGACCTGAAGCCATTGGTTGAACTGATTCAAAACACAGAATAATCCTTTTCCAGGATCGGTTACGATCATCGATACTTTTCGTCCTTAGTTTAGAAGTATCGATGGTCGTTTCTCTATATGATTCAATTGGTTGTAGGTAAAATTTTATTCGGAATTACTCATGTCCACTGAGAAATCACAAAGTGATAAGTCGATATTTGACAAATTTCTAGATCTTATCAGCTATGTCAATACAGTAATCACCGGTGTTGCCCTTGTGGTCCTGACCGTTATTTTCGGCTGGCTGGTTTTTGGCCGTTATGTCCTCAATGCAACACCAACATGGGTTGAACAAATCTCCTTGTTGTTGGTCGTGTATATCGGTTTTCTTGGCGCATCCGTCGGTATTCATAAAAAAACTCACCTGGGCGTCTCGGTGTTTCGCGAGATAAGCCCCAAACCGGTTCAGGTCATATTCGAGTTTTTAACACATATCATTATGACTGGGTTTAGTCTGACAATGATCGTTTATGGTTATAAGCTGACCGTGTTCAAATGGTCGGCCGAGATCCCCCTCATCCATGTGCCTGAAGGTTTACGATCTCTGCCTATAATGATAAGCGGGATTTTTATCTTTCTCTTTTCCATTGGCCATCTCATCCATTTTTTTAACGGAACAAGTCAAGACGAGAAGAAATAGGAGATTTTCGATTTATGGGTTTGTTTATCTTGTTAGGAATGTTTGCACTTTGTGTTGTTATTGGTATGCCAGTGGCATTTGCTCTTGGGGTGGCGGCTGTTTCTGCCTTTTTTTACGAAGGGCTGCCGCTGATGATCGCCTTTCAGCGGATCATTTCGGGTATCAGCGTTTTTTCCCTGATGGCGATCCCATTTTTTATTTTTGCAGGTGAGCTGATGTTTCATGGTGGTATCGCCATGCGGCTGGTTCGTTTTGCTTCATCTGCTGTTGGAGCCGTACGGGGTGGTCTCGGTATTGTTAATGTCTTCTCATCCATGCTCTTTGGCGGGATTTCAGGTTCCGCTATCGCTGATATTTCTGCTCTTGGGTCCATATTGATCCCCGTCATGAAAGAGAAAGGCTATGATGACGATTATGCGGTCAATGTAACCGTGACCTCTTCCCTTGCAGGGATCATTATCCCGCCAAGTCATAACATGATCATATATGCGGTGGCGGCCGGAGGTGGAATCTCCATTTCAAAATTGTTTCTTGCAGGGTTTGTTCCTGGTGTGCTGATGTGTTTATGCCTCGCTGTTGTTGCGTATCTTGTCGCGGTAAAACGAGGATATTCTTCCGAGGTTTTTCCGGGATTTATGATTCTTGCGCAACATTTTTTTACTGCACTCCCGGGACTGATGACTGCCGTGATCATCGTCGGCGGAGTGCTCAGTGGAATATTCACTGTCACGGAATCTGGTGCTTTTGGAACTATTTATGCTTTTCTCGTTACTATCATTGTGTACCGGTCGCTGAGCTGGGAAAAATTCAAGCTCGCGGTTGTCAACTCAGTAAGAACCACCTCTATGGTGATGATCTTGATCGCCTGTGCTGGAGCATTTGCTTACCTGTTGACCTTCTACCAGGTGCCGGAGAAAACGGCGACACTGTTGACGAGTATATCGGAAAACCCGATTGCCATCACTTTGATGATAAATCTGGTGTTGTTACTGCTCGGCATGATCATGGATATGGCAGCGCTGATTCTTATTTGCACGCCGATCTTCCTGCCGGTTGCTATCTCGATTGGCATAGACCCTTATCAGTTCGGCATGATTTTACTGATAAATCTCGGGCTCGGGCTCTGCACTCCTCCGGTCGGAACGTGTCTGTTTGTTGGCTGCGCTGTTGGCGGCGTGAAATTAGAGGATGCAATAAAAACAATCTGGCCCTTTTATATAGGGATTCTGGTCGCCTTGATGCTGGTATCATTCGTTCCAGCAATATCGCTGACGCTGCCAAACCTTTTGACTAATTGAGATGGTACGAGCCACTTGCAAAAAGCCCTTTTCGCTCAACCTCTGCGTTATGCTTAAATTTTTATCCTCGGAATATCAATTATATGCCTGCGGTAAAAATTTTTCACATGCCTTGACGTTGAACGAAAATCATCATTTTGCAAAAGGCTCGGTACACCTGGAAAAATTATTGAAATTGTGCTTATCCGTTTCAATTAGGGCAGTGTTTTAACATGTATTACCTGTTAGTCCCAGTCTATTAAAGAGAATAAAAATATGATGATCGGAAGCGGGCAACCGCATACAGCACTAGACGAAGATCAGATACGAGATATCGTTGGGTCCGGAATACCAGCTGAATTGTACCAGGGTAAAAAAGTTCTTGTTTTGACGCCAGATACGACCAGGACGTGTCCGTTACCCCTCATGGTCTCCATTCTTCAGGAGGTTGTTGGTTCCGCGGCAAGCAAACTGGATTTTATGATTGCCCTGGGCACTCATCAACCGCTCAGCGAAGAGCGAATCTTTGATCTGTACGGCATTTCTGCAGAAGCTCGTAAAACGACCTTTGCCCGGACAACGTTTTATAATCATCGCTGGGATCAAGAAGATACCTTTCGCCGGATAGGCTACCTCTCAGAAGAGGAAACAGATGAGCTTTCTGCTGGGCGCTTAAGTGAAAGAGTACCGGTTGACATCAATAAAATCATTTTTGAGTATGACCAGATTCTGATCCTCGGACCGGTGTTCCCTCACGAGGTGGTGGGCTATTCCGGAGGGGCAAAATATTTGTTTCCGGGAATTTCTGGTGGGGAATTTCTTCATTTCTTTCACTGGCTTGGCGCGGTTGTAACCTGTCCCGGCACAATAGGTATCAAGCATACACCTGTTCGTGAGGTTATCAACAGGGCAATGAAGCTTATTGATGTGCCGGTCCACTGCATATCCATGGTCGTCAAATCCAAGGAAGAACTGTTCGGAATTTATGTCGGTAGTTATCTTGAATCATGGGAAGCAGCCGCCGACCTGTCAGAACAGATCCACGTGGTATTCAAAGAGAAACCGTTTGATATCGTTCTCGGTGTTTGCCCGGAGATGTATAACGAACTTTGGACCGGTGGCAAGGTTATGTATAAACTTGAGCAGGTAGTTGCCCCCGGCGGTAAATTAATTATTTACGCACCACACATTACCGAGGTTTCTAGGACCTGGGGCGACTATATGGACAGGATTGGTTATCATACGGTTGATTATTTCCTGACTCAGCCTGACAAATTCACTGATATTCCACGAGGTGTACTTGCTCACTCCACCCATGTACGTGGGATTGGCACCATGGAAAACGGCGTTGAACAACCGCGGATTGAGGTAATTCTTGCCTCTTCTCTGTCTGAAGAAGAGTGCCGGAATATAAATCTGGGCTATATGGATTACCGATCTATAGATCTGGACTCTTACAAAGATCGTGAGTCGGAAGGTATCCTCTTTGTCGACCGGGCGGGCGAAATCCTGCACCGGGTAAAACAATCCTGATTTTTTAATAAATAATTTTGGAGTAGTGTCATGCAATCATTTCTCTCAGATGATTTCCTGTTACAAACAGAAACGGCCAGGCGCTTGTATCATGACTATGCCAAAAATCAACCGATATTTGATTACCACTGTCACCTCCCAGTAGAAGAGATTGCCTCAAACAAAAATTTTCTAAACCTGACCAGGATATGGCTCAATGGTGATCATTATAAATGGCGGGCCATGCGCGCCAACGGTATTGATGAAGCGCTGATAACCGGCTCTGCTTCAGACCATGATAAATTTCGGGCATGGGCGGAAACGGTGCCGAAGACCCTGAGAAACCCCCTTTACCACTGGACTCACCTGGAACTTAAACATCCTTTTGGCATACAAGGGGTTCTGCTGAACGAAGACACGGCTGATACCATTTATTCTCAGTGTAATGAATTGCTTGGCCAACCGGAATTCAGTACCTGCGGGCTCATGAAGCGGATGAATGTAAAAGTTGTCTGCACGACCGATGATCCTGTCGATAATCTTGAACATCACCAGAAAATTGATGCTGGAGATTTTTGTACCACCAGAGTGCTGCCCGCTTTTCGGCCGGACAAGGCGATGGCCGTTGAAACGCCCGGATCCTATAACAACTATATTGAGTTGCTCGAGCAGGCTGCAGACACAGATATTGTGACCTACCAGGACCTCCTCACAGCGTTACAGAAACGCCATGATTTTTTTCATGAAAATGGTTGCCGAATTTCAGATCACGGTCTGGAACAGCCCTATTGCGAAGAATTCACTGACCGCGAGATTGAAGAGATATTCGCGACGGTTCGCAGTGGAAAGAATATTGAGATCAGCAATGTTTATCAATTCAAAACGGCCCTCATGCTTGACCTTGCTCGTATGGATAGCAAGAAGGGATGGACCCAGCAATTTCATTTTGGTGCATTGCGAAACACCAATGATGGTGCAATGAAAAATCTGGGTCCGGATACCGGATACGACTCAATCGGAGATTTTGAAATCGGTCGTCCGCTGTCGAAATTTTTCAATATACTTTCCACCGAGGGCAATCTGGCAAAGACCATTCTTTATAATGTCAACCCACGGGACAATGAACTGTTAGCCGCAATGACTGGGAACTACCAGGACGGTTCTATCCCGGGCAAAATGCAGTTTGGTTCCGCATGGTGGTTTAACGACCAGAAAGACGGTATGGAACGACAGATCAATTCGTTGTCGAATATGGGTCTTTTAAGCAGGTTTGTCGGTATGCTGACGGACTCACGAAGTTTTTTGTCCTATCCCCGTCACGACTATTTTCGTCGAATACTGTGCAACCTTTTTGGCACAGACGTGGAAAGAGGTGAACTACCCAACGAGCTCGAACTTATCGGCAATACAGTGGCTGATATCTGTTACAATAATGCCGTGGATTATTTTGGAATTTCTCCGGACCACGAAAAAGGCAGCTGACGGCCATTGTGATACGAGGCTAACTCTTCTAAGAATATCAGTTATTTATTTTTTAAAGGCTCACGATGGAAATTGCAAAGTACTCAATAGGCACCGGAGACCGTTTTGGCCTGCAGGGAAATGCCCAGCTCGCTGCTGTAAAGAAAGCGCATGATAACGGAGTTGAACTTGCCATTGTCTGGAACAAATCTCATCGTGAACATGGCATCGTAGGCACCACTCAGCAGGCATTGCGTGAAGAAGCCAACCAGGCCGTGAACAAAATAGGCTGGAAGGGTCAATTCTTTGTCGATGCCGATCATATTGGGCTTGACAACGTCGATCTCTTTCTTCAGAGCAGCGATTTCTTCACCCTTGATGTTGCTGAATATATAGGAGAAAAAGCTGATGACAAGAGCCTGAAAAGCTTTTTGGAAAAGCATCGTCGGTTTATTGGTGAGCTGATGATCCCTGGTATTGACCAGCCATTGAGTATCAGTGGAGAGCTGTTACAAGCCATTGCAGAAAAATATCTCTACTCGATTCAGCAAGCAGGCGAAATTTACAGATACATTGCAGCCAATAAAAATAATGGAGATTTCATAACTGAAGTTTCCATGGATGAAACAGCTGCTCCCCAGAGCCCCGTAGAGATGCTCTTCATTCTTGCCGCCATAGCAGATGAAGAGATACCGGCGCAGACCATCGCTCCTAAATTTTCCGGTCGTTTCAATAAAGGTGTCGATTACATCGGAAATATCACCAGATTTCGCCAGGAGTTTGAGGAAGACCTCTGTATCATCAACTATGCTGTACAGAAATTTGGTTTACCTGCAAACCTGAAACTCAGCGTTCATTCCGGCAGTGATAAATTTTCTATTTACCAGCCGATTCGAGAGTTAATCGACAAATATGAGGCCGGAATCCATGTAAAAACAGCTGGCACAACATGGCTCGAAGAGTTGATTGGCCTTGCTGAGGCAGGTGGCGAAGGGCTGGCGATTGCAAAACAGATTTACGAATCTTCTTATGGTCGATTTGATGAATTATGTTCACCCTACGCCTCGGTTATCGATATTGACAGGGGTGCTCTTCCCACACCTGCCGAAATCAAGGCCTGGACCGGTGAACAATATGTCAGTGCTCTCTGGACCGGTGAACAATATCTCAGTGCTCTTCGTCATGACCAATCCTGTCCTGATTATGATTTAAATATCAGACAGTTGCTCCATGTGGGATACAAAGTTGCTGCAGAGCTTGGAGACACGTACCTTGATGCTCTTCGGGTAAACAGGGACGTGATTGCTAAAAATGTGACTGAAAACCTTTATGAACGCCATATTATGCCGCTGTTTATATAAAGGCATGGAAATAAGAGAGTACGACAGAACCTGGTCTTTTTATAAAACTTGATAAGGAGAAATATCATGAGTAATACAGGCAAGCCCCAAATAGGGTTTATCGGATTAGGGTTGATGGGATCGGCAATGGTTCAGAGATTGCAGAGCCTTGAGTATCCTGTCACTGTGGTCGCCCATCGGAATCGTAAACCCATAGAAGAAGCGGTGGCAAGAGGAGCCAAAGAGGTGGCAACAGCCGGAGAAGTTGCAAGAAGCAGTGAAATTATCATGCTTTGTGTTGATACGAGTGCCGCCGTGGAATCAGTAATGAGGGGAGAGGGTGGCGTGCTGGAACAACTCCAGCCGAACAGTGTGGTTATCGATTTCGGAACTTCTATCCCGGGCATTACCCGGCAGCTTGCTCTGGAGTGCCAGGCAAAAGGTGCTGCAATGATGGATGCACCACTGGGACGTACGCCGGCTCAGGCCGTGGATGGACTGCTCAATATTATGGCAGCCGGAGATGCCGCTGATTTTCAACGAGTGAAGCCTGTACTGGAAGATCTTGGAGAGAATGTTTTTCATGTCGGTCCAATCGGTGCGGGTCATACGCTCAAACTGATAAATAATTTCTTTGGTATGACGATGGCTTGTGCCATGTCGGAAGCTTTTGCTATGGCTGATCTTGCTGGACTGAAACGTCAAACCCTTTACGATGTAATGTCCGCAGGGCCTCTCAAATCCGGCATGATGGAATTTATCAAAGTAGGGGCCGTGGATAACGATCCAGGACAGATGGCCTTCTCGATTGCCAATGCTAATAAGGATGTGGGCTATTACTCCAAGATGGCGGATGATTTTGGTGTACCAAGTTTTGTTTCTCCTGCAATTAAAAGTACATTAGGACTCGCCAAAGCCTCTGGTTATGGAGAAAAAATGGTGCCTGAAATGGTTGATTTCATCGCTGATGTATTCAGCGATGATTGATCGGGTCTGCCCTGGTTTTTTGAAGCAATCGATGTGAACATGCAGGAGTCAGAACCGGGATGCACACATACAATCTTGCTCAACAAATACATTTTTTCAATGAAGGATGACTGAAATGGCTACACTTAAAGAGAAAGAAGCGGTTATTGAAACAATAGGGGATAAAAGGGTCAGGTACCTTACCAATACAGAAAATCTTATGATGGTCGTGATTGATTTTAACGATGGGCCGACGAGTGAACCCGACCCACCTCATAGTCATCCTCATGAACAGATTTCCTATGTTGCTGCCGGAGAAGTAATCGTCTTTTTAGACGGTGAACCGACCACGCTTGGTCCTGGAGATATTTTTACTGTGCCACCGAACATTCCACATTCCGTGCAATTGCTGAGCAGTCATGTCCGTCTGGTTGATACCTTCACTCCTATACGTGAAGATTTTTTATAGTTGTCAATTTGTCTCGGTGATGGGGTGGAGGACTAAACCTCAACCCTACCGGATAAGTCGGTTGATGTTTCGTAAAGCATTTAAAATTATAAATACAACAGACCTTATAACACTCTTCAGGATTGACGGTCCTGACCGACCTTATTGATGTCTCATTCGGTTGATGTTTCGTAACGCATTTAAAATTATTAATACAATAGACCTCATAACACACTTCAGGATTGACGGTCCTGACCGACCTTATTGATGTCTCATTCAGCGTGCCAGCCAGAAAGATATCTGTTCTGATATCTTTCTGGGTGTATAACCTGGCTTCAAAGGAATGAGCATTCTCAACCTTTTAAACGCTTCAGCAGCACTATTTTAGACGAGGAAAAATGAACCAAACACTGCAAAACAAAGTCGCTCTTGTTACCGGAGCCGCTGGTCCAATGGGAGCAGCGGTCGTGAAGAAATTGATAAGCCAGGGGTGTGTCGTCGCGATGGTTGACATCAACTCTGAAGGTTTACGTAAAAAAGCGGATGAATTTGGAGAACGGGCCCACCCATTTGAAGCCGACATCAAAGAATTCGATAACGTCGAAGTGACTTATGCGGACATTGAACGAAAACTTGGCGGGGTGGATATCCTGGTCAATAACGCTGGAATTCTTTCCAATAATAAAGTCCTGGAAACCTCGCCGGAAGAATGGAAAAACGTCATGTCAATTAACCTGGACGGTGCCTTTTACCTTGCGCAGCAGGTTGTTCCGTATATGAAATCAAAAGGTTGGGGAAGAATCATCAATACCTGTTCTCTCGCGTCAAAAACTGGTGGTATTACCGCAGGAACCGCTTATACAACCTCGAAGGGAGCCTTGACCTCTTTAACATTTTCCCTCGCCAGGGAACTTGCAGGAGAAGGTATTACGGTAAATGGTATTTCACCCGCCTATGTAAAAACACCGATGATTACAGAACAACTCAATGAAGAGCAGAGGCAGAGGTTACTGGAACAGATTCCTGTTGGGCGTTTTTGTGAGACAGAAGAATTCGCTCACGTTGTTTCGTTTTTAGCTCACCCGTTAAGTGGATTCATTACGGGTGAAATTGTTGATATCAACGGTGGGTTACTCTTTGACTGATAACCAGTGATACTCAATTATACGTTTTTCGATCTAATTGAAACTGAAGGGAGCGATGATGGAATACAATCTAGACTCAATGTACGGCCTGAAAGACGAGGTGGCAGTTATTACCGGCGGATCCGGCAGTATTGGAGCTGAAGCAGGTTTGAATTTAGCTTCGTTAGGTGCCAAGGTCGTTTTGATGGGAAGAAACGAAGAAAAGCTGAGAAACATTCAACACGAATATAAAAAGAGCGGCATAGAAATAGATATCGGAATTTTGAATATCCTTGAAAAAGATAGTGTCCAGGCCGCGATGAAGAACGTGGCGGATACGTACGGTAAAATTGATATATTAATCAATTCTGCAGGAGCGTCTCATTTGGAAGATGCTGTTGATTTCTCGGAAGATAAATGGGACATGATCATGGGGGTGAATGTTAAGGGAATGTTCCTCTCCTGCCAGGCAGCGGGCACGTTCTTTTTAGAACAGAAAAAAGGAAGGATTGTAAACGTCTCATCGGTAAGGGGTATTCAAGGTCGGGCCAGGGATATGGCATACGCTCCGAGTAAAGGAGCGGTCAACCAATTGACAAAATCATTGGCTATTGAGTGGGCCTCTCATAATATTTGCGTTAACGCTGTTGCGCCTACATTTACCGTGACAGATATCAACCGGGAAGATTTAAAGAATAAAGAATATCATGACTGGGTGGTCTCCAGAATTCCAAAGGGAAGGTTTTGTGAAGTAAAATATCTGGTTGGTCCCATCGCCTTTCTCTGTTCACCATGTATGGAATTTGTAACCGGGCAGATTCTGTATGTCGATGGCGGTTGGACGGTCGCCTAGGAGATTGTTGGGCAGAAGGCACCCGATGTCCTGTATACCAGAGAGTGGTTCCTGACCTTGCCCCGAACGTGTCGAGTAAAGACGCGTAAGCGTATAACATCAAGCAAAAAAACATGAAGGTGATGATTGATGAAAACGGTATCCCCTACTTATGATACGCTCCATATGGGTCGTTCCTCCATTGACCTCTACGCAAACGAAATTGGAGCGCCGTTTGAAGAGATAAAGAGTTTTGGTGCATTCGTTGGTGGATCGCCAACCAATATTAGTGTCGGGGCGCGCCGCTTGGGCCTGAAGACCTCTCTTCTCACGGGACTGGGGGATGATCCGGTGGGCGACTTCGTCCTCCATTTTCTGAATCAAGAAGGAGTGGAAACGAAATTTATTCCACGTAAACCCGGTCATCGGACCAGTGCCGTGGCACTGGGTATTGAGCCGCCAGACAAGTTCCCGTTGGTCTTTTATCGTGATAATTGTGCTGATATTGAACTCACCATTGATGATGTTTTGGCTGGCCCGATTAATGATTGTCATATTTTTCAATTTGCCGGCACCAACCTATGCAAAGACCCAAGTCGCAGCGCCACGATCTTTGCTGCTGAGCTCGCTCAGAAGTCAGGCTCTGAAGTGGTACTCGATATTGACTTTCGGCCAGATCAGTGGCATGACCCGCGTGCTTTTGGCGTAACTATCCGATCGGTTTTGCCCCACGTTGATATTGTTATAGGTACTGAAGACGAAATCAATGCAGCGATGCTGGTAGATGTTGAACAGATGAGTGTAACCCACTCGCAGATTTCAGACACCAGAGTAACGGGGAATATCGACATGGCCATTGCCTCCCTGCTCAAGCTCGGTCCAAAAGCCCTCCTGCAAAAACGCGGACAGGATGGGGTTTGTGTTCACCTGAAACGGGAGAATAGTAGTGTCGAGCAGATTGATGTTCCTGGCTTTCCTGTAGAGATCTGCAATATCCTGGGCGCTGGCGATGCCTTTGGCGGCGGATTTCTTTATGGCTATGTGAAAGGGTGGGGTTGGTACAAATCGGCCCGGCTTGGCAATGCTTGTGGAGCTATTGTGGTTACCAAGCATGGTTGTGCCAATTTTACGCCAACAATGCCTGAGGTTCTTGCGTTTGTTGATGAGCATGGTGGTTTCTAGCCATTAATCCAGTTGTTAAGATATTGAATTGGAGACAAACCTCACCTGGTGACTCTTGCAAATCGATTATTGACAAGTTGACCACTGTTAACTACAAGAAGGCTGAAAGAAGAGGGGAGTAATGTTTTTTTAACGTTTTTGAGTCGCTAAAAGCTCTGCATGCCTGCAGAATCAACTTTAACCACCAGATTGAATGTTTCTAGATCGGAAGTGGATTAATGGAATATCAGACTCTTATTACCTGTTTAATAGCAGTATCTTTGCTGACACTTACACCTGGCGTCGATACGCTCTTGATAATCCGCAACAGTGCCCGAGGGGGGTGGTGTGATGGAGTGGTAAGCAGCCTTGGGATCTGTTCAGGACTTTTCGTTCATGCCCTCGTCTCTGCTTGTGGAATATCCATAATTTTATTGCAAACAGCATGGGCATTTAGTGGCTTAAAGATTGTTGGAGCTGCATATCTCATCTGGCTTGGTTTTATCAGTTGGCGAAGATTGATTTTGAATAAAAGTATTAAGATGTTTGCTGACACAGCAGTTTCGGCAGTAGAATTTAATGGATTCCGGTCTTTTCGTGAAGGGTTTCTGTCAAATGTTCTCAACCCCAAGACGGTGGTTTTTTACATGGCCTTTCTCCCACAGTTTATTGATCCGGACAGAGGGGCAATTTCTCAGTCAATGATTGTGGCTGGAATACACTTCGCGATTGCGATGATATGGCAATGTTCGCTTGCCTCGATGGTTGATCGTGCAAAAAGCTGGTTACAGAATCCCAAAATTAGTCGAATTTTCGATGGTTTGACAGGTTCAATGATGATGTATCTCGGTTTTCGTTTAATGTTTGACGATTAGAA
>NODE-652-length-12162-cov-9.7921_pt1 | contig 12162 bp, 15 predicted proteins | sample MGYA00139097_ERZ477577 | MGnify/ENA metagenome assembly ERZ477577 | reverse complement strand
CGATCTCCTCGACAGTCCAAAACGACGCCACTGCTTTTTTGTAAAGATGCCAAATCTCCGCGTCTTCAATGGGAGAGAGCACAAAACGTTTTGGGTTGGTCCTCAACAATGGCTCCTCGGCGGGCTGCATTCTGCTCTTGTGTCTGTGTTGGGTCCGAGGCCGGTGCAAGTGTCAAGTCAACCCCACCTTGGTCTGGGCCGGTTCTGATCACATCACACACAAACCAGATTGCTGGCCACGGGTAAGAGCTGTTCTTAGCTTTTCAGCCTTTTGGGCGAGCTTTTGGGCCACACCAGTCAACTCTTTCTGGCACAGAAAAAGCCAAACACCTCCAAGTGGCCTTTTCCGCCATTTGACCTCTGTCGGTTTTGCTTTTTGGTCCCCCTTTTGGTCCCCCTTTTGGTCCCCTTTCTCGCGATTGATGTCAAGTGGGGCCTTGTTGGCATTCCTCTTGCGAATGATGTCAAGGTCAAGCTTTTGGCCTCTCTTCTTGACAATGAAATTCGAAATTAGCTGGGGCCAAACGCACCGCAACAGCAACATAACTTGACGCGGTCAAAACAATGGGTCTGGACACAACAGAAGAGGGGCAAAAACCTTGCACAGCTCCCTGTGCTGGTGTCGCATTGTGGACGAAGCAAACCCACATGGCAGGACTCATCTTTGACAGATTGGGCTTGCTGGTCGAAGCCGCCAGAGTGGTGGATGCAGCGCCCCTGGAAGCGGTAGCAATACGCAAACGGTTGGATTTTGCTTCGGTCAGCATCAAATTACCCGCAAGCCCTCTGAAATGTGGGCTCGGAGGGTGTGTGTATCCCAAAGAGCAAGTTGTTAGAGCCCCAGATCCTAGTTATGTTCCGATACTGGACATAAAAGAACGCCGTCGCTGGGCGGCAGCTGAATGGAATGCTGCCAATCCTGAACCCAGCCGTTCGAGACCCCCCCGTTCGAGACACCCCAAGAGCGATGAAGCAAGTCGGAAACGGGCAGCGAGGATAGCAAATGACAGCGAAGAAGCAAGAGCGAAAGAAGCTGAACGAAAAAGGGTGGAGGGGGGAGAAGAAAAGAAGAACGATCGCACAGTCAAATTCGACGAATGTGGTGTACCCCAACTTTGCAAGAGCGTCGACATCGATGGGCCGATGGAGGAAGCCCGGAAACACATTCTCGAGACAGCAAAGAAAAATGTGAGAGTCTCCTGATCATAAATTATTGACTGGTGTTTGTCTAACGGTTTTCCTCTGCTTTTCCTCTGTTGGCAATTGAGTGCAGCTGCTCAAGCACACAGGCAAGAGTTCCTCCAAGAGCGTCGAGATGGGGATGTAGGATGCGGATGCACGTTTCACGAGAGATTCCTGCGGGTGGTTGATGGAGTAGTCACTGAGCTACGACCACGCGGATGTCGCAGATGTGTGCATTCTGACGTTGCTTCGGGAGATCTTAGCCTAGTGCAGCTTCCCAAACTTGCCAAATTGGACCAGAAATAAGAGTGTTAATTCAATGTTTTAGAGGAGAGAAGCGATCATTGCTACATTTTCTGAGTGCCCCCTGCACGACACTCTCTATTCACTGCTCGCCTTATGCTTCATTGCAATTAAATATGACCCATCTCTGTATCGTGCTAAACGTTCATCGGGGATGTTCTGCAAATCGATTTTCAGAGCGGTCAAGAATTGACTGAGCTCTTCCTCTTCTCGCAACACCACCAATGAGTTAGCAACCTCCAATTCATGAGACGTCGTGCCAATCAAGCGCTGCCCGACGTTTATATCCTGCTCCCCCTGTAGCTTCTTTCCGTCCTCGTTCATTGTGTTTGTTTTTCGGTGTTGGTTATGCAGACGGAACCCACAACTAACTACTCAACTTTAGCTTGTTTGAGTCGACAGGGAACCACTCAATTCCAGTCCAGTTTGCCCAGCTACTGCAACTTATGGTGAGGCTGTCAGCTGGATAAAATGATGCCAATCGGAGGTCAAAAATAATGCAATTGGAAACCCTGCAGACCAAAAACAAACCTGTTGCACCTTTCTCGCAATCTGAGGCAATGGACAAAGAGCCAGAAGTTGTACTTACTTTGTGTTGGGCTTTGGCACTGCGTACGGAGGAATTAGCCACATCTTTCTGGCGGGAGACCCATTGTCAAGCCTTTGGGCGAGCTTTTGCGCCGCCCAATGCAACTCTTTTGGAATAGTTTGGCTGGCCGCACTTTTGGGGCCCAATGTGTCATGTAAGGGGCTCTTCTTATGTCGCCAAACCTTTCTGGCGGAGACCCTTTGCAACCTTTTGGCTGAGCTTTTGGGCCGCCCAGTGTCAATTCTTACTTAAGAGGATGCAAGTGGTTTCCTCTGTGCCTGCACTTTAACAATCTGATCAACATCAGATGGTCTCAACCTCGGTTTATGAGAGCAACTCAGAAACTACACACACTACTCAGCACAAGATGTTGATCTCACAAATCAGCCCCGTGCATAAGAGTAAGAGCAGTCGGCTTGCCCCCAACTTAATAATCAAAGATCAATCGACGCGTCTCGTGCGGGTCCTTGACCCTCCCTAAACCAGTCCAGATTGATTGGTCACCGCGTCCACAACACACACTCCCTGCCGCCCATTTGTTGCACGAACGCTCTGTCCTCCCATGGATACTATTGCCGTGGTCGTTGCCGACGAGCAGTGGCTCGCGCAGCTTACCGAGTGCTGCAATGCGTCTTGGCATGCCGCCAAGCAACACGATGGAGCTCTTTTCAGCCAACCTCCGCCGATAGATGAATGCCCTATCTGCATGCTACCGCTGAAAATGAATAGGCTGGAGAGAGCATACTATCCTTGCTGTGGAAAAGAAATATGCATTGGATGCGTTTATGCGCTGGGACACAACCGAAGAAAGTGCGTTTTTTGCAGAACTCCCATGAACACGTCCAACAGGGAGCTGATCAAGCAGTTCGAAAGTCGCGTGGAGGCCGGTGATGCCTTAGCAACGTTTTGTCTGGGATGTCTCTATGACGGCGGGAGGAGGGGTTTGCGACGAGACCGCGACAAAGCAGTAAAACTCTGGCTTCGAGCAGCAGTGCTCGGGAACGCTGGTGCAAGTAGTATGATCGGCTACGCTTGTTGTTACGGGAGCGGTGTGGAGGTGGATCATGAGAAAGCTTTGGGATGCTGGAAGCTTGCGGCTATAAGAGGTGATGCAGGTTCAAGGTACATTCTTGGCACCAATGAAGTGTGTCTACGCAACTATGACCGAGCGCTGAATCACTTCGTGATATCTGCAGTAGCTGGACACGACGAATCTTTAACAGCTATCCAAATGTTCTATATGCTTGGATATGCACCAAAAGACGTCTTCGAGAAGGCTTTGCGTGCTCACCACAAAGCCAAAAAAGAGACGGAGAGCGACCAGAGGGAAACAGCCACTGCGCTCGTGTGGGGCGGCGCGGCGCCAGTTGACACACCCGCTCTTCCCAGACTGCGAATGCTCAGACTCCACACATACACAGCCGGCAATGACTCTTCCACCGAAACCACAGAGAAGGCCGAGGCCGAGATCGAGGGGGTCTGATGTCCTTAAATAGATATAAATAGAAAATAATGATGCTTTGTAGATGCATAAGTCGCGCATGCAGCAAGTGTAATTAACGGATGAATAAATGTGGAGATAATGATATCAGGCATGCAAGACAGCTAATGAATGTCAGCCGAGCTGAGAACAGGAATAGAATAAAATAAAAGAATAATACTTTGTAGATGCATAAGGGGCTAGTTAGGAGCCTTTCCTTGTCTTCAGACCCATGTTGGCGTACCGGGCGCGCCTCTTTGCATTCTTCTCCTTCCTCTTTTTCTCTGCGTCCAAGAGCTCTTGATGATCGAGCTTCCTCCTCGATGGCGTGAGCTTCCATCAGATGATCTCGCTCCTCCTCCAGCCTCTCCCAGTTGCACGTGTGTCTTACTCGTTTCCTCCTTTCCTGCGCCGCCGCACATTGGTATGTTCGTGACCAATGTGGAGCCATTGCAGATACCATAGTCTGAGAGTGATAAGCTATCCCTGTCAAGTCTCTTCCACGAATACGCGTGTAATGAATATCTTTTTGGTAACAATTGTAGCTTGCGTTCAATTTCACATTTGAGCATACCAATCGTTTTCAATGGATGAAATGGAATCACAATGTACCTGCCATCCACAGATTTCACATACACGTACTGGTTTGAGTATGAATCGTTGACTTCGTCCACTCTGAATAGTTTGCTTGCAACCAGCATCGGCATCATCACAGTGACAGTCCACAGCAACAAATTGAAGAGGCCAGAGATGGAGCTTTCTTCCGACAGAAAGGTTTCAGTAGCAGTGTTGGCGGATGGAGCTACTGCTGCTGCTTCACACATTGCCGACATTGTAGCAGCAATCGCGAAGAGAGGAAGCAGAGGCGACCTGACTGCTGTCTGAATAATGGCTTCGCAGCATTGCCCGGACACTTTAGTCAGCAGCAGGGGTGCAGCAGCAATGCAGAATGGAGCCTGGGAAACTGAAAAGCTTGCGGTTTGAGCAAATGCTGCAAGATATGAACTGATCCCATTCTCCTCCTCCAAACTGTTTGAATTCACAATCGGATAGTTGCTGCCCCGGAGAGTAGGGTCAGCCGACATCGTATTCCTTGAGCAGTACCAACAGCCTCTGAGCATACCAACAGCCTCTGAGCATACCAACAGCCTTTGAGCAGCAGTGCCAACAGCCTTTGAGCAGCAGGCCAACAGCCTTTGAGCAGTGCCAACAGCAAAAGAACATTACAAAATGCTACTGACAATTGAATAGCAAGACAATTTCCCCTTTCGCTCCCCAAAATGAGGATGCCTGAAGAGGGAGTAGGCGAAGAAGCAGCAAATGAATCAGAGAATTGTGACAGTAGAAAAGATTTGAAGTAACAACTAATTTATGTGCTGCTGTGTGTAGCCCTTGGAGCTGCACCAACATCAAAAGCTACAGCTGCATCAACAGCGATGGCTGAATCGGCCCCACGGCGACGACTTACTCTCCAAGCTGCCTTCCGCTTTCGTAGCCATTGTCCAAAATCTCGCTCGATCTCATCATTCATGATCCACTTACCATCGTCGGGGTTGGGCGGGTCATCATTGTCACAGTACGGAATCGGGTTTCCATTCGAGTCTGTAAACATGGTATTTGTGTATATAGTCTTTTGCCGTTTCGCAGGTGGAGCATTGGGTACTGTCGTTGATTTGTGCTGAGGTTGGTGGTTGTTATCCTGAGCGCCACCGTTGTTGCCGGCTTCTCCCTTCTCTTTGGCATTCTTGCTCGCCCTCGCCTTCCTCCTTGCCTCGGCACCTTTGGCCCTGACCATTTCCTTCTTGACTAGGTGGATAGCAGCGAGAGTCGACGTTGAGAATGTTGAGGATGTGCACGAGCCTGACAGATCCAATGGAGTCCGCCTCGATGAAGATGACATGGATAAACGCTTTTGCTAGCTGGGCAGGAGACGGCGTGAAGATACAGAGCTAGCATTCAAGTGAAATTGATTTATGATTCAAATTATGAAGTAACAACTAATTTATGTGCTGCTGTGTATAGCCCTTGGAGCTGCACCAACATCAAAAGCTACAGCTGCATCAACAGCGGTTCGCGCCAGCATTTTGAGGTGTGATTGACACTTGCTCGACCTCTGGTCGCCTCAAAAATGATGTTTCTCGCGAGGGGATGTGAGTGGTTTCTCGTGTGCCCGCAATTTGACATTTGCTCGACCTCTGGTTGGCCTCAAAATGCATTCATTGCAAGAAACGGGCGAACGGTGTGTCACCAGCCTGCGATTTGACAAGTTTAGCCTGCAGTGTCATCTGCAGTTGATCTCACAAAAATCAACCCAGTGCACTCTGGTTGGCATCAAAATGCATTCAATGCAAGAAACGGGCAAATGGTGGTCACCAGCCTGCGATTTGACAAGTTTAGCCTGCAGTGTCATCTGCAGTTGATCTCATAAAATCAACCCAGTGCACAAGAGCAGTCAGTTTGCCCCCAACTGAAAACAATCGAAGATTGATCAACATGCCTCCAAAACAGTCCTCGCCCAAGAAAGTCCCTCCTCCAACGGTCAAGGTGAAGAGGTCTATAGTCGTTGGCCCCATCACCAGTGCTACAAAGTGGGTGAACAAAGTCCACACCGCGCCGACGAAAGCGGACGGCGCATTCGTCAGCTGGGTGTCAAAAGGAAATTCGACTTCGACCGCAGCCTACACCAAGCCATTCAAAACTCACTTCGAAGAAATGGGTAACTCCCTGAACTTGACCGAGGCCTGGAGGGTGTCCGCAATCATGCCTCGTCGCGACTTCAACGACCCCGACGCCAATGCCACGCTTCCTGGTAGTCCCGACTCCATGTGGGGATGGGACAGCTTTGTGACAGTTGTCGGTGACGACGAGGATGAGACGGCTGCCACCATTGGCAAGCACATCACTGGGTCGCTTAATGAATTTGCCGCGTCGGCAAAGGAATTCAAGAATCAAAAGTACAAACCGAAGTACGCCTTTTGCGGCATTCCTACCGAGTCTGAGGTGGGCGGTTTGAAGCCTCTCTCGCACCATCTTCTCGATGAAGATGCAGCGACGGTCTTCAAGTCCATGTACGGGTCGCACGAAAAGGAATTCATCATGGATCAGAACAACCTCCTTATTGAGTTCTTCGGGTCGGCAAAGAAGGGGCGCGAAGTGCTCGCGGAGGCCACTTGGTGAGGAAGAGGGACGTTGGTGAAGGCGCGAGCACTGGGATAAGTTTTTGTGAAGGCGGGCCTTTGTGTTCTGTAAATTATTAATACATATGTGTGTCTTAAACCAAAACCCCACGCCCCGTAGGCCCTTCCTCTCCTGTCACACGGTTCGCCCTTACTTCCATCCAACGGTGAAGTCTAATGGCCGATTAGAAATGGCCGGGAAGCGTTTGGTAACAAAAATGTAAGTGCCCAAATGTGGCGTCATAAGCTCGCTTCCAAGCCATACCAAAGTGACTGCCTATGCAACTAGAAGCCCGAGACCCTGCGTCGGTTGTCGGACACGGTGAGGGAGATTGGGCTCTCTCCCTCCACCTCTCGGGAACTAACCATGCATACAGGGTTTCAGCTCAGGATTCTGTACTGATTTCGGGTCCCAACCCTAACTCAGTCCAGGATACGCTGTTCTGGCGACCAGCTCGCGTAGAAAAATGTGATAATAAACTCCAACTGTGTCCTTGCTAGAGTTACCTAACCAATATCAATCGTGTAAACACGTTACTCGTCGTCTGCGTAATCTCTTCGAAATTCTGAGGAAGTTCAACCGACTATGCGGGGTCTACATCTCCCTTGTCTCAAGTCCATTCTCTGCAAAAAAATACTCCACAACAGGGCGCAACGACTCTTCACAAACAACAGCTATTTTACTATGCATATTACAACAATTCTTGCTACACAACTACACCAGTGCGCTCTCTGCACATTCACCAATGCACCCTCAGCCACCAACTTACCACGCAGAACCATCCCTCCTAAAATTCAAGGGGCATACCTCACTTCGTCGCCATCCAAAACAATGCTTTTAAAAACTTCGTATTCAACATCGTCTGTTCCGAGGTCCGCGTCGTCGCGGAATAAAGCAGGGTTGAAATGACGACGATCATTCAACGGGTTTAAAAGGTGGGTGTGCTCCATCTCACCTTCCACATCGGCAACGGCCAATGCCCCAAAACGCGCCGCCGCCGGAAGAGCTGCTGCCGTCTCCTCCTGGGTATCTTCAGGCGCTGCTCCAGCTGCCTCGAGAACAGCCAATTCCCCATTGGCGTCTGCATCGACGCTTGCGGCGCTGACGCTGACGGCTGCTGCCGTCTCCTCCTGGGGATCTTCAGGTGCTTCTCCAGCCGACTCGAGAACAGCCAATTCCCCATTGGCGTCTGCATCGACGCTCGCAGCGCTGACTGCCGTCTCCTCCTGGGGATCTTCAGGCGCTGCTCCAGCCGCCTCGAGAACAGCCAATTCCCCATTGGCGTCTGCATCGACGCTCGGGGCGCTGACGGCTGCTGCCGTCTCCTCCTGGGGATCTTCAGGTGCTTCTCCAGCCGCCTCGAGAGTAACAGCCAACGCCCCACTGTCACCTTGACCAGCCATACGTGGCGCTCTTGGTGGCCTAGCCGTGTGTGGCCTAACCGAACCATTAGCGTCTCCTGTGCTTGCTGGACGGGTGGATGGCTGGGGTGGCTGGGTTGGCTGGCCTGTTGCATCTGCATAACTAATTGGGCGCATGCCATCTCCTCCAGAAACTCCATTACCAGGGAGGGGTGCTTGGTCGTCTTGGTCATTATTGTTTGCCTGTGATCGCGACAATGCCACCAGCAATTGAGCTTCTTCAATGGCAACGCCACGCCGTGGTTGTTGCTGACCATCCGCTGATGGCTGGGTGGACTGGGGTGCTGCAATCGTCGCAGCTTGACCCGCGGATGCTCGGTCCTCGGTTGGCTGGGATGCACCAGCTACTTCAATGGCATCGCCACGCCGTGGTTGTTGGACTGGTTGCTGACCATCCGTTGATGGCTGGGTGGACTGGGATGCTGCAATCGTCGCAGCTTGACTCGCGGATGCTTGGGGATCTTCAGGTGCTTCTCCAGCCGCATCGAGAACAGCCAATGCCCCATTGGCGTTTGCAGGACGACCAGTGACGAGCGATTGTGTGACACGAGGATGAGGAGGAGCCGCCAAGACCGAGATGCCGGGTGGAGTAGGAGGGTGGAAGCGCCTCCACTGCGTCGTCGCCAAATGCAATTCGTGCACTTTCGCACTGGGAAGCGTCATGAATAAACGCCCATCGGGCGAAAGCCACTCCTTTTTGTTCCTACTATATTTGTTTTTAGTTCTTGGTGGACGCTTGATTATTCTCCATCTTTCGCCAATGCACTGGCAGTTTACGTGGGTTGGAATCGAAGCCTCGATGTCCTCGGGGGAGGCGAAGGGGGCTCTCTCTGAAGCCCAAGGCAGATAATTATGATCATGAATGGTGGCGCCACGGGTGATACCGATTGGCGAGGACGGCGGAGAAGAGGATACTCCTCGTGCCCGATCTGTCCTCACCACCTTGACCTGTTCGGGCATGCTCTCTTCATGGCGCCGCTTCCTCTCTGCATTGCGGCGATGAGTAGTACCACCACCTTGACGCAACGGGGGAAGGATCATCGTCGTCTCGGTCGGGGTAGAAGGCAACGACAACGGCGGAGGAGGGGTTGGCTCTTGATATCGAGGACCGCCTGCTGTTGGCATCATAATCGTCTGGGGGGAAAAAGGCAAAGATGGTTGAGCAAGGGGAGTACAAAAGGCCGGTACGCCATAACTGTGATGGGAGCTGGCGGCAGGGGGGGCGAAGAGAACTACCCCCTGTACTCCCTGTCCCTGCAGCTGCTGTTGTCCACGACCTGAACCATAGTAGTTTAACCGGGGCGGCGGCTCAAAAGCTAGGCCAAAGGGAGGTTCCGGCGGCTCCGTCGACGGTCCTCGGGGGAAGTAGCTAGCAATACCATCCATTTGTCCTACCTGAAGATGAAACTTAAATCAGCAAACAAACAATTTTATGTCAAGGTGATTGGCCTTTGCTTGCCAAATGATCACGCCATCACCATGACATCAACTTGAACTTTGGCCAAGCTACCAGAAAGGATTGACAACACAAGATGAGCCCCTTACATGACACATTGGACGGCCCAAAAGCGCCAGCCGAAATATGCCAGAAAGAACTTGCTTGGGCGGCGCAAAAGCTCAGCCCCAAAGGTTGACCAATGGGGCGCCCGCCGGAAAGGCATTTGACACATACAATCTTTAAAGAGGAGCCCAAACAGAGTGTACTAATTCCTCCGTACCAATTGCCAAGTTAGCCAACACAAAAGTACAACTTTGGGTTTAGCCAGCAGAACAACAACTCCCGTTTCTGCGCCCTCACTCTCCTGCCCTCTCAGTGGCAATACTAAACAATGTCCTGGATCCTACCTAACCACAACGTCCTGGCACCCCGGCATCGATCAAGTCCGGGCCTTAGCGATGTGATAGACCAATTGGTCGGTCACGTCAAACAAGTGAATGCACGTTTGGCGGAAGTCCAAGCCGCCCAAACGATAGCGGGGATGAGTTCGGTTTCTGCCCAATCCTCTGAACACGGAGCTGGTGCACCTTACATTCCGGCATACGGCGTCGTTTCTGGCGGTGACCACATCTTTCATCCTCGGTGGGGCGGCGGATTGCCGCTGCACTACTGCACGCCTTGGTCTGCAGAGGAAAGCGATGTCTGCAATAGAGTGACGACAGGCGGGCTCTCCAATGCAGGCGGACGCGAGCCTCCGCGCATGAACACGTTCTTTGGAGTAGCCACCTCGGCGGGTTATCCGATAGACGGAGAGAAGAGGCTGGTCCGTGCCGCTGCTGAGGTCTCCCCTGACACTGTTGACACTACTCCACGGCCCGGTTTTCCGCTGAAGGGGAAGGAAAACATTACCAAACCCCGTGGTGTGAAGCCCAAATTGCATAACAAGCGCAATAATCGCAAAGGTAACAGCGGTGGATTCAATGGCTTCAGCTTGTTCAGGAGCCACCAAAGATATCGCATGATCACCGAGGATGATTTGTGTTTGACGGATTATATTACACGCCTACAGGATACCTCCGAGGGCGCCGCACGCAACAACGCGTCCATAAACAAGGTTGGTAAGCTCGCGCAAAAGCTCAAAAACAAAGGCCAGAGGGGGGCAAATGCGTACTTTGCAGACGTGTGGAAAGTCTTACCTGATGAGGAGAAGGACCTCTACAATCAACGCGCATATGCCATCAGAAGCGCTAAACGAGCAGATAACGACCAAAGTTGAAAAGCCGGTTGAGAGTTGACTTCTGCCACAACAGGTGCCTCTGCTGGGGAGACGAACACAGTTGAACGAACGGCATTGATTGCAATAGATTTTGTTTGTGTTTGACAATGTTTTGGCATCCACCACATTTTAGATTAGACTTGGTGTGTAAATATAAAATAATAACAATAGACTTTAATTTGCTACTTTTGCCACGGGGCTGACTTTAAAAGCAGAGGAGCTAGAAGAAGACAACAAACGGTTGCTTAGCGTTCCCTCTTGATTTGCAACAGCATCAACGGAGGAAGCAGGGTCCACCACAATGTGTTCCCCTCCCACTGCACCGACCACTCGGTTTCCTCATCTTATCCAATCGCATTAGGTGATGTTCAAACCTGCGTTCCTCTTTTCCCTGCATGCTACTCTTATGTTTCGTTGTTTGACCCGAACGGAAAGAGAGGCTCTTTTCATTTGTTTGTGCCGGACCCTGATTGCCTTGAGTTCACCACATGCAGCCCAGTTCGAAGTAGCAACACCTGCAGTACCCTCTGCAACACCGCGCTCCCTGCATGATATCTTTGACCCGCCCTTAACGTGAACGTCACAGAAATCCTGTCGTTGCTGCTTGACTGCCCTCTTGCATCCAGTGCTGGCGCAGGATTTGAGGTTGAATGCTCCGTGCTTCTGTCGTGACAACAAAGCATGAGCAGAGCGAATAGAAGATGCAAAGATGTGACGACGTGTTTGCCGTACTTACCCGACAGAGCCCTCCCCTCTTGACGACGTTTTGGCAACGGCCTTCCTCGTTGTCCACATAGCTGCATTTAGCACGAATATTCCTTCCGCCATGCCTCCAGCAGGCGCCACCCTGTTGGACCCACTTTGTGCATCCAGACACTGAACACAACCGGCGACCCTTGGGGCGCTTTGAAAAACTTGGCGAAGTCCCCTCAACCTTTTTGGGGTGTTTCCTCTTCCTCGTTTTCGTGGGCATGGTTCCGGTTGGCTTTGGATGGTGTGAGCAATCAGCGGCGGCTCTTCACTGTGTGTCAATGTGCCTCCTTCTTGTGTGTAACCTTTGGACTAATATCTTACTGGTAAATAAGTGCAACCCTAACCCTCCTTTTGGTTTGCTTTTTGGTCCCCCTTTTGGTCCCTTTCTCGCGATTGGCATCAAAGGCGCTTTTGGACCTCCTTTTGGTTTGCTTTTTGGTCCCCCTTTTGGTCCCTTTCTCGCGATTCGCATCGCAAGGGCAGACTATCCAACAATCAATCAGTATTGGGTTCACTCTGTACTTCGAAAAGTAATGTATTAAT
>NODE-651-length-12164-cov-8.48485_pt1 | contig 12164 bp, 7 predicted proteins | sample MGYA00139097_ERZ477577 | MGnify/ENA metagenome assembly ERZ477577 | reverse complement strand
GAAAGGGGTTCTCATGAGCGCAAATGAGTTTGTTGATTACTACGATTTGCTGCAAATTAGCTCTAACGCAGATACCGAGACCATTAAACGCATCTTTCGGAATCTCGCCAAGAAGTTACCTCCTGATCAGTCCGACCAAATAAACAATGATCAATTAATAAAGATCGTCGAGGCTTACGAGGTACTCTCAGATCCTAAGACCCGCGCCGGTTACGACGCAAGGTATCAGGATTACTGGAACCGAAAATGGAAGCAAGAGTACCAGTGGCTAGCGACATGTCTGAGATAGTCGACGACAAGGTCGCTCGTGAGCGTATTCTTCCATTGTTGTATGTTCAACGTAGACGCACCACGAAAAGCCCGGGTTTGGGGGAAACTTAAATATCACCGCTTCTTAACACTCCGCTCGAATTGGCTGAGTTCCATCTGTGGTACATCAAGACTAAGGGGTGGGTCGAACGACTCGATACTGGCCATCTGGCAATCACCGCACTGGGCGTTGATCAGGTTGAGCAGAGCCATTCCCTCAGCCCGGAGAAGTAGATCGAAGCTCATGTCCCTTTACACGACGCTGCAGAAGGTTGGCAGGCAAGCGAGGAAGATTTGTGGGCAGTGAATGAGTAAGCAAAGCCGCCAGTTGGATGAAATCTGCCTTCCTGTTGATGGCGATGTATAGAAAGCTCTTTAATCCACAAAACGATGGCCACCTGGATCAACTCCAAGTGGCCATTTATTATTTATCAGGATCAGTAAGAATTTCGCATTTCGGACAATTTCACGCACTCAAAACAATGCGAGAGGATAAAAAGTAAACTCACTTCTGTGAACTTAACTTTTACTAGGCATTGTTGGTGACGATCTATGTGATCTTTTTATGGAGTATAGAGAACCTCTTGCTTACACGATTTATGTTCGATAATTAACATAATATATAACTTTAGACATAGGGCCACTTCTCTTTTGACCTATTGTATACAAGTTGATCACAACCTATAAATTAATATGCATTTAAAATTTAAACAGTTTCTAAGAAGGACAAACCTGTGCGATGCAGGGGCGCAAAGCAAAGAATCACGAGTGGATGGTCGTGCTACCGAAGAGAGCGTCATAATTGTAGTTCATTATGATGCCCGTACTCGGTTACTCGGAGACGGGCATTTTCTATTTTGGACCCAAGGGTAAAAGAATGAAGATTTTTTTGGATAAGAATCTTAAACTCGGAGAACTACTCATCAAAGATGGCCTAATCGATGATTATCAACTGAGTGCGGCGCTCTCATATAAACGCAATTGGGGTGGACGGGTGGGTGAGTCTTTAGTCAGGTTGGGTTATCTCAGTGAGAAGGATCTCTGTAGTTTCCTCACTAAGCAGTTCGACTTGCCGCAAATTGACTTGATCACACATAGGATTCCTGCTGAAATTCTTGCCTATATTCCAGAGTCAAAGGCGAGAGAGTTTTGTGTGATACCGATTGATCGTGTCGAGGTCAGAGGTCTCATGCATCTGGTTGTAGCCATGCCAGATCCCACAAATTTTTCTGTAATTGATTCCCTCCAATTTCTGACCGAGTGCTGGATCATGCCTACGATGGTGTCAGCAGAAACGATCCTTAAAGCAATTGATTTGCAGTTCAATGATGTAGCAGGCTGCCTGGACGAACGTGGCTATACCACCCCCTCCGGTTTTTCTTCGCCTCATTACCGTTTTGATAGTGTTGATGAAGGGGAAACAGCTCTAGAATTGAAAGTCAGACGCCTGTCAGAAGACAAAACATCTGGCCAGCTTTTTATGCAGTCTAAGAAGAAAATTCTGATTGTCGATCAAGAAATTACTTATAGAGTTCTCCTCAAAGAAGTCTTGCGAGATAATTATATCGTCCTTGAGTCAGGTGACTTTAATGAAGGGCTTGATCTTGCCAGATTGAATGTTCCGGAATTGATCATCATCGACAGTGAAGTGTCCGACAGGAAGGGTGTTGATCTCTGTGCGGCTTTGAAACAACATCCGGAGACAAAAGATGTCCCCGTCCTGCTGGTTACTTCACTTGCCAACAAGGAGGACATTATACTTGGACTACAGGCTGGAGCAAGCGACTATATTACAAAGCCCATGTGTCTTCAGGAAGTCGTTGCCAGAATAGAATCCCATCTTCGGACACAGGATGACGGTGCTGAGTTAGAGCATAAAGACTTGATGATGCTGCTCGAACTTTCAGAAACAATTTCTGTGGCTAAAAACCCGACTGAAATTCTCCGGCTGATTGTAAGCAAGATAACAAAGATCATTGATGTCACACGTTGTTCGGTTCTCAGTTTTACGGACGGCAAAAAACTTGTGGTTAAGGCCAGTAGTGATTTTGACAATAAACGAGAAATCACTTTAAACTTGGGAAGATACCCTGAAATCCGCAAGGCGTTAGAAACCAGAAGCCCCGTCATTATAAACGATATTAAAAATGATCCTTTAATGGCTTCAGTCCAGGGATACTTAAAAGAATTTGACCATAATTCGACTATTGTCATCCCGCTTATCAGGAAAGAGAGTGTCATCGGAACATTTTTTTTGAGAACCACCACCTGCGGAAAGAATGGGATCAGTGAGAGAATTCATAGGTTATGTCAGTTGGTTGCAAACATTGCAGCGAACGCCTTGGAGAATGCAATCATCTTCGAGTCGGTGAAGACCGCGCAAGAATATTTTAAGCAAATGTCCATTGAGGATGCTTTGACCAAGCTTTACAATCGCCGCTATTTTCAGGATCGCCTGAAGGAAGAGTTCAGCCGAAGAGAACGTAATGATGCCCCCCTATCTCTGATCTTTTTTGATCTCGATAACTTCAAACGGATCAATGACACCTATGGTCATGCCCAGGGAGATAAAGTACTTATCCACATAGGAGGTCTACTAAAGACTGCCGCTAGGGGAAATGATCTTCCTGCACGGATCGGAGGAGATGAGTTTGCGATGATTCTTCCGGATACGACTGCCGAAGGAGCCTTTAAATTGGCCAGCCGTTTATGCTTGTTGATTAAGGAATCAAAGATTGAGAATCTAGACAGTGGAACCATTTCTGCGAGCATGGGGATTTCTACCTGTACCAAGCAAAACATAGAATCTTTTGATGACCTTGTAACATTGGCTGACAAAGCAATGTACCAGTCAAAGTCTCAGGGTAAAGGACAGGTCTCACAGGCATCAGGACAATCCACGAAAATGATCAGAACTTTTGTCGCGAGGAGACGAAACTAATTACCAACGAACTCGACCTTACCCTGGCAACTGGTTGTCATGAACTGTTCCCATAAGTCACGACTTCTGAGAGGAGACAATATGTTTTGGGTAGCTCCCAGTCGAGAGACAATGCCGATTTGGAAAGTGAACAGATCTTAGAAATCGAAAAACTCCGTGACCGAACCGGAATCTTTGCAGATCGATTCGAGGCAGGACAGGTGCTGTCGACATTAGTCGAAAAGCTCGATCTACAGCATCCTTTGGTGCTGGCCATTCCTGCCGGAGGGCTACCAATAGCAGTCCCGCTTGCCAAAGCCTTGAACTGTCAACTGGACATAGCTGTTGTAAGTAAAATTACTTTACCCTGGGACACCGAGGCCGGTTATGGAGGGGTCGCCTTTGATGGCAGTTACTTGCTTAATGAAGCCATGATCAGGGCTGTTGGACTGGATAAAGCTGACGTTAAGTCTGGGCTTGAAAAGACCAGAGCAAAGGTTTTCAGGCGAGTCGCTGTCTTACGAAAAGGGAGGCCGATGCCAGACATGATGGATCACGAAATTATTCTGGCCGACGACGGCCTAGCTAGCGGATTCACCATGCAAGTAGCTGTGGACGCCATAAGTCGAGTAGGAGCCCGAAAGGTCATTGTCGCTGTACCCACTGGCCATGAGACTTCTGTGCAGAGATTGGCGGAAAAGGTTGATATGTTCTGTTGCCCCAACATCAGGAGTGGCCATTCCTTTGCTGTGGCATCAGCCTATCGGCACTGGAGTGATGTCAGCGAAGTTGAAGCTGAAAAGATATTGCTTGAATTTACTGCATCGTGATATCCGCAAGCCCCCTCCTCCACATTGGAGATACTATATGAGGCCCATACGATCACTCTGTTACCTTTCCCTGCTGCTACTTCTGATTTCCTGCAAATCCAACGCTCAATCTGTTGACAGCATTATAGAGGGAAATGCAGGTTCAAAACTCTTCGCAGAGAGTTTTGGAAGTTTCAATGAACCCTGGGCCATGACTTTTTTGCCTAATGGGAGCCTGCTGGTCACCGAAAAATCGGGGAGTCTTCTCTTGGTTAGTCTGGATGATCGCTCCAGAGTCCCTGTTTCAGGTGTGCCTGAGGTCGCTTATGGTGGTCAGGGCGGTCTGGGAGATATTATCCTTCATCCCCAATACAGTAAGAGCCGCTGGGTATATTTGTCATACGCCGAGGAGGATGCTACAGGGAAAAGGGGCGCCATTGTAGCCCGGGCTCAATTCGACCACGAGCCTGCCATCCCCAAACTGGAAAATCTTCAAGTCATCTGGCGTCAGACGCCTAAGGTCTCAGGTAGCGGACATTACTCGCACCGGTTGGCATTCAGCCCTGACGGTAAACTCTTCATCACCTCCGGTGATCGACAAAAGCAGAAACCGGCTCAAAGCTGGACGCAGAACCTGGGCAAAATCATCCGAATAAACGCGGATGGATCCGTCCCCTTTGACAACCCATTCCAGGACAAGGGGGAGCTTGCAAAAACGTTCTGGTCTCTGGGTCATCGCAATCTACTTGGCATTGCATTCGACCGAAAGGGCTATTTGTGGTCTCATGAAATGGGGCCGAGGCACGGTGATGAATTCAACCTTATCGTTGGCGGAGAAAACTACGGTTGGCCAATTGTCTCCTGGGGCGATCATTACTCCGGTTTCCCCATCCCCGACCATGATACGCGTCCGGAATTTCATGCTCCTGAGGTTTACTGGGTTCCGACTGTTGCACCCTCGGGTTTGATTATTTACGACGGTTCCGTGTTCCCGGAGTGGCAGAACAATGCCTTTATCGGCGGTCTCAGATCAGAAGCATTGGTCCGGATAAGAATTTCTGACAAGCAGGCCGCTGAGATCGAGCGTTTCAACATGGGAAATCGAATTAGAGAAGTTGAACAAGGGCCGAAAGGGGCAATATGGGTCCTTGAAGATAAAAAGGGCGGCCGACTGCTCCGGCTCACACCTTCCCAATAATCACGACTGCCAGGAAGCTTTCAGCGTTACTGGAATGCAGGGGTAATAAAAATTTCGTATTTTTGCGAATCTGGAGTCTTCAAAACAATGCGAGAGGATAAATAGTAAACAGGATGACTGACTAGAACCATCGTCCCCCTGCTCCCGAATCCTTTGTACAAGACGTTTGCCGTAAGGTCCTTTCTTATGCAATGTACAGAAGCTTTTTCAAAAAGATGCCCGCCAGCGAATCACCCTCTGGCGGGCTTTGTTGCATCAAGTGTATGTGAGGCTTACTTGAATTTTAGAATTAAAGTGTCGTCGTGGTACAGGTGGTTGATCTGACTGTTATCAAAAACCGAGACACCGAAATGGTAGAGTTTGCTCAGATCGTCAAACTGGACATCCTGAACATCTGCTTTTTCGCCATTGGTAACCAGTTTTCTGCGAATCTCCACAGTCCACACGCCGTTGTCCCACTTGCCGCGCATCTCGATATCACCACGTGGTCCCTGGAAGGCATCGATGATGATCCCGGGAACCACATCACCTGGCTTGAAGATGTCGACGAAAGGGGTCTTCAAACTCGGTAAAATATAGTACTGAGCGTCTGCACTGGGAGGGTAGTTCATATAGGCTGGAGTGGTCTTGTCTTTGTTGACGTTGTTTGTGTAGCCACCGCCAGTTTTGACGTCGCCTTTACGGCCCCAGCCTTTGTTGGTTTTACCGTCGCTGGTGCTGTCAACAAATTGATCATCAACTTGTCCCAAGGGGCTGGTCCTGACATTCTTGACATGCCACATGTCAATAGTCTCACCCTCTTTGTTGGTAAACTTTCTCCCTGCCGAGGTGTCACCTTCAATATCCATGTGGCAGGCGATCATACATCCCTCATTTGCGAAGCCATCAGTATTGATATTCCAGAAGATCCCGACCTTGTCTTCGTAGTAGGTATTGTCGTGGCCAGTGCTATCCTTCTTACTCAGCTGCTTCCATGTGCCATCCTTCTGCTTCACCCAGGGGAACCGTGCTAGGCTCTCCGTGGGATCGTCGTATTGAAGCAAGAGGTAAATGTAGTCATCGTCATAGAGCGACTTTATCGTGACAGTCGTCTCTTTCATACCGTCATAGCCATTACTTGGCTCGTAGGGGAGGTTGTCCAGAGTCACCTTCAGCGGGGCAGCCTTATCCCAGACCTTGTCTACCGTACCCGAGAGCAGAACCGGTTTTTCAGTTTTAACACTGGTCAGGGTTGTCGCGGCCTGCGCTGTAAACCCGATTAAAAGTAGGCATACAACCAAGGTTAGAGAACGAACCAGAAAAATTGACTTCATGGTATTAATCCTTAGCTAGAGAGCGAGTATTCCTTTGTATTGCTACAGTGGAAAGAGCTTAAACCTTTAAAAACATGACAAAAGTTACCTTGTATTTAATGTGAATGTTTAAGCTGTCATCAATTGACTTAGATATATTACCATAAAGGTTATAATATAGACAGGTAGGCACCCAAATATAAATTAGCCACTGAAGTTTTCATATAATAAAGGCTCGCTACATTCTTATAAATCACCACTCCCGAGAAGAAAACGGGCTTCTTGTTGATAGAGGTATTCAGGAAGGTATTTAATACACAACACGATGGTCACCAGGTTTTATGACTTGGTGATCTTTTTTACTGGAATGCAGTATTAGCAAGAATTTTTCATTTCTACCAATTTGACAACCTGAAATCGATGCAGGAGGATTAATAACAATTTTCCTGACATGGGGGGCTCTAAATCCTACTAGGCATAATGAACCGGACAGATTTTGTCTAAAACACCGGACAGTTTATTTCATAGTGACATGTTGCCTATCTGAACTTGAAAAAGCTTAACCTTTTTGTTAGCTTTGTAGGCAAACTACAGCCCCGTCAATGAAGAAAGGAGGAATCGATGGGTTTATTCAGCAGAAAACCGAAGCACCCGGACCTTGATCCAAGCAACCCTGTCGCAAAACAGATTCAGGAAGTCGAAGTGCCATTAAAAGAGTTAATTCAGCAGGTCTCCGATACCCTCGAAGTGGTTCCGGCAGATGGCAATGCCTACGTTTTTCTAGGCAAACCACCAAAGAAGTTCGGCGTTGCGATGATTGAGGAAGGAGAGGTGAAAAGCTTTGTTTCTTTAGCAAAAGAAAAAGGCCTCAATCAGACGCAGATTCTGAAACTGAATGAAAAGTTTCGCGCTGCCTACGAGAAGAATATGGATGCGGAACGCTTTCAGGCCAATGTTGCAGGGAAGGATATAATTGTCACATCCTGTCAACCGTTGGCGCAGGATGTGGCTCAGATCGTCAGCAGTATCTGATATATGGTTTAGGGGCTGTAACCGGGATAGAGACCTCTCATCAAGATGTGTCTCTCCCGGTTTTTTTGTTTTCTTTATAATTGAAAGCCATTGGCCACCAGGGTTCGATCCTTGGTGACCATTTCTCATAATGCAGGGTCAGTAAGAATTTCGCATTTCTGCCAATCTAAGCTCATCCAATCATTACAAGAGGATTTCTAGTAAACCACCTTTTAGAAATTGCCAGAACCATATCTGCTTCAAATCCATTCCTACATATCAAGACAATTTAGAAGAAAGACTATACTTATAGTTATAGTTATGTATGGCCACGGTTAAAATTGATGCGAGTTGTAAGATATTTGTGAGATTGCATTGTTACAGTTCATCTAAATTTTAATCAAACATCTCAGACAAAGGCAAACCGGCAGTAATGCTGATGCGCAAATCCAAGGGTCCTTAATGGATCACCTGGCTACCGAAGAGAGTGTCATAAATTGCACTTAATTATGGCGCCCGTACTCGGTTTATCTGAGACGGGCGTTTTTTATATTGGAGACCACGGGGATGGAAAGGATAAAAATGCAAGACAATACTAAAAACATAAAGACCTCTTGTGTTGGCTTTGTTCTGGCCAAGAACGTAGCTTTTTCCTTGATTTTTCTATTAGTCCTCTGTGCATGTACCCCGGTTGCGCAACCTATTGTTAAGAACAGATATTACATAAGCCCTGAGAATGAATTTTCTTTTAAAGTTCCTCAAGGTTGGCTAGAGATAGATGAAATTCCACAATCAATATCTGATTCCTCTTCTGTATATAACATTTCAAAAGTTAATGGAGTGTTCATAAATAGAACCGGGGGAATGATCATTGTCTCGACCGACAGAACTTTTATGGAAACAGACGATTATTATAAAAAACTTCTTTTCCTTAGTTTGTATGATTCCGTGAAGTCTAAATACCTTAATGCGAAACTTCGTGGATCATCAAGTAATTCGGTCTATGAATATTTTTACGACAAAAGTTACGCAACTGAGGCCGACCAAACCAACACAATGTTAAACGGCCCAAGATACGAAATGATCATTGATGTAGACTACGACCCGATCGACATTAAAAACTGCAACGGCTTTTGCAATGTCCTGAATGTAAAGTCATCAACTTATAAAAGGCTCAAAAACAAGGGACTCTGGGCCGGTGGGAGAGCGGCGTATGTGAATGCCCCAGGCTCACCACCGGTTAATGATTTAGCTGTAAAAGAGGTTCAGAGAGTTTTCTTTAGTAATTGCGGGGAAGATGATACATGTACCACATCAATCACATTGTCATCTGACGAATCGATTTTCGAGCAAAACCTTGCTGACTATAAAGTCATTATCGGATCTCTGTTCTTTGGACCTGATACTTTGAAATTTTACAACCAGTCACTGTAAATGTTTTGGCCTCCTCCACTCCTTGGCTAAACTAACTTTTTCTTACAAGTCACGACTTATAGAATGGAAAATGGCCACCTGATAAGGGGTGGCCTTTTATTGTTTGGAAAACTAAAAAAAAGGGGTCTTACAATATGAAGACCCCGGAGGCATTGGAAAGGTTGTTCAGGAGGTTCAATACGATTGGTTAGTTCGTATTGTTGAGTGCACTTTAAACGATGTCATGTGACGGGGATGTTGAAAAAATGTGAATAAAATGTGAAATGTGTTTTTTCTCAAAAACCACGACTGCCGAGACAAAAACTGGCGTGATATTGATAGAGACATTTAAGACGACAAAACGATGGCCACCTGGATCAACTTCGGGTGGCCTTTCTTATTTATCAGGATTAGGTAGGAATTTCGTATTTTAGCCAATCTGAGTGACTCAGAACAATGTAGGAGGACTTATAAGAAATTAAAGTGCGACCTCGGGAAGATCGCTCTCATGTAAACACAGGTCGGGATGACTGGATTCGCACCAGCGACCCCCTGCTCCCGAATCCTTTGAAGTAACATGAAGCTGGTGCGTCATCGATAGCGCAGCTGGATAAATCATCAAGAAATGCCTGTAGCACACCTGCTCTTTCTAGATGTGTCAAACAAAGACTTGCCCCCTTTTCCCCTGCAGATAGATGGGATGAGGTGACGTGCTCTAGGCAATCAAAATCCGTGCAGGGTTGGCAAAAGCCAGGACAAGGTTCCCCAGAGAATCAGAACCAAGGGGATACCGATACGAAGAAAATCGTTGAAGGTATATTCACCTGCATTCATAACCAGAAGATTCGTCTTGTAGGCCATTGGAGTGGCAAAGCTCATGTTGGCCCCGAAAAGCACTGCGAGCACAAAAGGTTCGGCCGGTTGCCCCATCTGGGTGGCAATGGAAATGGCAATGGGCGTGCCCATGACGGCCGTTGCGTTATTGGAGACGGCGTTGGTCAGGATGGCCATCAGCAGCATCAAGCCGCTGAGCATGAAAGTGGGTGATGCATCTCCCGAAAGGCTCAGAAACAATTGCGCCAGATAATCAGCGCCCCCTGTTTTCAGTAGCGCTGAGCCAAGCGCCAGACTCGATACAACGATCATGATCACCTGTGTACTCAGGGCTTTGGTCGCGTCGTTCCAGCTCAGACAACCGAAGACAATCATGAGCAGGGCGCCGCACGATGCGCTGGTCGCGATCGGTAACCAGCCGAAGGCCGCGGTGAAAATAATCGCCAGCATGATCAGCAGCGCCAGAGGCGCTTTCTGCGTGTAGGGAAGGTCCATGGTCGCATCAAGGACCAAGAGGTCTTTTTCTTGTTTCAGCTTGGTAATCTGTTCGCGCGGGCCCTGGACCAACAGGATGTCGCCTGACTGCAGGCGGATATCGCTGATCGAGTCGAGACCCTTCTGCAGGCGCTTGCCTGCTCTGTGGATAGCAAGAATGATAGTCCCGTAACGGTCTGCAAATCGTATCTCACTGAAGGTTTTTCCCCGCAGATGTGAGCCTTGAATGACCGCAATTTCAGCAATCTGCTGATCTTCTGCCTTAAGCGGATGATCAGCATCCACGGGGTTGCCAAGGACTTCATCCTGGTAAAGGGCCCCCTCCAGCACTGCTTCGATCTCTTTTAGCCGTTCCGGAGTGTCGCGAATAATCAGTTGATCCCCGACCTTCAGTATTACGCTGGGAAGCGGCATGATGAGATTGTCGTTGCGGCGCCTGATGCCCTTAACCTTCATTCCTCCGCCAGCCTTCTTTATGGCCTCCGCAAGAGTTTTCCCAATGATTGAGCTCTCTGGCCGAAGAGCCAGGTGTGCAGAAAAAATCCGTGGCGATGCGTCTGCCAGGGTCAGTTTCCGCTCCGGCATAATCCGTGGAACGATCAGCCAGAGGTAGAGGATCCCGATCCCGCCGGAGATAGCGGCCGGGATCAGAAAGTCAAACATTTCCATTCGGTTTAGACCCATGTCAGCGGCAACGGATACCACAAGAAGATTGGTCGAGGTACCGATGGTCGTACAGGTTCCGCCCAGCATGGTCGCAAACCCCATAGGCATCAGCACCGTTGAGGACTTGATCTTGGTGCGGATGGAGACACTGATCAGAATCGGCAGAAGCAGGACAACGACGGGAACGTTATTGATAAAGGCGCTGATGAAAGCAGCGACCAGCAGGGTGAGCAGTAAAGAGGCGGCCGGGCTGATTTTCCACAAACTGGCAAGCCCTCGCCCTACCGGCTCCAGGGCTCCGGTTCGAACAACGCCCTGACCGGCAATCATCAGGGCACAAACCGCCACCAGAGCTTCGTGACCGAAGCCGTGGAAAAAAATGTCAGCATGCAGAGTTTCTCCATTGACCTGAAACGGGATAAGCTCAAAACCCAAGGCCAGGGAAATCAGGATGATAAAACTTGCCGTCTCCAGCGGAAGGTTCTTCCGGGTAAACAGGAACAAGGCGAAAACTGCCAGGGCAAGCACTGCCATGGCATGCGGGTTTGGAGGAAGAGGAAGGCTGTTCATCAGGGGCTCCATGAGCGGTGCAATAAAAACCCGCACATTTGACGGTTGAATATAAATGTGCCACAAAAATGGCGAAAACCAAGTTAAACCACTACAATAAACGGTTCAATCATGGAAGGTTGATAAGTCAGCAAACAACGGACTAGCCGTTCGAGTCTCGTTGCCGCAGTTTAATATGCCGACTAAGGCTCCAACGGCCAAAGCATGGGACCCAAACCATAATGATGACAAAGACGGACAGGGTCAATGGCAAGCCGACGATGATATAGACGCGAAAGCGGCAACCGCCCGTGGCCATGACCAGAATATTGGCCTGATCGCCAGATAGTGAGAATCTTCAGACCAGGAAGTTCCTCCAATCGCGAAATCTCAAGTGAGATGTCGGCCAGGTCAGTGTCATCTACCAAGTGCATATTGATCAGTTGCTCGTTGAGACGGTACTCTTCCTGCTGATGGCTAATCCCCCGCCCCGGAACACACCAACGTTCATTTCGTGAGACCCATGTTGTCAAATGGAAAGTAATGCCGAACCGGACGGGGACCGGAGAACAAAAGCTAAGAGCGACCCCGGGGAGGTCGCTCTCATGTAAATACTGGTCGGGATGACAAGATTTGAACTTGCGACCCCCTGCTCCCGAAGCAGGTGC
>NODE-650-length-12167-cov-6.49983_pt1 | contig 12167 bp, 10 predicted proteins | sample MGYA00139097_ERZ477577 | MGnify/ENA metagenome assembly ERZ477577 | reverse complement strand
GCATTATTTGCTCCGTAGGCATTATTTGCTCCGTAGGCATTATTTGCTCCGTAGGCATTATTTGCTCCGTAGGAACTATCGGTTGCGTCGGGACCGGTGTCTCGTTCAGGGATGGAGCCTCAACATCAGAAGCCATTGTCAACTGCGGGGGCTTTTCAGCAGGAGAAGTACGAGGCTGGGTCGTTTCTACCTCACTCAGCAGAGGCTGAGCAAAAGAACCAAAATTCGGTCCGTCCTTAAGATCGTCTTCTCCACCAGACCAGATCGTGGCAATATCGACATCAGGAAGTTCGACTTTTTTGATAATGTAGGGCGTAATCGACAGGATTATTTCGCGCTTCTCCTCAAAATTCGAGAAATTCGAGAACAGATCCCCGAGCAGTGGGATCTCACCGAGAAAGGGGAACGTGGTTTTGGTGCTACTGTTGTTTTCTTCGAATAAGCCACCAAGGATTGTCCGTGCGCCATCAAGCAACACCAGGGAGGTCTGTGCATTGGTTGTCGTGAGAGCAATCGGTGACTCCCCTGTTGTATCAGTAGAATCCAATCTTTCTGCCGTGCTGACTTCCAGCGTTATCTTGGTCAGGACGGTCCCATCAAGCTGCACCGTTGGTTCTATATCGAGTTTAATACCGGAATCCACATACTGGACGTTCTGAGTTGTTGAGTCGGAAGTACCGACTTGCGTCGTGGTCACGATCGGGTCACGCTTGCCGATATGGACTTTGGCCTTTTCGTTGTTCTTGACCCGAATTTTAGGACTCGCCAAAAGCTCTGTCGTACTCAAGGACTTTGCATAATCGAACGTGGCTGAGGGAACCGTATAGAAGGTCTCTAGCCCGCTGAGACTTCCTGTAACTATAGAGTCGGGAATCACGCCGATGACGCCGTCGGAGCCTGTCACTGCACCAAAGCCAACCTTTGTCGAATAAGTACTAAGCTTGGGGCCAAAATTCAGGTTGTCGGAGTCCCTGACCGCAAGGACTTCGACATCGAAGAGCACCTCTGAATCCGAACGATCAGCGGCTTGGAGAATCTGCTCCGCCAGTTTAATAACCTCTGGTTTATCACGTACGACGATAGCATTCCGCTCCTCGTGGACGTAAATCTTGCGTAACTGCAGCATGGTGCGCAACAGGTTAACGGCTTTCTTGGCATCGATATGTGACAGGTAGAAGGTTTGAATAATCTGATCGTCGTACTGTTTGTTTTTCTCGCGAGATTGCGGATAAATAATAATGGTTTTGCCGTTGAGGACTTTCTTATCAAGAGCGTTCATCTGCAGGATCAGTTCCATCGCCTGGAGGAAGCTGGCTTTTTCCAGAAGAACAGAAATAGACTGGTCGCGAATCTCTTCATCAAAGATAAAATTGATTCCACTCAGTTGCGACAGGATTCCAAAGACTTCCTTGATGTCGGCATCCTTGAAACTCAGGGTCATCGGTTCCTCTGAGGCCACATCCAGTTCAATCCCATCCATAGAGATTTTCTTTTGCTCTTGATCGAGTAGATCTTTAATCGCTAAAGCACGCGCATTCTGAGGATCCAGCTTCAAAGCACCCGCAATTGCCTTTCTGGCCGGGGGTAGATTTCTTTTCCCCCAGAAAAGCGCAGCCTCTTCAGCAAGCTTCTCCGCCTCAAGAAGTTTAAGGAGGTCATTCGCTTCCTGGGTAGCGACCTCTACACTCCGATCAAAACCTTCTGCTATACGATACTCTTCTATTGCTTCGGAAAGTTTGCCTTCCTCTTTCAGAGCACGCGCTCTCCTGATATGCGTGGCTGCGGCACGTGTCTTGGCAGAAACCATTTTTAACCGATAGGTTTTGCTGCTGGGTTCCAACTCAATTGCTTCGGCATATTTTTCAATCGCCATGTCGTAATTTTCTTCGTCAGCCAGCTGCTCGGCTTCTTCAAAAGCTGAACGAGCCTGCATGGAGGTGGTACAGCCCCCAAGCCAAAGAACTGCAAGCAACAGGACGATCCATCCTGCAAAACGGGCCTTATTGATTCGAACCATTGATTTCTCCCTCTAAAGCATCCCCTTCGACAGGCGAGACAACGTCCTGTTCTCCTTCGGGGTTATTCTCTTCAATCGCCCCGGGGAAATCTTCTTCACTTCCCTGAGGTGCTGCAGGACGCAACATTCTCCGCTTTGGATTAAAAACCCGTGACTTCGGTTGACTGACCGTATCCGCTGGTGGTAAATGAGCCGGCGCGCTGACCGATGCTTGTAATTTTTGATGTTCAATCAACGGGATGTCGATCAAAAAATCGCGACCGTCAGGACGAACCAGCAAAAGGTCACCGCTGATATCCTCGACCGTAAACTCCAGATCAAGACCGAATTTTTCTCCACGTTTGGCGAGAAACAAACTGCCTTCACTGGAAAGAAAAACCGTTTTTTCACCACCCTTGTCCAGAAAGCCGAGAAAGGTAAACTGCGCCAGGGCTTGTTGCACAACTTCAACCGGCACCATCGGTTCTTCAATAACAACCGGTGGAGGCGCTTGAACCTCTGGTTCCTCAACGACAACGGCAATCGGCTCTGGTCGCCTTTGAACAAAACGAAAGACATCACGCTTCGAGCCTGGGAACTCCTGCTCTTCTGCTTCCAGAAAGGTAAAATCAATGCGCTCTTGAGAATTCTTCGCTTGCAGTTTATCTGGCACCTTTGCAACGGCTGAACGTGTGCTTTTTTTCGCGCTTCTCGGCGGAGCCTTTTCAAGTCTCGGCGTCGCAAAATAGGCGTAAACCAGGCAGAGGGCCAGCACTCCCAGCAGAGCCGCAAGTATCATGCGTTTGCGATTCATCACTCACGCCTCCCTGGCCGGAAAAGCGTTTCCAGGCTCAAACCCAACTTGACACCTTCGTTATCAACACTCTGCAGGCTGATCTGTTTGATCGTTATCAGCCGAACCGATTGTTCCAGAGAATAGATAAACTTTTTAACCTGCTCGTAGTCTCCCGCAACACTAAAATTAAGATCAAATTTAAGCAGCGGAGTTTTTTTCAACATCTCAGAAGCATAGCTGATCTGGGTTATATTCAGGCGTGACCGACTGGAAAGAACCAATAGTTCTTCTATCAACCCGGTGAATTCTCGGTATTCAGGCACCGCCTGCTCAAACTTTGAGAAATCCTGACTGGCAAGGACGTAGATTTGTTCAGGAGTTTCTGCGCTCCCACCTTGATTACGCAGCAGTTGGCGGACCTCGGTTTGCCGTCTCAGGAAACGACCTTCTTCTGCAGCAACTTGTGGCACGACAAATTGCTCAAGGGCTACGGAGAGAGCAACATTCAAAACCAGCAGAATTCCGAGCAAAAGCAGTGAGCCTCGGTGGGTTGTCCAGAGCAGTTTGAGAAGTTCTTTGATTCGCATCAGAAGGCCTCTCTGATCTGCAGGGAAAACCCGATCTGCACCTGGCCACGGCCACCGGGTTGCGACTCAACCTCGGCATGATTCTGAAGATAGGCCTGATTGAGATCGTCTGAGCCCAGCAGGTTATCAACAAAAGATGTCATGGCCGCAACATCACGAGCAACGCAAGTAAGTTGAACAGATCGTTCTTTGAAATTCGGTCGGATTGAACGAAGACTGACATCGTCAGGAACAAGTTCTTCGAAACGGCTCAGCAACCTTGTCCAACGAAATTGATCTGCTGCCGCAAAATCATTAGCCAGAGCAATACCCTCCCTGACAACGGCATGATTCTCGAGCGAGTAATTTGCCGGGACACCAGGTACGCTGGCGACCTGAGTATCCAATTCTTTAAAAAGGTTCTCAAGCAAGCCCAACTGCCTGTAGTTCTGATAAGCATGAAAGCCGTTGAAGATCAGCAACAAGATCATAAGAGTGCAGCCAAAGAGTATCCAGAGACGAACACTTTGCTTGTTCAGGTAAGGCTTGCTGGCAAGATTAAGTTTAATTTCCATAGGTTTCACATCATACGTTCTGCCGCGCCGAGGGCGGCAATGACAGAACCGACAGGCTGCAAACCGCCTGTTTTCCCATCACCACTAAAGCGCTTCAAGCCTGAATCCAGACACTTGACCTCACGCTCAAAGGCGGTTGAAAGCAGCTTGTCGATATCGCCGTCCATGTCAGGATCAACATGGGCAAAGATAGCACAGCGCTTCATCGCCGGGAAAGACTCATAAGCTTCGACAAGAGTGCGGTGGATTTCCTGGAAAGCGCGTTGTGGGCTCGCTTTGAATTCACGGACACGCTGATAACAGAGGCTGTGGCCAATCCCATACTGGATGCTCAAAAGACCATGTTCCATTCCGACCAGAATGAACTCATCGCCAAGGTCGAGACGCGGACGATAGTAATTATAGAGGTTCAGTGAATGAAAATCGATTTGGATCGCATGCCTGTTGGCTTCATTGACGAGATCTTCATACTGTTCGAGAACAGGTTGGGCAATAGCAGCCACAACGCATCGTTGCCGGCCATCGTCACGTTTTTCAAGGACCTGGTAATCAAGGTTGATTTGGGCTGGCGGCGCCGGCAAATTCGCCTTGAGCCGCCATTTGAGGATATCAACCCCCTCTTGATGGGTTTTAAATGGCGCATCCACATCTGTAAGATAAATGCGACCGGCGCGATCAGGCAGACTCATGGCAATACGCTCTTCTTGTCCTGCCAAAGCATCAACTCCGCGTCTTAAGCCTTCGACAAAGCGCCTGGCGTCACGAATGTTGGGTTGGCGGCTGGAAACGTCCAGAACCCCTTCCAGGCTTTCAAAGCGTAAACCGACCAGGCGTGTATTGGGCCGGTTGCGTTGAAGAGCCGCGAGGTAAAGTCCGCCAGGCTGGATGTCGACACCGACAAATATCCTGCTCATGAGCCCCTCCCTGCTTTGTCAACGAAGGTGACCCGGTTGATCTCAGCCAGCGTCGTCTCCCCCTTAAGCAATTTCTCTATGGCAGAATCTCGCAAGAACGAAGTGCCGGCAGCGCGCGCCGCCTCTTTGAGCTGACTCACCGAAGCCTTTTTGATAATCAGGTCGCGCAAATTGTCATCCAGGTCAAGCAGCTCAAGAATGGCGGTACGGCCATGATATCCTTGGCCATTACATTCTTTGCAGCCTGCACCTTTATAGAAAATATGGTCCTTAAGCTTGCCGTAATCGAGACCGGAAGCGATAAAGTCTTCACGTTCGTAAGTAACAGTTTGCTTGCAATGAACACAGATCTTGCGAATCAGCCGCTGAGCGGCAACACAGTTCAAGCTGGACACAAAATTATACGCATCAATCCCCATGTGCAGAAAACGGCCCAAAACATCAAAGACGTTATTGGCATGCACCGTAGTGAAGACCAGGTGTCCCGTAAGGGCTGACTGGACAGCGATTTGAGCTGTTTCCGGGTCACGGATCTCGCCAACCATAATCTTATCAGGATCATGACGCAGGATAGAGCGTAGACCTCGGGCGAAGGTCAGCCCCTTCTTCTCATTGACCGGAATCTGGACGACACCCTTGAGCTGGTATTCAACGGGGTCTTCTATGGTGATAATCTTTTCCTGTTCGTTATAAATCTCCGTCAACGCCGCATAGAGTGTGGTCGTTTTGCCGCTACCGGTCGGGCCGGTGACCAGAACCATACCGTAAGGCTCGCGGATCATGCGACGAAAACGAGTCAACTCATGCCCTTCGATGCCAAGGACATCGAGAGTCAAACCGTGCAGATCCTTGGCGATACTTTCTTTGTCGAGGATACGGATAACCGCATCCTCACCAAAAATACTCGGCATGATGGAGACCCGGAAGTCAATCGACTTACCCGCCATGCGCACTTTAAAGCGACCGTCCTGGGGGATACGCCTCTCAGAGATATCGAGTTCACTCATGACCTTGATACGTGAGATGATCGGTCCCTGGAAGCGGCCGTCCAAAGGCTCCGTGGCACGGAACAGGACCCCATCGACACGGTACTTGATCTGCACGCCATCAGGGCTGCTCTCGATGTGAATATCACTGGCGCGCTTGTTCAGCGCATCAAAGAGGGTTGAATCGATCAAACGAATAATCGGACTGCTGTCATCAGTCAATTTTTCAATCGACAGAACCTCTTCGCCTTTGTCTGTCTCTTTGACCAGCTGCAGCTTGAAGTCTTCTGAGACCTCCTGCAGAACCTGCTTTGATCCCTGAGCCTGCCCAAGATGGGCGGTGATTTTACTGCGAGCAGCGACCTGACAGACGAGTTGCATATCAAGCTGCATTTCGAGGTCATCGAGCTCAGCAACATTGGTCGGGTCGGAGATCGCAATCACCAGACCATCTTCCGTTTTCTGCAGAGGGATAAAATTGTAGCGGATGGATAACTCGGGCGGGAGACTCTCGCCCAGTGCCGGATCTGCAACGATAGTGTCGAGATCAGCGTACTCAAGACCAAACTGCTGGGCAAGGGCCTGAGCAACGACATCATCGGAAAGCACACCACGAGAGATGGCCGTTTCACCGAAACGCTGACCGGACTCGCGCTGTTGATCGACGACAAGACGCACTTCCGCCGGAGCAAGCGCCCCCATTTCAACCAGGATTTCACCGATTTTACGATGTTCAAACAGCATATTCAATGCTCCAGCCTACTGTACCGTTCCTGCCATTTGAAAAATGGGAATGTACATTGCAACGACAATTCCTCCGATCAAGAGCCCCATGGTCATCATCATCAAAGGTTCAACCATCGTTGTCAGTCGATCAAGTCGTCGCTCGACCTCATCCTCATAATATTCTGAGACATCCGTCAGCATATCCACCAGAGAGCCACTGGTTTCACCCACACCGATCATACGCAAAGCAATGACCGGAAAATTCCCGGTTTGTTCCAGAGCTTCAGAAATCTTCGCGCCCTCATTGATGCGATTTACCGCCGCCGAGAGGTGTGTTTCCAGAACTCGATTATTTAAAGTTGCACGCGACATCTGCATCGCCTGAACAATCGGGATACCGCTGGCGAGCGTTGTCGCGAAGGTTCTACAGAATGTCGACAGAGCATATTCGTTAAGCATTTCACCAAAGAACGGCAGCTTCAGTTTGACACGATCAACCTGAAAAGCTCCCCGATCAGTACGAGCATAAGCTCTTAACAGGAAAAATGTAATCAACAGAGCGGGCACCCAAACCGGCAAACCAGAAACCAGGCCATTGGCCAGAGAGATCACCATGCGAGTCAATAAAGGCAATTGCAAATTTGCATCAGCGTAGACCTGGGTGAAACTCGGAATCACATATAACAGCAGGAACGCAAGAACAACCGTCACCGCGATCCCCAGGAGCATCGGATAAAAGGTCGCGCTGCGAACCTTCGCCCTGATCGCCTCTACACGTTTCTGATATTCGATATAACGCGCAAGAGTAACCGGCAAATCGCCCGACTGCTCTCCGGCGCGCAATGAGGCAACATAGAGCTGAGGAAACATCTTCGGGAAACGTTCGAAGGCGTCAGACAAAGAGCTGCCGCCTTTCACGTCACTACGAATATCCTGCAGCGTATTGAGAAGCCCCCCCGGCTCCATGCGATCAACCAGGGTGTCGAGGACCTGAAGAATCGGTAAACCAGAGCGGATCAGAACCAACATTTCCTGGTTTAAACCAAGGAAGCGGCGACCACTTATACTCCCACCACCGGTGCCTTTGCTAAACCATTGCAGAGAAGCCTTGCGGATTTTAAATACAAAGAAACCCTGCTCTTCCAGACTCACCTGAAGAGCTGCACGACTGTCCGCCTCGAACTCCTTTTCGAGGACCCGACCATCAGAGGTTCCAATTTTACAACGGTAGGTTGACATTAGCCTTGTTTTTTATCACATCCCCTCAATAAATTGAATGAAAATAACCTATTAAATCGACCTGAAACGAAAAATGGCCGGTCAAAAATGACCGGCCACTCGCCTTGTCAACAAACAACACAATTAATAGTCTTTAGCGTCATGCTCAACCCCGTGACAATTCAGGGAACAGGACCCGTGGCGCGCAGAATATCCTTGGGCATCGAACTTCAGTTTGCCTGCGGCATTCTCAAAGACCACATTCTGGTTGAACTTAATTAAATTCGTATACTGAGGACTTCCGTGAGCATCGTGGCAAGTAAAACATGAGGTGCCATCCTGCCCTGCCAAACGCCCCTGAATATGCAATGAATGATAAGGGAAACTTTCGTTGGACAAGATGCTCACGCGGTCATGGCACTTATAGCAAAGAGCATAGGCCTGTTCACTCTCAGGACGTTCATCATCAGTCTGGTAACTCAACACCAGCAAGCCCTGGTTTTCTGAGCCATGAGGCCCCTTGGGACCGGCGGGATCGTCGCTGCCATGACAGTCCCCACAGCTTATCTGAGAAATCTCATTCGGTCTTTTCTTCTGCGCGACATAAGGCTCTTTAAGACTGATGACGACCGTGTTCTTGCCCTCGCCTTCGACCGGATGAAAAGAGGGGTTGGTCGTTTTGAACTCCGCGTGCTTATCTGAGGCAAGCCCGGGCAGATTGGCACTTTCCGAGTGACAACGGTAACAAAGCTCGTATTCCTTCTCTATCTCGGCGATCAAATTGCCCACCCGCCGTCCTTGCAAGCCTCGAAAGGGCTTACCCTTTTCAACAACGTGAGGGTTGTGACAATCAACGCATTCTGAATGGCGGGCCGCGTTAACAACCTCTTCAGGAAGTGCTTCGAGCTGCCTGTGAACTCCCTGAATTGTTAAAACCGGATGATTATAGGGTTTGCGTAGTTCATTCGCTATATCACGCAGAAGGCTCGCTCCTTGAGATTTCAGGTAGCCTCCCTGAACCATACGATTACGAGCTCCAGCGTCCCCGTGGCAGGTCAGACACGAGTCCTCCTCTCCGCTCAAAGCCATGGTCATGCCTCTGTGGCAGGCACGACAGCTTTTAGCGACTAACGATTTATTACCGTGAGCACCGCTCAGCATACTTTTTTGTGCGATGGCGCCAAGAGGCAAGGCCACGTCAATTAACGCTAAAAAGGCGAACAATATCAGTACACAGCCTCGCCATGGCAACATTCTATGGAAATCTTTATCTTTCATATTGTCCACTAAAGTGTTGCTGAATTGTGGTTAGTACCGGAGAACGCAGGGATGCCGATGTGGCAAGCGTTACAGACGTCTTCATAAGACGTCCCATTGCCCTGATGGCGCCAGAAGGGTAGAAGATCGTAGGTCCCGTCCGCCCGAGTATCTTCGTGTGGATCATGACAGGTTGTGCATTGCATCTTGTTCTCGCCGTCAAGCGGGGTGAAAACGGTTAGATTCTGCGGCAACTTGTAGGTATCTCCAGTGCCTCCAGTGCGAAAATTATTTATAGCAGTCAACACAGGAGTGTCGTAGATAAATGAAATCGGATGAGACTTCGAAAGATCAATAACCGGAGAAGTAGTATCGTTAGTGACATAGTCTTCGGTCATAGCAATCCATGTACCATCATTCAGAATACCAATAGCAGTGACGCCATCATGGCATGAAAGGCATAGCCGAGAAGCGCCACTGGGATAAATGACCGATCCGTCATCCTTGTAGTCACTAATGGCCTCGGTGCCAGTAGACGATCCGGAAGAGCCAGGGTAATCACCCTTAATTACCAACGCTGAATTGTAAAGCGGAAAAGTCGTTGTATTCGGATCAGGGCGGCTCCAAAGAGTCGATTCCGGCGTTGCAGAGTGTGGAGTATGACAGAAAATGCAGATCTGATCTGTACCTCCCGACGCAACAGTGTCAGAGTGTGGACCGCCATGGGTCGCGGTACTCGAAAGGTTATGTTTATTACTATTGTCTGAGAGCTGTTTTGACATGGCCACATCAGCTGAGAGCAGAGAAAGGACAGTCAGTAGAACTACAAAAAGATATTTATTCTGCGACATGATCAATTACCTAGTGTGGCTGTAAATTGCGAGTAGACATGACGTGTAATATTTAATTCGAACAATCTATATTTGCAAAAAATACGCCACAACTGGGCCAAGGAAGGATTAACTCAAGATTAATGAAGCAGCTTAAACACCTGAACACGGTGATTGTAAGAGTCTGCGACAAACAAACGGTCTTCATGATCCACAAAAAGTCCGGCGGGCAGGTTGAACTGACCGGACTGGCCGCCCGCCCCCCCGAAGAACATCAGGAGATTTCCCGCCAAATCGAACACCTGGATGTTGTCAAATGCCGAGTCCGACACAAAAACATGGCCGGCCCGATCCACGGCAAGTCCCTTGGGCCTCGCAAAATAGCCGGCCGCATCACCTGGCTGGCCAATAGTGCCCAGCAAAACACCCTGCGCATCCTGGACCTCAATGGTAAAGAATACTGCGTCGAGAACCAGAACTTCATCATTGGGTCCCAAAGCAACATTCAGCGGTTTTCTGAAACGGCCATCAGGACTTAAGCGACTTTCGACCTTTTTCGCTAAAGATCCATCAACATTAAAAACGTAGACAGACTCACCCAAGACATCTGCAACATACAACCGGCCTGCCGAGTCTAAAGCCAATCCGGCAGGGCGTTTAAAACCACCTGTCGGGCCCCAGCTTTCAAGATAATTCCCTTCGAAATCGAGAACGAAGATTTTTTGGCTTTCGGCATCCGCCAAAAAGACCCGTCGAGACGCTTCATCAACAGCGACGCCACTCGGCGAAACGAGACGAATGCCAGCAAACTCCCGAAGATAATCGACCTTTTTACGATTCAGGTCGAGACGATAGAGCATGCGAGACCCGCTATCTGCAACCCAAACCAAGCCAGACTGACTGGTTGCGACAGCAAAAGGACTAAGCAAAGGGAGATCTTTTTGGCGCTCACCAAGGAACCAATCCAAAACCCCGGAAGCTCGGTCCTTGACTATAAAATCCTGAGGACCATTCAAGCTGCGAAGGTAGCTGATTCTCGGTTCATCGGGAGGGGGCGGCCAAACAAGATCAACGGTTTCGTCCTGCCAGAGAAATGGCCGTGTCGACGCACCGACACAGCCATTTAGATAACTCAACACGATAATGAGGAGAAGGAATGGAAGGACTCTCGACATTTTTGTCACAATTTATTGGTCAAAGCGTTCAACGGGATACTGCTCTTTCAATTTAGACATCCAAGCTTCATATAATTGTTTACGCTTACTCTCTGCAAGCTGGGTGCGTATTTGGGGGGCAGCTTCTTCAAACGTCAACTGACGTGCTTCTTCCGAGGCATCAAGCTTGATGATATGAAACCCGTACATCGTTCGCACAAGGCCTGATATATCACCGGGTTGCATATTGTTAATAGCCTCATCAAACTCCGCAACAGTCTGACCTGCCTGAAAAGTGCCCAGGCTACCTCCGACATATTTACTCCGGTCGTCCGATTCATAATAGGCCAGGTTATAGAAGTCTTCGCCGGCCTTTGCTCTAGCGAGAAGGTCTTCTGCACGAGATTTTAATAATTGCCGCTCTTCAGCATTAGAGGCAGGATCAACCTTCACCAGGATGTGGCTTGCGGTATAGGTTTTGGGCTGAAAAAACATTTCTCCATGCTTCGCATAAAAAGAAGAAACCTCTTCATCAGAGAATTTGACTCTATCATTCACTACAATGTCTTCGGCACGCTGTGCAAGCAATTTACGATACAGGCCTGCCCTCACTCTTTCCCAAAGATAGGGTTGAGACTTTTCTGAGAAGTTTTTGCTTTTACTAACCAGTTTCTTCCATTCATTCTCAAAAGAGGCGGAATCAACTGCAATCTCTTCGGCGATAGCATAAAGAGCTTTGTATGAAATAGTGAGCAACTCATCTACAGCCTGCTCTTTAATCTCATTTAGTTTCTCGGCTTTCATACCACCATGGAAGCTTAGTTGCATAGGAACAAGTTCTTGAACCCGAAGGTTAATATCCAGGTTTGTAAGAACGATATTTCCAACCTTTAGAAAATCTTTATCATCTACTGTTTTCTCCTCAGCAAAGGCCACAGAAAAAGATAAACAGCAGAGCAGCACAAAGGTGACACCAACGATCCTAGTTAACAAACGCATACAAAGTTTCTCCTTAAGTCCTATCTGAAACAGCGTCGATTGAGATAATTACCAGTCGTGAACTTATTAAAAATCTCGATTAAAGTCAACAACACTAAAAGAAAGAGGCGACCCCCACTACAGGAATCGCCTCGATTAAAAATGGCGGGG
>NODE-649-length-12177-cov-23.1179_pt1 | contig 12177 bp, 9 predicted proteins | sample MGYA00139097_ERZ477577 | MGnify/ENA metagenome assembly ERZ477577 | reverse complement strand
CCTCTCGTACAAATCGAACCCTGTCACCTACATGGATAGAACCCCCAATTACAATTGTCGCCCACCCCATAAGAGACATAAACCAGTCTTTCATAGCAATGGCAATACCGGCTGATGCAAAACCAAGTATCGTGACAAGGTAACTTACATTTTCTATATAGGCAAGAAGCAAAGTTAAAATCAAAATAGTTACAAAAGAGATATTGAGCGCTTTGTTGATGGCATAAAAACTTTCATTGTCTGACATATATTTTTTAACAAAATATTTTATAAAAAATAAAAGGAAAATAAAGAAGAGAATGATCGCTCCAATAGTAACGGTTCTTATTATCTCTCTTTGAATATCATTTCTGAGATTAAGTTCAATTTCATCAATTTTTTTACTATATACATTCTTTGTTGTTTTAAATATTTCTATGACAGGTATAAATGTCTTGATCTGATCTTCTGTGTCTGCAAGTTCATTAATATATTCTATGTTGAGAGAATCTAGCTTTAGAAGTTTTTTGAGAATACCCTGTTTCTCTCTAAACTTTCCAACAATATGTTGTAGAGAGTCATATCTATTGTTATATTCCTCCATGTCTGATTGGAGTTTTTCTCTATATGAAATTGCACCAATGACAGCAAAGGGATTTTCTACACTAGGTACAGTATCGATAACAGGAGGTGTTAGAAATTTTTCAAAAGGGTCTTTTTCATACTCTCTTAACAATTGAAGTTTTCCTAGCAGTGTGATTTTATCATCTTGGGCACTTTCTAACTCTTCATTTTCAGTTCTTGTTCGTTTTACTATGTTTTCTAAACGGTCAATAGTTGCGTCCAGTGTAATTTGTTGTTTTTTGAGTTCTTTGTATGTATGGAAGTTACTGTAAATTTTTGACCAGATATTATTTTCGACAAGTTCGTTGTCTAAACTCTCTTTCTGGAGAAGAAGTTGATTTTCTTTTTGAATATCAAGAGGGCTTTTTTCTTCAAGTATTTGCGATGTATTTTGCTCTACGATTGATTCTGCGAAGGTTACTTCAGTGATAGTGGGGGCATCAATAGATTGTTCACAAAATGCCGAAGTTGCAGACAAAAGAGAAAGGGCTAAAATTATATTTTTGAAGTTCATTTCTTCTCTCCAAAGCTAAGAAGTACTTTTTTGACAAGACTTTCATCGATGTCCGATACCATTTTATAGTTCCCCATACCTTGAGGCAAAATAAACTTGATACTCCCTCTGGCACTTTTTTTATCTAAAAAGAAATGTTCATAAAAATCATCAACATCTTTAATGACATACTCTGTAGGCAAGGAAGCTTTTTCTAAAAGCACTTTAACTTTTTCAGCTTCTTCCTGGGTGAACAGCCCAAGTTCTATTGCTAGGGCATTGGCCATTACCATACCTATAGCTACAGCTTCGCCATGCAGGTAAGTCGTGTAGTGGGTCTCATTTTCAACTACATGACCAAAGGTATGCCCGTAATTGAGTACTGCACGTATACCCGCTTCTTTCTCATCCTGATTCACTACCCATGCTTTAAGTTCTACACTCTTTCTGATCACTTCTTTAAGTGTTTCAGTATCTCTAAAGTCAGCTTTCTGAAGGAATTCAAAGTATGACTTGTCAAACATGACAGCCATTTTGACTATCTCAGCGATACCTGCAGCAAACTCTCTTGGAGGTAATGTTTTTAAAAATGCCGGATCTATATAAACGGCTTTGGGTTGATAGAAGGCACCTATGAGATTTTTACCATACTTATTATTGACCCCTGTTTTTCCACCTACACTGGCATCAACTTGGCTAAGCAGTGTTGTAGGTATCTGAATAAAGTCTATACCTCTCTGATATAGGCTAGCTGTAAATCCTGTCATATCACCTATAACACCTCCACCAAAGGCAATAAGTAAAGATTTTCTATCAAGCTTATGTTCAAAACATTCATTCAGTATGTTTTCTACTGTCTCTAAAGTCTTATAGCCCTCTCCATCAGGAATTGTTACAACATTAAGTTTTGTGGCATTTAGATGAGAAAGAAGCGTTTCTAGATGAAATCCTGCAACTGTCGGGTTCGTAACTACAACGACATTGGTGTCAAAAGTAAGTTGTGGTAATGTATCAATCGTGATGTCATAAGTAATGTTCTGAGTGTGTGCTAATTCGATAGGAACGATCATCTAGTAAAACCTTGCGTTATTATTGGCTTTATTTTATCTCAAATGCCCTTAATCCCCTATTACCCCCTACTCAGCGCTTTATTGAGTATGATGAATTTGAGCTAAACGAAGCAAGAAAATACTTTTGAACACTCAAATCCAATATACTTTATATTAAAGAACTAATGGTCCGTTTAGCGATATCTATAAAACCATCTGGACTGGGAATAAATGGGATAAGAGACGTCCCAATACCACCCCAAATAACCAATAGCGCCATGATGGCAATAACGATAGTACTGATATTAACAGGAAAGATTTTTTGTGGAGCATCTGATGTATAGAAATACATTACTGCGATAAGTTTAAAGTAGTAATACACGGATATAAATGCAATAAGTATACCTAGTCCAGCCAATAATATCTGACCGGATTCTATAGCAGAAGTAAAGATGTAAAACTTACCCAAGAAGCCAATTGTAGAGGGGAACCCTGCAAGGGAAAGCATAAATATACTCATCATTAGTGCCATATAGGGCCGTTTCTGGGCAAAACCTTTAAAATCATCATAGGTCATCTGTCTTTTACTCTGAGATGCGATGAAACTTAGGATCCCAAATGCACCAACCGAACTTAAGAAGTAAGCAATAAGATAAAACATAATAGCAGGCGCAGCCATTTCTGAACCTAAACCAAGAGATGACATAGCGATAAGTAGATAGCCACTGTGAACAATGGAAGAGCCTGCAAGCATTCTTTTAACAAGCTTTTGATTAATTGCAAGCCAAGAACCACCGATAAGCGTAAGTATTGTCATTATCTGGAGCAGTTCCGACCAAAAAGAATTGATGGGTCCAAAGTTTACAAGATATAGTCGAAGTGCAATCGCAAATATAGCTATTTTAAATGTTGATGCCATAAACATAGTGAGAGGATACGGTGCTCCATGATATACATCAACAACCCATGAGTGAAAAGGTACAGCACCGATCTTGAACATGATCGTTATCATTATAAAGCTTGACCCTATGATTAGCAGTGACATATCCTGATGTTCATTAATTATAACATATGTAGCTATTTCTGTGAGTGAAGTAGAACCTACTGCTCCATAGATAAGTGTAGTTCCAAGTATGAAAAATGCACCTGTCATAGAACCAAGAACCAAATACTTCATCATCGCTTCTGAGCTAACTTTATTGTTTTTATGATAACCAACAAGGGCATAAATACTTAGTGAAGCAATTTCAAGAGCAATAAATGCTGTGACAAGTTCATGTGCATGTGAGAGCATCATCATACCAAAAACACTAAATAAAATGAGGGCAAAATACTCCCCATTGAAATAGCTTCGACTCTTGAAATAGTCATTATTGATCAGCAGGGTTAACATGGCTCCAACAGTAAACATAAGGTCAAATATACTTGCGAAATCATCAAGTATCAAACTATGACCTAAAAGATCCGTAAAAAGAAATGTACTTTTGTGATCACCCATTGTTATCAATTGTACAACCAAAGAGATAACGAGAAAAAATACTGCAATAAGATTGAGCCTGTCAAGCGTAAATCTTTTAGATTGGCTCAGTAGCATTAAAGTAAGTGCGCCAATGACAATAATTACCATAGGCAGTGCGAGAAGAAATTGGATCATCATTTTAAGTCTCCTATTACACGTATTATCTCTTGTAGTGAGGCATTTAATTGTGGTTCAAATATGGGTGTAAAGAGTGACGGCATGATGCCTGTAGCGAGTAAAAGTATCACCAGTGGAAGCAGCATTATAATTTCTCTTATACTTAAGTCTTCGTAGTGAGCATCATTATTTGATATACCAAAAAGCGTTCTTTGAAGCATCCAAAATATATATAACATAGCTGATAACATAGTCGTAGCTGTCAAAACACCTATCCAAAAATTCGCTTTGAATGCGCCGATAATGATAAGAAGTTCCGCTACGAATCCACCTGTTCCGGGTAAACCAGCGATACTAAGTGCAAAAAAAGCAAAGAAAAATGTAAATTTCGGGGCTTTTGATGCGATGCCTCCAAGGGCAGAGATTTGAACAGTTTTGAAACGTTTGTACATTAATCCTATCATGATAAATATTCCTGCAGAAGCAAATGCATGGGCTGCTATCAAATACAGACTACCACTCCAGGCATAGATGTTGGTCAGGAAAAGACCAAGAGCGATGAGTGAGAGGTGTGAACCTGATGAATAGGCAAACATTTTACGAAGATTATCTTCAGTAATGGCTCTAATAGCATAGTAAAGAAGTCCGATCAATGCAAGTGTGATGATGGTAGGGGCATAGTAAACCAGTGTTGTTTCAAAAAGACCAAAACCAAATCTCCAAATACCATAAATACCAAGTTTAGCCATGATCGCTGACATAATGACCACTGCCGGAGTAGGAGAAGAACCATACGCAGGAGCCATCCAGGTATGAAAACCGACAAGCGGGATCTTTATTGCAAAAGCAAGTAAGAATCCTGCCGTTAGCCAGATAGAAGTTTGTGCATTAAAAGTCAAGGTACTTAGATCTATAAGTGCAAAACTCCACGTTCCTACTGTATTAAAATAAACATATCCTATATACATAATGGAGAATAACATACTCATAGAACCAAGGATCGTCATGAGTATTATTTTCATCGAGTTGTATTGATGCAGACCGTTTCCATATTTGCCGATCATAACAAAAATAGGCAATAGCATAGTTTCCCAAAATAGATAAAAGAGTACCAGGTCAAGTGATAATACAGCACCAGTCACACCTGTTTGAAGCAGCATCATATTGTACCAGTACCCTTTTCTGTTTTCATGGTACATGTAAATGTATAAAGGAGGCATTAAAAGGCTGATAAGCAATAAAATGACCAAAGAGAGATAATCTACACCCACAAAATAGCTCATACCAGAGTTTTTGATCCATGGTGCATTTTCTACAAACTGCATGCCTCCTTCTGGATCGAAGTAAAATGCTGTCCAGGCAACCAAAAAAAGTGTTGCAATAGAAGAAAACATTGCTCCGATCTTTAGAAGTGTGATCTCTGCTCTTATAAGACCAAGAAATATAGCCATAAACAGTGGCAAAAAGATTATAATACTAAGGATATTATCCATCATTAGAGCACTCCTAATTTTAAAAGAAGATAGCAGGACATACCACTAACACCTATTAATATATAGAGAGCGTAGTATCTCACCTTACCATTTTGCAGTTTGCTAAAAAACAGTGCCGACTTTCTATAACCCCATACGTTGAAGTTTATAAAACCATCAAAGATTTTCGGATCCATCACTTCTGCGATAAAATGACTTAATATAAGCAGTGGTTTTAGAACAAAAAAACCATAGATCTCATCTATATAAAACTTATTGACAACAACTTTTTTAAATAGTGTGTCTACTTTAACTTCTTGTGCCTCTTTTGCAAATAGTTTATAGGCAAGGCCCATACCAAGAAGTGCCAAGAGTACATTCATCCCACCAAGCATATACTCTTTAGTATGAGAGATAGAGAGTGCTGCATCCGGTAAGGCCAAAAAGGTGTTGATCCATGCACTTCCGCCATACGCCTCATTTGCCCCTAAAAATCCAACTGTTGCACTTCCTAAGGCCAGGATAACTAAAGGAGCGGTCATGGCAGCCGGAACTGCATGTACTTTTTTGGTCTCTGTAGACTGTGAATGAAAAACCGTAAATAGTAGTCTGAACATATAAAAAGCAGTGAGCATTGCTGTCAGTGAACCCATGCCCCAAAGGATATAATGCTCAGATGCAAATGCCGTGACCAAAATGGCATCTTTGGAGAAAAAACCTGCAAATGGCGGTATACCGCTAATGGCCAGCGTTGCGATGAACATAGTGATGTAGACAAGTTTTAACTCTTTTTTTAATCCACCCATTTTAAAGATGTTTTGTTCGTGATGGAGTGCAATGATAACAGCCCCTGCTCCCATAAAGAGAAGTGCTTTAAAAAAGGCATGCGTGAAAACATGAAAGATTCCACTACTGTAGGCACCAATTCCAACAGCCATGAACATATAACCAAGCTGGCTCATTGTTGAGTAAGCAAGTATCTTTTTGATATCACTCTGATAAGAAGCGATAATCGCAGCAAAAAGTGCAGAGGATGCACCAATAGTAGCGATAAATAAACCTATATCCGGAATCTCAATATAGATAAAGCTGTATCTTGCAACCATATATACACCTGCAGTAACCATAGTTGCAGCATGAATGAGTGCGGAGACAGGTGTTGGTCCTGCCATGGCATCAGGCAGCCAGACATAGAGAGGAATTTGAGCAGATTTACCCATAGCTCCTACAAAAAGAAGTATGCCTATAAGACTTAATGTCTCATGATCTATCATAGTGATATTTTCTTTGATACTGTCAAAGGTAAATCCGCTTCCTTCAAGTGAAATAAAGAGAAGTGAGATCGCCATGATAAAACCAAAATCTCCAACACGATTAAGTATAAAGGCTTTATTTGCAGCCGTGATATTGGAAGATTCTTTATGGTAAAAACCGATCAGAAGATAAGAAGAGAGTCCTACCAACTCCCAACCCACAAACATCATGATAGGATTGTCAGCCAAAACCAAAAGTAGCATACTTCCCATAAAGAGGTTAAAGTACGTGAAGAACTTTCCATAATTTTCATCCTCTTTCATATACCCGGCTGCATAGATATGGATGAGTGTGCCAATGAACGTGATAAAAGAGATCATCACTACACTAAGACGGTCTGCCATAAATGCAACACTTATATTGAAGTCACCAATATCTATCCACTGAAACAATGTATCGTGAATGGTATCACTCCCTGTAAGAAGTTGGCTTCCAAGTATAAAAGATAAAACCGTAGAGATGGCAGGGGTACCTACTCCGACTAAAGTATAAAAAGAATATCGTTTTTTCTTTGTGTTTTCAAGATACACTACTCCCATTAGGAATGCTGATAGAAAAGGCAGTATTACAATGAAACTAAGCATTCTCTGCCCCTTCTCTAAGTTTATTTAAGTGATCACTGTCAACGCTTCTCGAAGTTCTGTAAATATGCACTATCATGGCAAGGAACAGTACTGCCTCAGCAGCAATAACAGCTATGATAAGAAGTGCTATGACTGAACCATTTGCATCATTTAACACTTTTGAAAAAGTTGCAAGCAGAAGATTCACAGCACTTAACATTAACTCTATGGACATATAAAGTACAAAGAGGTTTTTTCTGCTTACCAGACCAACAAGTCCTATGCTGAAGAGTACTGAGGCTAAAAGAAAAAATAGTTCCGGAGTCATGAGTTCTCCTCTGATCGCATAAGGTCATTTTTTGTAGTTTCTTTTGTAGTGGTCTCTTTCCTTGCTATCACGATCGCCCCAACCATTGCAGTTAAAAGTAGGATTGAAACGATCTCAAATGGCAATACCCATTCAGAAAAGAGCAACTTCCCCACTACTTTTGAAGAGACAGCTTCCATAGTGCTGAAGCTTTGATAGAGTGCTGTAGTACTTTTATATATTAAAAGGGTAACCGGTAAGACCAGGATAGAAGAAAAAAATATCCATTTGTATTTATGGGGTTCGTGAGGAAGGTTTTCATTTTTGGCGTTTATCGTTAAGATGGTCAACATACTTAGAACCACAACTGCTCCAACAGATACCATGATCTGGGCAATGGCTAAAAACCTGCTGTCAAGCAGTGCAAACATACCAGCCAGTCCGATCATCGCTACCAGGAATCCAAAAGCAGAAAAGAGTGTTTGTCTGTTGCTGATCATCGCAATACTCCCTGCAAGCATAAACAGGGCAAGTATGGTAAATATACTAATCTCTAGCACAAGAACACTCCTCTCCAAAAGCACCTTTATTTGCCAATAATTGATCTTTATCCAGCACAAAGTCCTCTCTTTTATTACCTGTCAGTGAAAAAATACCCGTGTCCATACGGATAGCATCACAAGGACAAGCTTCAACACAGTAGCCGCAAAATATACACTCTAAAGTGTCTATAAAAAAACTTTTAGGCATTTTTTCATCGTGCCCGTCTTCTCTCTCTGTCGCTTCTATGAACATACAATTCGACGGACAGGCTGTTGAACACATAAAACAGGCAACACAGGCGATTGAACCATCCGTTCTGTGTGTAAGACGATGAAGACCGCGATATCTGTCTGTGATGTCTGTCGGTTGCTCCTCTGGGTATTCCAACGTGTCTATGGCATTGGAATCGTTTACATTCTTAAAGAGGTGTTTAAAGGTAACTTTTACCCCATCATAGATAGCGGGAAGATAGAGTTTATCTCTCAGGCTGTCCCCATACCTTTTTGTCACTTTTATATTTTCATTCATGCGTTAACTCCTACAACTACTATGGCTGTGATAAAAAGATTTAAAAGTGCCAGAGGCAGAAGATAGTACCAACCTAAATGCTGCACTTGGTCATAACGAAATCTTGGAACGGTCCATCTTATGAGGATAAAAAAGATATTGAATATCATCAGTTTTACGACAAATATGACTATTTGAAACAGTGTCACCGTCACTGAATGAGCAAGTGAACTATCGCTAAGAAGTAGAATGTAGATCAAAATAGACTCAACAAAAAGCGTCATACTTATCATGGCGATCGTTAAAACCTTAGTTTCAAAATCCCTTCCACTATCTGTCGATACCGTAGGTCTTACTGTATTGTTCTTACGCATCCAGCGAATAAGAACGGTTACAACAATCGGCATAACGATCATAAGTGAGATGGCAAAAAGAGAAAAGTTTGAGAACAGCATTTCTGTGGAAACCCAGGGGATCTGATAGCCGCCAAAGATCATAGTAATGATCACTGCAGATGCAGTGTTCATAGCAACATACTCGCCCATAAAATACATAGCAAATTTCATAGCCGTATATTCCGTCATAAAACCAGCAACGATCTCACTTTCACCCTCTGCAACAGTAAAAGGGTTACGATTAGTCTCAGCAAACAGTGAAACTATAAGAATCACTGCAGCCAATGGCTGAACCAAAATCCCCCAAGCTGGCAAGATAGCAAAAAAAGTGCCACTCTGCCATTGCACCATCGCATTAAAATCTATCGTATCGTAAGTGATAATAAAAGCTAAAATACTTAATCCCAATGGCAATTCATAAGAGATCACCATAGACCCGGCACGTGCAGCACCTAAAAGTGAATACTTGTTGTGAGATAACCAACCCCCAAAGATAACACCTAAAACACCTATTGCACTAATCGCCAAGTACCAAAATACGCCAAAATCGATGGGTAGTGCCTGAACACGTAAATGTTCACCCTCTATGAGCATCGTATCAGCAAAAGGAATAGCCATAAAGGCAAGAAGCGCTGCCACAAAAGTGATGATCGGCGCAAACATAAAAAGCCATCTTCCATTTTTTATATGTGAAGGGTAATACTCTTCTTTCAATAGAAGTTTTACAACATCAGCAAATGACTGTACAACACCACCAAGTCTAAATCCACCAATATTGGTACGGTTTGGCCCTAACCTGTCCTGAACAAGTCCCGCTACTCTACGTTCCAACCATACCAGAACAGGAATGGTCAGGAGGGCCAGCAAAGTGCCTAAAATAAAAGATGCTACTGCTACAATGATCGCTGCGGTACTCATACTTTTACCTTTAAAAGAGATTCGATAATCGTAGGTATCGGATAATTTCTGCTGACGGCTTTTTCGCATTTTTGTAGGATGCCGTCTTCATTTGTTAATGTCCCGGAGTTTTCCGTGAATGCTGCTATAGGGAAAACGAGAGCATAAGTGTCACGCTTATGTGTTAAAAAGTCTATGTGCGAGTCAGCTTTAAATTCCTGAGGGTGATTGAAGTTAATGATTAAGCCGCTTCCCTTTGGTGTATCAGTATCAATATTAAGTGTTTCAATTGTTTTATAATTGGCCGCTCTATGTGCACTTTTTAACATATCGTCTTTAAAGTTCTCATCTATATAGACATCGAGTGGTGAGCAAACCGACGCATTGATCTCTTTTGCAAATGTTAAAATAGCTTCTATCTCTTCAGAGTAAAGATTTGCATCGATGACAATGCTTATGTCTTCTTTATATTTTTCTATCAACGCTTGAGCTTCTTGGATGCCTTTAGATTCTGTGATCTCTGTGCCATTAAAGAGAACTGTTTCCTGGCGGTTCTCTTGTAGTGATTTATAGGAGAGTCGCCCTTCATCACAGATAAAAAAACCGTTTACATCATCATTTCTTCTGGGTCTGAATCTATATATCACATCATCTTGATACTTGATCTTGTTATGGTCTATAAAGATATTACATCCTTTCGCACAACCATGACAGATGGAGTTCGCTGTTTGTAAAAACCAGACCCTCTGAGAAAATCTAAAGTCTTTACTTGTCAAAGCGCCAACAGGACAGAGATCTACAACATTCATAGCATATGGATTGTCCAGTTTCCTCCCGGGCATTGTGCTCACTCTTGCATCATCTCCACGACCTATGATCCCAAGTTCATGCGTATGTGTGATCTTGTCTGTAAATCTTGTACATCTTGCACACAGAACACAGCGTTCCTGATCAAGTATGACATTGGAACCCAAGTCAACATGTTTTGAGTGTTTTACCTTATCTGCTATGGTTATTTTTGCTTCATGAAGTCCATAATCCATATAAAATTCTTGTAAAGAACACTCACCCGCCTGGTCACAGACAGGACAGTCAACAGGATGGTTAATAAGTTCTAATTCTAAAATGTCGGTACGGATCTTTTCAATGTTCTTCCCGGTAGACCGCACTTCCATATGTGGTTTTATGAGTGTATCACAGGCTATTTGGGGACGCTTTTGTCCTTCTATCTCAACCATACACATTCTACAGTTTCCATCAGGACCGAGTGATTCATGGTAGCAAAAGTATGGTACTTTGATCTTCTCTTTTATCAGTAAGTCTATAAGCAGAGAACCCTCTTCCGCATGGTAGGTTTTAGAATCAACGATAATATCTATCATATTACTCATAACGCCACCTCAAATTCATCTCTAAATTTATTTACAAAAGATTTAATAACAGTGGCTACAGCAGGAGCAAAGACACATATGGTTTTCCCATTCATCGTATCTGCAATTTCTAAAAGCTTTTCAATGTCCTCTTTTGTACCTCTTTTGTCCAAGATCTTACCTACAAGCTTATCAGTCCAGCCCGTACCTTCTCTACAAGGCGTACACTGTCCACATGACTCTTCATGATAAAACTCAAGCAGATTTTTTAAAGCACTCACCATACAAGTATCTTCATCCATCACGATCATCCCGCCCGTACCTAAAGCACTTTTCATGCTTCGGAGAGTTTCATAGTCCAGTGTTGCACACTCTGCCTCATGTGCAGTGAGTACATCCGTAGAGGCACCCCCTGGTATGACCGCTTTTAGTTTTTTACCATTTTTGATCCCTCCACCAAAGTGATTAATGAATTCCATCATTGGTGTACCGAATTCTGCTTCGTAGATCCCAGGTTTATTTACATGTCCACTCATTCCAAATAACATAGTTCCTGGACTATGTTCAGTACCATATGCTTTATAGGCATCCGCACCATGTTGTACTATAAATGGAACAGAAGCAATGGTTTCAACATTATTTACAAGTGTGGGATTGTTAAAAAACCATTCTGGTTCTTTTTGCTTTGGTTTTAGTCTTGGATGTCCACGTTTACCTTCCATGGATTCCAAAAGTGCTGATTTTTCTCCACAGATATACGCTCCGGCACCACGATGAATGGTAATGTCACAATGCTCTAATAGACCATCTCTATAAGCCTCATCTATGGCAGATTGTAAAATATCCTGAAACTGTTTATACTCACCACGTATGTAGATATAAGCATGTTTGGCTTTAATAGCATAACAAGTGATCAATATCCCTTCTATCAGGAGATGAGGATCTTTTGAAATGATCTGTCTGTCTTTAAATGTTCCGGGCTCACTTTCATCACAGTTTACTACTAAAAAAGATGGTTTGTCACTCTC